>Ga0137308_100398_pt1 | contig 75533 bp, 62 predicted proteins | sample Inofrocosms_June_FD_97181 | JGI IMG/M metagenome (GOLD analysis project Ga0137308, IMG submission 97181) | Mouse cecal microbial communities from Vienna, Austria - N-Acetylneuraminic and N-Acetylglucosamine D2O microcosms_June | ecosystem: Host-associated > Mammals > Digestive system > Large... | reverse complement strand
CACCCTTACATGAATTCCCATCCACACCACCCGCCTCTCTTGCGGCGGAAAGCCTGTATGGCTCTTCTAATTGCCTGTCTGCCATCCCCGCTGCTCTCGCAAATATCGAATTCGGACGAAGAAATATCCGGGCAAGTAATCTGAAACTAATGAAAAAAAATTTAAACTGTAACGCACGGCGTGCTTTGATGCGCTTATAACGAGCAGTAAATTCAGGATGTTTTTGAGATTTGATTAAAGCATTTGTAACTTGTACCAGAACTGGTTTAAAATAGGAACCAGTTCGGGAAATCCTAGTACACCGAAACGCGGCTAATGTCTTATTTTTGTGCAATTTTCAGATTTGCTCATTTATAGTTATTATAATGAAACAAGCTCATTGTGAAGATATGTTAAATACTGTCTGGAAACCACATCTAACGGATACCCCTCTTTATACACATAGGCTATATTAATCTGCAATCCCGGATAGGGGATAGAGACCCATCCCCTCCAATTCTGCTCCCGCCGGGATAAGGGCATCCCTATACTATATGCATTAGTCCTTGAAACAAGCCGACAGCGCAGTTCCCGCTCATCCACATAAATAATCCTGGCCGGATTGATTATATTGGCACCGCCGATCTCATGGTAAGAAAAAAAACCGCTGCCCGTATAATCTACAAATGGATAATTCCATAATTTTTCAAATTTGAACGTCTCCTCCAAAGCGGGATGTCCTTCCCGGAAATTAATATTACATGAAACCGTTTTGACATGCTTCATAGCCAGATGGTATTTAACAGTCAGCTCGTTGATTTCCACCTTTTGCCCATTCGAGTAAAGCAGCACCCCCAATTCACAGGTTCCTTTATAGACTTCTTCCAGAAGCGGCATTGCTGTGTTATGTGTCATACTGAACTGAAAACGCGGATATTCTTGATATTCCATACATAGAGTATAAAACGGTTCTTCGAGAATGCTCGAAGCTGCTGTTACAATATGATACTGTAGTTTTTCAAACCTGTCTCTCACTGTCATCATTTTCTCATAATTATTCAAAATATTCTTTGCGAAAATGATAAATTCCTTCCCCTTTTCCGTAAGCTGAACCCCTTGGTTAGTCCGGTTAAAAACAGGGTAACCCAGTTCTTTCTCCAGTGATTGGATTGCTAAACTTAAATTAGGCTGAGAAATATATAATTTTGACGAGGCTTTATTGAAAGACCCGCATTCTTCCACGGTCAAAGCATAAGATAACACATTTATTTTCATGGCAGTTAATCTATTCCCTTTATAACAAAAGCATCATTTTGTATATATTATACCATAATGTATATAAAATAAAAGCTTTGTTATAAAAAAAGCTGATATCTATATAAAAAAGAAAGATTATTCTCCTTTATCTTACTTTGTTATAATCAAAAAAACAAATCAATATACCTGCCGCCTATCAAAGACGGCAAGAGAAAGGAGTGAAACACAATGGAACTCAAACAGACGCCCGATATAACGCAATACGTTATGCAGCATCGTGACGAAACACTTTTACTTCTACGGAAACTGGCATCCATCGGTGCCCCCACATTCCATGAGGAGCAGCGAGCTGCCTTCTGCCTAGAATGGTTAAAAGAACAAGGGGCAAAAAATGTGTACATTGACGAGGCAGGAAATGTCATTTTCCCTTTTCAGTGTTCTCCTGACAGATCCAGTATCGCCTTCATGGCACATATGGATGTGGTTTTTCCGGAGAAAGGACAGATTCCGGTAAGAGAAGAGGGAAATCTGCTGAAGGCACCTGGAATCGGTGATGATACCGCAAATCTGGTCAATCTGCTGATGTGTGCCAAATATGTACTGATGTATCCGCCAGAAACTCTAAAAAACGGCCTGCTTTTCGTGGCAAATACATGTGAGGAGGGACTTGGAAACTTAAAGGGTTCAAAAATGGTTTTCCAACAGCACCTAAATATAAAAGAAATGATCTCTTTCGATATTTATATGGGACATCTGGTCAGCACTGCCGTAGGCTCTCACAGATATCAGATTGAAGTTAAAACACAAGGCGGTCATTCCTATGAAGATTTTGGAAGGAAAAACGCAATACAAGTCCTTGCAGGCATTGTACAGAAGCTATATGAGCAGTCCCTTCCTACAAAAGGGAGAACGACTTATAATGTGGGATTTTTTGAGGGTGGGATTTCCGTAAATACAATTCCACACTATGCCAAAATGTATTATGAATTCCGTTCAGACCATAAGAAAGCACTGGAAGATATGGAGCAAAAATTGTATGAGATATTGGAGCTGTATAAAACAGATGAAGTGGATGTATATGCGGAATTTTTAGGAGCCAGGCCATGCGGCAGTGAAGCCCTTCCCCAAGACAGGATGGATGATCTGATTGGGAGACAGAGGAAACTGATCGAACATTATACCAGGCAAAAAGCGTATATCCATGAAGGCTCCACAGATGCCAATATTCCTTTATCTCTCGGGATACCCGCAGTAACCTTGGGCACGGTTGCCGGAGACGGTGCGCATACCTATGACGAGTGGATCGAAACTGAAAGTCTGATTGCCGGACAGCAGCTTGCTCTGGCGACCATACTGCAATACTGTATTTAAAAAGTGAGGAGAATAAAATTATGACATTTACATTTGAGTGGGCAATCACAATCTGTGTAGGCATTTTTTTGATTGGCTCGGCCATCTCGTTAAAAACGAATTTCAGGATTCCGACCATGCTTACTGTAGCCATTTTATTCTTAGCAGGTTTCTGGACCATTTTCCCTCAGGATCTGATTGAGATATCCGGATTGAAAACCGTATACAATATATGCTTCTTAGTGGTATTAATCCATGTAGGTGCGATGTTTGAATGGAAAAATTTAAAAAAAGACTGGCGTATTGCGATTGTCGTAATCACCGCAATCATAGCGATCACCGTCCTTGTATCTACCATCGGCGGAGTAATCTTTGGCAAGGAAATTGTTATAAGCTCCATCCCACCATTGACCGGCGGCGGGATTGCCGGGATCATTATGATGGATGCGGCAAACGCAAAAGGGTATACACAGGCAGCACTGCTTGCCATGATGATCATGACCCTGCAGATGTTCATTGGATTCACATTATCAGGAATTGTGCTGCGTAAAGAAGCGGCAGTCAGACTTGCGTCAGGTCTTTTAAATGCTGATACAGATGAAAAAGATTCTGACATTGTAACAAAAAAAACACGGCTCATCGACAGGATACCGGACAAGTATAAGGATACCACCTTTCATTTCTTTGCCTGCTGTCTGTTGGGCGCCACCGCGTATTTCCTTGGAAATTATACAGGCTCAGTCACCGGCGGAATTGTAAATCGTTCTATCTTAGCGATTATTTTCGGAATTCTGGCAAATGCCATAGGAATTATAGAAAAAAATCCGCTCGAAAAATCCGGCTCTTATCCATTCCTGATGCTGGGACTTAACATTGGAATCATGGACAATCTGAAATCCGTAACTCCTGGGATGGTATTGGAAACGCTCATTCCGTTTATAGGTGTATTTGTGATATCCTCCATCGGAATATGGTTCTTATGCCCTCTTATAGGCAAGAAGCTGAATTTTACACCTGCATTTTCCCGTGCCATCGGACTGAACTGTTTTCTTGGATATCCATTTAATCATCAGATTACGGTGGAATCCATCAACGCGGTCACGGAAGATCCGCAAGAGAGGAAATTACTGGAGAAAGATCTTCTTCCTCCAATGGTTCTAAGCGGTGTCATTTCGGTTTCCGTGGTTTCCGTGCTGGTTGCCGGCGTTTTTGTCGGATTGCTCTAACAGGGAGGGTTCAAGTATGTATCCAAAAAAATTGGAAAAACTGGAATTATGTTCTTATCAAATCAAGGGAGAGTCTTATTCTCTGCAGGCTTTCACGGCAGGAAAAGGAATTCCGATTGTCATCCTACATGGAGCCATGTTGGATCATTCCATGATGGAAGCCTGTATGGAACCTATTTTTGAGAAGGTAGCGGGTTATCAGCGTTTTTATCTGGATCTTCCCGGAATGGGGGAGACAGAGGCATCCATAGCTTCTGCCAGTTCCGATCAGATTTTAGAGCTTTTATGCGAATTCATCAAAGACCATATCCCAAACGAATCTTTTGTTCTCGCCGGTGAATCCTACGGGGGATACCTGGCAAGAGGTCTTTTGAAAGATTTTTCAGACAGGATCCGTGGCATGCTCCTCCTTTGCCCTGTGGTCGAACCGGTCAAATCGAAACGCCGTGTACCGGAGCATCACGTCCTGGAACATTATTTTGCGAATGACCTTGACATGGAGCAGCCCATGAACCAAATGTACTCCAATATGTTTGTAATCCAGAACTCTTATACCTACGAAAGATTTCTTGCTGAGATCTATCCGGGAATTCAAAAAACTGACAATATGTTCCTGAATCAACTTCAGAAAAAGGGATACACATTCACCTTCCCTTTGCCAGACACACAAAAAAAATTCCTTTTTCCTGTACTACTTTTTGCAGGAAGGCAGGATTCCTGCGTGGGATACCTTGATGCTCTGGAACTGGCCAATTCATACGAGCATTCTACTGTTATGATTGCAGACAGGGCGGGACATAATCTACAGATCGAACAGTCTGTACTGTTCACTCAGACAGCAGAACTCTTTTTTATAGAACTAACTAAGAAACGCCAAACCGAAAGTCCCCACATCTAAATGCTGGCTTTTGATACGCCATACTCAGCGGTGATGCTTTTGTAAGTCCGTCCTTCTTCCTCATGGAGACGAACAATCTTCTTCTTAAATTCGGGAGTGTAGTTCTGTGACATAATGAGTACCTCGTTTCTTGTTATTTTGATTATATCTCATTAGCCACTTCCGTTACAACTTTAGTATAGCACTTCACTCATTACATCTGCTCTGGAAAAATACATATCATCGCTATACTGTTCATACAATCGCAAGATCTTTTCCTTTGCAAGTGTACTAATCCTCAATTCATTTATTTTCTTTTCAAACAACTGTTTTTTCTTCGAAACAACTGTTTTTTTATCCCCAAACAACTGCTTTTCATTCAAAACAACTGTTTTTTCCTTTGCAAACAACTGTTTTCGATTCCCTACATCCACTCCTTCAACCGTAACATTATAATTCAGATTATAAAGCGTCACCCAAAATGAGGATAATTCCTTATCATCCAGTGCTTCCATTACTCCCGATGCTTTATTCAGCCCATTCCAGCGAGTACAAAAAAGTCTGGAATGGCGCATTGGTGATTCGTCTGCTAATAAGACTCCCGCATTGGTGAGCATCCCATTCTCGTCTACCAGCCCGAAAGAAATAAAATCTGCCTCTTCCAACTTCTTACCGGTTCGCTGCCGATATACAGACCGAAGCTTTGTAAAAGCATAATTCTCATATGGATAATACGAAGACAGACTATCGTAAGTTTGATTACTTCCACGCAATACAAGACGTTTCAGTTCAATTGCTCCAGCTTGTACACTTTCATTTCCAACACGCACAAACGCTGTTCTGCTTCCATCACCCACATAATAGTACCAGATCCATTCTTGTCTTGATTATTTCACGGATTTTTTCAGAAACTCGCCTAGCATCTTCAAGACCGATCAACGTATCATCATCTGCCACTCCAAAGAATAGAATACCACCTTTGCCATTTGCAAAAGCACTGACACTTTTCAGCCAGCTCTTCGGTCTCTTTTCTTCTAATATAAGTTTTTTATCATATTCATTTGACTCACCAACAAAATCTATCTTTTCCATTTCTCCATTCTTGATAGTTCCCCATCCTCCACCTCCACTATAATCGCCCCATTTTCCTGCGTAGAATAGATTTTACAGCCAACGTCTGCAAGTCTCTCTATCGTTTCCTGATGCGGATGCGCATACCGATTCTCCTGTCCTGCGGAAATAAACGCATAAGCTGGCTGAATCTGTTGAAGAACTTCTTCTGTTGACGAATTCTTAGAGCCATGATGCGCCACCTTCAGGACATCCCACGTACAATCTGGATAGCTCTCTTCTAATTGTTGTGTAAGCTGTTTTTCTCCTTCTCCCTCTACGTCCCCGGTCAAAAGCATATCAAACTGCCCGTACTGCACGGCCAATACCATAGATGCTTCGTTCCCTGATTCCAGTTTCTCGGTCACAGGTATTATACTGCCTGTCTCCGGCACAGTATTTTCCTTCCGTAATCCGGCTTTCTCTGATTTTATTCCCAGATTCCCCGGCTGTATACACGTAATTGCCATTTCCCCTTCCCGGATATTCTGTCCAGGCTCTATCACAACCACACGTATTCCATAATCTTTTGCTTTCTTTGCCAGACCCGCCAACCCCTCATCCCACGCCTCCTGCACCGGCAACACCAGCGTCCGGATCTTCACTCCGATATCCTGTCTCTCAATCAGCTCTTCTATACCGTTCCTGTGATCGCTGTCGCCATGGGAGATCAATACATAATCAAGCGCCCCCACTCCTTGGGATTTCAGGAATGGTTCCAGCCTATATTGTCCCACCTTTTTTACATCACTGCTCCCGCCATCCACCAGATAGGTGCCGCCCTCCGGTCCTTTCATGAAAATCCCGTCTCCCTGCCCCACATCCAAGACCGCTATCGTAAGTTTCCCTGGCTCTCCAAAATGAGTCGTTAAAATAATAACTCCCACTGTCCACAGAAAAACCACAGGCCACCCTTTCCACGCACTCCTGCCTGCTCTTCCACTCATTCTGTTATTAAAACTGATGGATTTATCCACTCTGTTAGATTGTATGAACCTTCGACCCTTTCCATACCTCTGATAGTCTTGACCCCTTTCCTCCCCTTGCTTATCCTGCTCCTTCATTGATGCGATATACCTCAGCAAAATCAGTCCTGAAAACACAAGCCCATAATATACCGCAATCTGCCACATCTCAGGCCTTCCGGCCACAAGCCTAGCTCCCGGAAGATGAAGCGCTACCTTGCAGCTCATCTGATAGAAGCATAGAATCTTTCCGCATACCCAAAATAGGAAGGAAGATACCGAGGGAAGCCACAGCGCCAGCAGGCTTCCCGCCATCCCCAAAAACAGTAACACAGACATCAATGGGATCACAAAAAGATTCAGGACAAAAGAATACATCGGAAATTCAAAGAAATAATAGAGCAGAATCGGAAGAATAACCAGATTGATGCCGATGCTGGCCATCACCCCCTGTAAAATCACCTGCCGTACATATTCCCAAAATCTCCTTAAATATACAGGCCAAGGACCGTCTTTCTTATTCTGCTTCAAGGAACGCTGCCGCATCCTTGTCCCCACCTGTTGTCCATTGTTATGTAATGTGTACACAGATATTTCTTCCTGCACAACCGGCACTACCGCAAGAACCGCAAGCACCGCCCCAAAGGACAGCCAGAATCCACCGTCATACAGACTAAGCGGCCGCCACAATAGCACTGCAACCGCCGCCGCAGAAAGCGCCGTCGGCGCATCATAGTGCCGACCCGCCATATCCGCTCCTACCCGGAATAGAAACATCACTAAGGCCCGCACCGCGGATACGGTAAACCCAACCATAAAAATATACAGCATCAAAAATAAGATGCCAAATATCCCGCCAATCGGATAAGAACCCGTAACTCTCCGCAGTATCTTATATATCCCTATCCCAATAAAGGACAAATGGAGACCGGAGATCGCCAATATATGCCCGATCCCGTTAACCTGATATAGCATCTTCAACTCCTGATCCATCTCTGATTTCTCTCCAAGCATCATTGCCCCCATAGCGGTCCCGTCCTCTCTCCCAAGAGCCGATACGAGCGTCTCCTGCCACCGTCTACGAAATTCAGCAAGCTTCGAACGCCATCTCCACACGCCAGCATCCAACAGAGCGATTTCCTCTGCCCATACCATCCCGTGGATATCCCTGATCTGATAATAACGCTTCTGGTCAAAGTTCCCTGGATTCCTCGCGTTTTCAAAAAAAGAGACCTCTCCCCTGACCTTTATCTTATTCCCCATATGAATCTGTAAATTGGAATCTGTATAGATGATAATCCTTGATTCTTGAACTGTCTGTTCCTGATATTGAATAGAATTGTCCTTTAGATATAATCTCTGATAATCTGATCTTTGTTCTGTCTGGTACACCTGCCCCTGCAGTACGACCGCACCTCCCGGCGGCGCCGCCGTCTCAAGCGGCGAAGGACGAAGCTCCCTGACAAGCTTCTCCCTCCCGCATGTGACCGCCAGCATTATCAACACCAATATTACCAGACAGGTATACATTAACGGTCTGTCTTTCACGTTTCACTCTCCTACCAGATCCAAGTCTCTCGACAACGGCTTGCTTAGATCCACACTTCCCATATATTTGATATTAGAATCCCCGTTCACCGAGATCTGCACCTGGCTGGATGCTCCTCCGTCGACGATCGAATTCACGATCGCATAGACCGTAATCCTTGGATCCGTGACATATGTGTTGTTCAGGAATCCTTCATCCAGATTCACATAACAGACGCTGTCCTTCACCGACACCCCGATCACCTTCGTCTCCGGCGGGATCACCGGCCCGATGCCTTCCGCGGAAGATCCCTTGATCAACTGGTCCACGATCAGTCTCTCGATGGACATATTGCTGTTGTACCGGATACTCACTTCTCTCTGTACCAGCCTGTCGCCCTTGTCATTCGCGAAATACAGCTTCAGATTCCCCAGTTGGTACAAATGTAGCGAGGATCCTTTGTACTGAAGGAAATTCTCCGCGTTCATATATCCGATCGCCTCTCCCACGCTGTCCATGAGCGGCTCATCCTCTATATAAAAATCTATATAATCCACCCCATGAATCTGTGCCAGCGATTGTACGACTCCTGCCCGAAGAAGCAGCTCCTCCTCCGGCTTCATGCCTGCATACTTACTATTAAAATGGATATCCAGAATAGATTCCTCGGTCAGCACCCAGCTCTGAACTCGGATCCCTTTCGGAAATACACTCTTATAATCGATTGAATCCGGCTCCTTCTGCATAGTTTTCAGCATATCTCCAATGGATTTCTCTATCGTAACATCTTCTATCTGATAACTCTTCTTCACCAGATCCGTTCCCTCTGTATTCACATAATAAACGAATGTGCCGCCCTTTCCCGGACCGGAACCCTTGCCTCTCCCGCATCCGCCGATGAGCAGCAGACACATAATCAGACACACGCCCCGCGCCGTCAGGCAATATCTCCTATTAAGAATACTTCGCATTTGCCTTCCCCCAGTCCTGTAAAGTTCCCTCTATGAAACGTATATCAGAGGAATACGCACGGTAAATGTAGTTCCTGCCCCCACCTGGCTGTATACCCTGATCGCCCCGCGGTGCATGACCACCGCACTCCTTGCAATGGCAAGGCCAAGCCCGGTCCCGCCGATCTCCCTGGAGTGAGACTTGTCCACACGATAGAACCTCTCAAACACATGCTCCACTGCCTCCTGCGGAATTCCAATCCCAGAGTCTGCCACCTCAATATGGCAGTTCTTATGATCTGCATTCAAGGACACATGGACCCATCCGTTCTCCTTATTATACTTGATAGCATTCTCTACCAGATTCGTGATGGCAAGAGACAGCTTCATCTCATCCACCTCCGCAGTTACCGGACGAAAGCTCTCAAACACCAATTCGATATTGCGTGTCGCCGCAATCGGACGGAGCCTCTTTAAGATCTTCTCGATCAGCGTATTCATATTCTCAGACTTAATATTCAGCGTGTTCGCCGTCTTGTCCATCTTGACCAGAGACAGAAGATCGTTGATGATCTTATTCTCCCGCTCTATCTCTTCCGACAGATCTCCCATGAATTCCTTATATAACTCAGCCGGCACATCCTCCTGGATCAACAACGAATCTGCCAACACCTTCATAGAAGTCAGCGGCGTCTTAAGCTCATGGGACACGTTGGATACGAACTCATTACGCGAATCATTCAGCACCTTCATCCTGCCAAGCATCTTGTTAAATGCATCCGATATCAGCATAGTTTCTGTATAGGCCTTCTCATGAAGATAATCGTCCTCATAGCCTTCCGTCACGGCCGCTATAGAATCACTGATCCTGCGGAACGGCCTCGTCATAACGAATCCCGCGGAAAACGCCAGTATCACAGCCACCATCCCGATGGTAAGGCACACGGCGATCACTCTGTCATCCAGGATCTCCACACTGTCAGAAATCATATCCGTAGATACGCTGATCAGCATTACACCTACCGCTTTCTCTGTTCCCTTGTCATAGATTGGAGAAGTAACCTCGATATAACGATTCTTTGCATCATAATTACTGGTGCCTTTGCCCTTAAAGCACCGGATCACATCTTCAGATACGATCGTCTTACCCTTGTCCATATCGTACGTATCTTCCTGAATGCGAAAATCATGATCTATAACCAGAACCCGTCCATTGTAGATATTAGACATCTGGACTAGCTCTGACTTTAACACTTCAGACATATCGCCAGTAATATAATTCACATCACTTAACTGGTTACATAGAATTGTACATTGATTCTGTATCTCTGCAGTCCGAACCTCCACTTCTCTTTTCTCGAAGCTGCTCAAGACTACTCCCCTTAAAACAAGCGCCGGAATCGTCCCCACCAGTATGACCAGGAGAACGATCCGGGCGCGAAGGCTCTTCCATATGCCCCATTTCAGATATCTCTTAACCCCTGAAATAATAACCAACTCCCCATTTAGTATAGACGTATTTCGGATCGCTTGGATTCGTCTCAACCTTTTCTCTCAGCCTTCGGATATGTACGTCTACTGTTCTCGCGTCGCCGGGATATTCATAACCCCACACAATGTTCAGCAGATTCTCACGGCTGTACACCTTATTCGGATTCATGGCAAGAAGCTCTAAGAGATCGAATTCCTTCGCCGTAAGATTCACCTCTTTGTCATCTATCACGACCCGCCTGCTCTCACAGTCGATCCGCATGCTTCCCTTGATGATCATCTTATCGTTGACCTGATTCTGATCCCGCTTGCCGGTACGCCGCATAATTGCCTTGATCCGCGCCTTTACCTCCAGGATGTTGAAGGGCTTCGTTATGTAATCATCCGCACCGTACTCCAGACCAAGGATCTTATCCATATCATCATTCCTGGCCGTCAGCATCACGATCGGTACGTCGGAGAATTCCCGTATCTGCTGACACACCTCAAAGCCGTCATTCTTAGGAAGCATAATATCTAATAAGATCAGATCATAGGCATTCTCTTTCGCCAGCTTCAGCGCCTCTTCTCCGTCATAAGCACAGTCAACCTTCATCCCATCCTGCTCCAGGCTGAAACGAATTCCTTTCACGATTAGTTTTTCATCATCTACAACCAATACCCTTCTGCTCATCTACTCTCTCCCTCAATATCTGCCTTGATTACGAAACTTTTATCTGATCCTTTACCTTGTTAAATACGCCTTCCTTAATCCCGTCAACTTCCATCAGTTCTTCAATCTTCCGAAAGCCGCCGTGTACTTCTCTGTAAGCGATAATCGAATCTGCCTTGGCTTCTCCGATACCGCTAAGTGTCATCAATTGTTCTCTAGTCGCCCTGTTAAGGTCGATCTTCCCGTCATCAGAAGTACCGGACATCCCGGGAGCCGACACATTCCGACCCGCCTCTCCCATATTCGACACGCTTTGGCCCGCTTGAAGCTGCGCTGCCTCTTCTCTGGACGGTACATAGATCTGCTGCCCGTCCTCTATCTGCGCCGCCTGGTTCAGCAGCTCGCCCGCCGCGTTCTCAGACAGACCTCCCGCCGCCTCGATCGCTTCGTACAAACGGCTGCCCGCAGGAAGCAGATAGACTCCCGGACATGCAACCTGTCCGCACACATGGACATAGACCTCCTGGCTGTCATCCGTACTCTGTATCTCATCTTGCAAGTGTTCCTCAAGCTCTTCTTTCTTCGTCTCCCCGGCAATAGACTCGTCTTCCTGTACCTCTCCTGACTCTGTATCTGTCAGCTCCTTAAGTTCTTCTCCCTGCCCTGTCCGGACACCGGAACATCCTGACAGAAGGACCAGGCTTATCACAAACGCTGCTGTAACCTTATAAACAATTCTTCTATGCATACAAACTCCTTTACAGTCTGTCGAAACTGCAAATACCCCGCATATGCATTACCCATTTATTGTACTATTTCCATTGAAAAATTGCAACTCCAATCAACGCAATTCCCATCCCGATTATCTTCCTCCACTCCAAAGGCTCCTTATCCACTCCAAAAAGCCCCAGAAGCTCTATCACATATGCGATGATGAGCTGGGCGATCACAATAAGGAGCGCGGCCTTCGCCGGTCCAAGCTGTTCCATACTCTTGATCACAGTCAGAGTAATCCCCGCACCGATCACGCCGCCAAGCAGCACATACTTAGGCTCCACCTTAGTAAGCGTCATGACATTATCACGTCCTGCGATCAGCCATGCTGCAAAACACACTGCAAATGCAGTCAGCTGCACCCAGGCATTGCTGACCCACATACCAGTCGTCTTCGTCACTTGTGTGTTGAACACACCCTGCACACTCATCAGCGCGCCCGAGAGTAATGCAATAAAAAAACCAACCATTGAATATACCTCCGTTTCTGTCCGTAAAATTTCAGACTCTCTCCTTCGAAATAGTATATCCAATGATTGATTTTCTATGCCTCTATGGCGCGTTTAAGCTTCTCAAGCATCTCATCAACATGTTTTTTCTCGATGATAAGCGGCGGAACAAGACGGATCACATTATCTCTCGCGCTGATTACGATAAGTCCGGCTTCAAGCGCCCGGCTGATCACTTCGCCTGCCGGATTCCCCACCTTGATTCCCTGGATCAGGCCGACGCCTCTTCGTTCCAGCACCGTATCGTACTCTGATACAAGCTCGTCAAGCTTCCCTGCAAGATAACCGCCGATTTCCCGTACATGCGATACAATGTCCTCCCGTTCGAAGATCTCAACCGTCTTGGCCACAGCCGCGCATGCCAGCGGATTGCCTCCATAGGTCGTCCCGTGATCTCCAGGCTCCAGAGAATACTCAGCCACCTTCTCCGTCATGGCAAATGCGCCTACCGGGATCCCATTCCCAATCGCTTTCGCCATAGCCATGATATCCGGCTTCGTACCGTAAGACTGCCAGGCGAACATCTCGCCTGTCCTGCCCATGCCGCACTGAATCTCGTCACAGATCATCAGGATCCCTTCCTCGTCGCAGAGCCTTCGGATCCCTTCTATGAATTCCCTGTCTGCCTGGTTGATACCGCCTTCTCCCTGCAGAGGCTCCAGGATAATAGCACAGGTACGGTCCGTAACCCTGCTCTTCACACTGTCAAGATCGTTGAACTTCGCGAAGCTCACCCCTGGAAGCATCGGTTCAAAGGGTGTGCGGTACGCCTCGCTTCCTGTCACGGACACCGCCCCGATACTGCGTCCGTGGAAGGAATGGTCCATCGCGATAAATTCATATCTCCCGGTTCCTTTCTTCCAGGCATATTTCCTCGCCGACTTGAGCGCTCCTTCGATGGCCTCCGTCCCGCTGTTAGTGAAAAATATCCTGTCCATCTCCGAGACTCGCTTAAGCGCTGCCGCCGCTTCCCCGCAGCTCGTATTATAATAGAGGTTGGAGGTATGTAAAAGACGGTCCACCTGGTCTTTAAGCGTCTGGTTCAGCTCTTGATTCCCATAGCCAAGACCGCATACTGCGATCCCCGCCGCGAAATCAAGATATTTCTTCCCGTCCGTATCATAGAGATACACACCCTCGCCCCGGTCAAGAACCACCGGGAAACGGTTATAAGTATGCACAAGTCCGTTATTTGTCTCTTCTATGTATTGATTCATCTCTCTTCTCCATGATAGTATTTTTCTTCTGTGTCATTCAAGATCGCCGTTCCGATCCCCTTATTCGTAAATATCTCAAGAAGCAGGCAGTGAGGAATCCGTCCGTCCAGGATATGCACCCTGGATACGCCGTTCTCAATGGCGTCCATGCAATTCTGAAGCTTCGGCAGCATACCGCCTTCGATATAACCTTCCTCCATCAATGCCCGTCCATCCGAGACACGAAGCTCGGAGATCAGAGTGTCCGGATCGGAAGGATCCTTGTACACGCCTTCGATATCCGTCAGGAACGCAAGCTTCTCCGCATTCACAGCCCTTGCGATCGCACACGCGGCATCATCCGCATTGATATTATATGTATGAAAATCCTCATCCATTCCTACTGGACATACAATCGGGAGGAAATCTTTCTCCAACAGGTCAAACAGAATATCCGCATTGACCTCCCTAACCTCTCCTACGAATCCGATATCCGCCCCGTCCGCGTACTTCTTCTCTACTTTGAGCAGCGCGCCGTCCTTGCCGCTGATCCCGATCGCGCGGACGCCTAAGCTCTCCACCAGCTGAACCAGTCCTTTGTTCACCTTCCCAAGGACCATCTCAGCAAGCTCCATGGTCGCCTCGTCCGTTACCCGAAGGCCGTTGACGAATTCCGGCTCCATCCCCACCTTGCCGACCCATCTGCTGATCTCCTTGCCGCCGCCGTGGACGATAATAGGTTTGAATCCTACCAGCTTCAGAAGCGTCACATCCTGGATGACCTGCTCCTTAAGCTGATCGTCCACCATGGCGCTCCCGCCGTATTTTACCACTATGATCTTCCGGTTGAACCGTTGGATATATGGAAGCGCCTCAATCAGGACCTCCGCCTTATCCAGATATTTCTGCATCGATTTATTCATGATCTGCCATCTCCTGTTATTTAACTTCTATAGTCCGCATTGATCTCGATATAGCCATGCGTCAGGTCACATCCCCACGCCGTTGCTTTCTTATCTCCCATCTTGACATCCGCGACCGCCGTCACCTCCGGCTCAGACAAGATCTTCGTCGCCTCTTCCTCACTGTAATCCACAGCCGTTCCATTCTCAATGATCTGGATCTTTCCCGCCTTGCTCTCGAAGAACAGATCCACCTTCTCCGGGTCGAACTGTGCACCGGAATATCCCATGGCACACAGAATCCTCCCCCAGTTGGCGTCATGCCCGGCGATCGCCGTCTTCGTAAGGTTCGAGCATACGATAGACTTGGCAAGCGTTCTCGCCTGCTCTACGCTCTCGCATCCCACTGCCTGTACCTCGAACAGCGCAGTCGCACCCTCTCCGTCACCGGCGATCTTCTTCGCCAGATATTCGTTGACTGTATGGAGAGCTTCTTTAAACTTCTGATAATCCTCCGTTCCCTCCACAATCTCTTCATTCTCCGCCAGACCATTTGCCAGCAGGATTACCGTATCATTGGTAGAAGTGTCTCCATCCACCGAGATCATATTATAAGTGTCCTTGATATCCTGGCTGAGCGCCTTCTGCAGCGTCTCTTTGGCAATCACCGCATCCGTCGTGATAAATGCAAGCATGGTGCACATATTAGGATGGATCATTCCTGAACCCTTCGCCATGCCGCCGATGGTCACCGTCCTGCCGCCGGTCTCGATAGTCACTGCCAGCTCCTTCTCGAAGGTATCCGTAGTCATGATCGCCTTCGCCGCTTCAGTGCCGTTTACGAGCGTATCGTTCTTCTTCTCTGCCAGCTCCTTGATTCCCGCAGTCAGTTTATCGATGGGGATCTGCTTCCCGATCACTCCTGTCGAACCGATCAGCACGCCGGATTCTGATATTCCAAGCGCTTCGGCAGCCGCCTTTGCCGTATCCCTACAATATCCGAAGCCCTCTGCTCCCGTACATGCATTGGCGATCCCGGAGTTCACGATCACAGCCTGAACGGAATCGCCGCCTGCTATCACCTGCTGATCCCATCTGACCGGAGCCGCCTTCACCACATTCGTCGTAAATGTCCCAGCCGCCGCGCACGGTGCCTGGCTATAGATCATCGCCATATCTGTCCTGTCTGTATACTTGATTCCTGCTGACGTTGATGCAGCCTCATATCCCTTTGCCGCGGTCACGCCGCCCTTGATAATCTCCATCCTTCTTATATCTCCTTTTCTATTCTCACATCTGCACCGATCAACACGTTCGTTACTGCTCATTGAATGCGGTAATGTTTTTCTCATTTAACACAAAATCATAATAATTCAGATCCTGCCTCTTCGTCCATCCTATGGTATTCCAGAATGCATTGCCGATATCATTCTTCGTAAATGCAATCAGGCAGACCTTGTTGATCTCTTCCTTCTTAAGCTCCTCCATAGCCTTTACAACCATGGCCTTGCCGATCCCGCGCCTCCTGTACTCCTCGTCCACACACACATGATACAGACAACCGCGCCTCCCGTCATGACCGCACAAGATACTTCCTACTACCTTCCCGTCCTCGACTGCCACGACGCTGGTGGTCGGATTTCTTCTAAGGAAACGCTCGATCCCTTCCCTTGAATCATCCACGCTCCTTAAGCCAAATCCCCGGATCTTCGTCCAGAGCGCATAGACCCCGTCATAATCTTCCATTGTCATCGTTCGAATCATAATCTGCCTCTTTCTAAGCTCACTCTCTGGTTCTTAAGGGAATATGGGAACTAATTCAAGTCCTTCACTCTCCGGCAGCCCGAACATCAGGTTCATATTCTGTACCGCCTGCCCTGCCGCTCCTTTTACCAAATTGTCGATCGCTCCCATCATAATAATGCGTTTCGTCCTTGGGTCGATCTTGAAATTAATATCCACATAGTTGCTGCCTTCCACCCATTTCGTCTCCGGGCAGACACCCTCCCCAAGCACACGGACAAATCTCTCGTTCTGATAATAATTGTCGTATACCGCTTTTACTTCTTTATATGTAACATCCTTCTTCAGGGACGCGTATTCTGTCGCCAGGATCCCCCGGTTCATGGGGACCAGATGAGGGGTAAAATTGATCACGACCGGTTCATTCGCCGCATATCCCAACTGCTCCTCGATCTCCGGCGTATGTCTGTGGGACGCGACACCGTAAGCCTTGATATTCTCATTGACCTCGCAGTAAAGATTCGGCAATTTGGCTCCCCTGCCCGCACCGGAAGTCCCGGACTTGGCGTCGATGATCAATGTATTCATATCGATCAGTCCTTCCTTCGCCAGCGGATACGCCGTCAGGATCGAACAGGTGGTGTAGCAGCCCGGATTCGCAACCAATCTCGCTTTCTTCACAGCCTCCCGGTTCACCTCGCACAGCCCGTAGACCGCCTCCCCGATAAACTGAGGACTCTTGTGTTCGATGCCGTACCATTTCTCATATACCGCCGCATCCTTAATCCGGTAATCCGCGCTTAAGTCAATAATCTTCGTCTTACTTAAGATCTCTTCATTCATCATGGATGCGCAGAAGCCCTGGGGGGTAGCCGTGAAGATCACGTCCGCCTGTTCGGCCAGTTCTTCCATATTATCATCCAGGCATTCGTCGTCTACAATCTGAAACATATTCTGGTATACCTCGGCATATTTCTTATCTATATAGCTTCTCGAACCATACCATACGATCTTCGCGTCTTTATGACCCGTCAGTATACGCACCAGTTCATTGCCGGCATAACCGGTCGCTCCGATAATTCCTACATTAATCATCTGTTCTGCATCCTTTCTATGTAATAACCTCAATCAATATAAACCAAATTGAGAGTTTTGTCCAGAGGGAGATACATATTGGTTATTAACATTTGCATAATTATACATCTTCCATGAATATTATTCAATAGTTTTTTTGTTTTCTTGCATCTTGCCGGTTTTTCGCAAGATTTATATGGCATATTTAGTTATTATGCATTATAATTACATTGATAATTTATTCAATATTGGAGGAATAAGAAATGAAATTGGAAGAGATGTCATGTATTGACTGTGCAGTGAAAAACTGTGATAAGATGGACAAGACTTATCCTGAGTTCTGTCTGACTACGAATATGGATCAGGATGTTTATAAGGATGCCATGGATTGTTACAAGGAAGAAGAGAATCATAATATTATGGTTGCGGCGGCAGAGGTGGAATGTGACCATTACTGCCAGTATACACGGGTTGAGGAGATCATGGCTTTCGCGGAGAGAATCGGGGCGAAGAAGATCGGCATCGCTACCTGCGTGGGGCTCTTGAAGGAGAGCCGGACTCTGGCGGCGATCTTCCGCAAGCGCGGCTTTACAGTATTCGGGATTACCTGTAAGGCAGGCTCCACGCCCAAATCGGACGTTGGGATTCCTGAGCGCTGCAACAAGATCGGAATCAATATGTGCAACCCGATCCTTCAGGCGAAGATGCTGAACCATGCGAAGACGGACCTGAACGTTGTCGTCGGATTGTGTGTGGGACACGACAGCCTGTTTTATAAATATTCCGAGGCGATCACCACTACGATGATAACGAAGGACCGGGTACTCGGACATAATCCGGCGGCAGCGCTTTATACAGCCGATACTTATTATAAGAAACTGCAGGATTAAGCGCATATCCCCTCCTAATATGCTTTTTTATTCAACTTTCCTGTATAATACGCATATTTAATCTTTTTTACAATTTATTCTTGCATAATTATAAAAAATGCGCTATAGTATTTCTTGCAATTGAAGATTACATATTTTCATATACAGATACCCATGAAGCATCCAGAGATGAAAGATGCAGGGTAATGATACAAAAAGGAGGATATTCTATCATGAAGGAAAAAGTTGTACTGGCATATTCCGGCGGTCTTGACACCACAGCCATCATTCCATGGCTTAAGGAGAATTTCGACTATGAAGTAATCTGCTGCTGCATTAACTGCGGACAGGGGGAAGAGTTAGACGGCTTAGAAGAGAGGGCGAAACTGTCCGGTGCTTCCAAGCTCTATATCGAGGATATCATTGATGATTTCTGCGATCACTATATCGTACCGTGCGTACAGGCTCACGCTGTCTACGAGAATAAATACCTGCTCGGAACCTCTATGGCACGTCCGGCGATCGCTAAGACACTGGTTGAGGTTGCAAGAAAGGAAGGCGCTTCTGCAATCTGCCACGGTGCAACCGGCAAGGGTAACGACCAGATCCGTTTCGAGCTTGGCATCAAGGCGCTGGCGCCGGATCTTAAGATCATCGCTCCATGGAGAATGACGGATGTATGGACCATGAATTCCCGCGAAGAAGAGATCGAATACTGCAAGCAGCACGGCATCGACCTTCCATTCGACGCAAGCCACAGCTACAGCCGCGACCGCAACCTCTGGCACATCAGCCACGAAGGCCTGGAACTTGAGGACCCTGCCAACGAGCCGAACTATGACCATCTGCTGGTCCTTGGTGTTACACCGGAGAAGGCGCCGGATGAAGGCGAATATGTGACGATGACATTTGAAAAGGGTGTTCCAAAGAGTATCAACGGCAAAGAAATGAAGGTATCCGATATTATCCGCAAGCTCAACGAGCTTGGCGGCAAGCATGGAATCGGCATCTGTGATATCGTGGAGAACCGTGTGGTAGGTATGAAGTCCCGCGGTGTATATGAGACTCCCGGCGGAACCATCCTCTACGAGGCACATCAGCAGTTAGAGGAACTGGTATTAGACCGCGCCACTTACGAAGTAAAAGAAGAGATGGGCAACAAGCTTTCCCAGATCGTATATGAGGGCAAATGGTTCACACCGCTTCGCGAGGCCGTTCAGGCATTTGTAGAGAGCACTCAGGAGTATGTGACCGGCGAAGTGAAATTCAAGCTCTATAAAGGTAATATCATCAAAGCCGGAACGACTTCCCCATATTCTCTGTACAGCGAATCCCTAGCAAGCTTCACGACCGGCGATCTGTATGACCATCATGATGCGGACGGGTTCATTAATCTGTTCGGATTGCCGCTCAAGGTTCGTGCGATGAAGATGCAGGAAGTAGATAACAGCCAGAAATAATATATAAAAGCATGTCTTTTCAAGGTTATCTGAAACAGACATGCTTTTTCTATCGTCGATTTTTCAGATCCAGGCAGCCGAGTCATCCAATCTTGATTTACTCATATCTCCTACTTTCCTCTCATATCTTGTGTTACAGTTCATAGCCTCGCCGGCCGTGAACCGCAACGTATCCAGACCAGAAGGAGGAATCTATGGAACCAGTAATCGGAATCGTATCCTGCGGATTCATGAACCAGCGCCAATTCGTACCGCAGACATATATCCAGACAGTCGAAGACGCCGGCGGCATCCCCGTTGTGCTCCCCTGTACACATGATGAGGGCAGTTATCCCCGCTACGGAAGGCTGTGCGACGGCTTCTTATTCTGCGGCGGCGATGACGTGACCCCACTGCTATTCGGAGAAGAACTGATGACAGACCGCGGGCATACCGACTTTCGTACCGATCAATTTCACATATCCTTTATGAGATATACTCTGTCCTTGAAGCTCCCGATCCTCGCCGTCTGCCGCGGTATGCAGATCCTCAACATTGCCCTTGGAGGAACGATCTATCAGGATCTCTCTCTTCGCTGGCCTGCTTCTCTGAATCACATGCAGCTATCTGCCGACCGCTCGGACCCGTGCCACAAGCTTACAGTCCTTGAAGATAGCATACTATCTAATATCCTCAATAAAAATGAGTATGTCAACAGCTTCCATCACCAATGCATCCGCGATCTGGGCAGGGAGCTTAAGACCGCCGCTGTCGCCTCCGACGGCATAATAGAAGCCATTGAATCCGATTCCCATGCGTTCGTCATCGGAGTACAGTGGCATCCGGAATGTATGTATCATGCCTTCCCCACCATGCAGAATCTCTTCTATGAATTTATCGAAAAATCAAAAAATGCTAAAAATATACAGTATATTTCTCCCAGACAACGGACACAATAATCCCGAAATTAGTTAAAGGAGGAAACAGATATGTCCGAATTATCAGTACTCGATTTACAAAACCTGCGCCACCTGATCGGTGGATATGACACCTGCCACTGCAAGATGCAGGACTATGCCTCCCAGGCACAAGACCCTGAAGTAAAGAAACTTTTCCAGGATGCCGCAAATTCTGCCATGAAGAACAAGCAGGACTTAATGAAATTCTTATAGGAGGTAAGCAGATATGTTAGACGAAAAAACAATGGTAAGCGACGCCTTGACAGGTGTCAACGGTGAACTGACCCGTTTTGGAGAGATGATCCCGCAGACAGAAAACAAGGAACTGAAACAATGCCTGAAACAGATGCGTAACGAGTGTGAGATGTCCCAGGAGAAGCTCTATCAGGTTGCAAGAGAGAAGAGCTATTATGTACCTGCCGCGAAGGCTTCCCAGCAGGAGATCGATCATGTAAAATCCGTTCTGACCGGAGGCTCCATGAAATAACTCTATAACTGCCAGACAGGACCGGGAATATCCCGGTCCTGTTTTTAATATTACATAGCATGGTATGCATTTCTATCCCATCTGCACGGTGTTTGGCATAGCCGGATAGAACACTACGCGCTGCGCTCAAACTGTGAATTATAAAGATCCGCATAGAAGCCCTTCTGTGCCAGCAGTTCTTCATGGCTGCCCTGCTCCACGATATCTCCATCCTTCATCACCAGGATCAGGTCCGCATCCCGGATGGTAGACAGACGGTGTGCGATGATGAAGCTGGTCCTTCCGCGCATCAAGTTATCCATGGCTTTCTGGATCCTCACCTCCGTACGCGTATCTACCGAGCTGGTCGCCTCATCCAGGATCAGAATCTTCGGATCTGCCAGGATCGCCCTCGCGATCGTAAGAAGCTGCTTCTGCCCCTGGGATACATTGCTCGCCTCCTCATTCAGCTCCATATCATAACCACCCGGCAGCGTCTGCACGAACCGATGGACATAAGCCGCTTTGGCAGCCTCCACCACCTCTTCCCTGGTTGCGTCTAATTTGCCGTAACGGATATTCTCTTCGATACTGCCCTTAAAAAGCCAAGTATCCTGCAGTACCATCCCGAACATTTCCCGAAGCTCGCTCCGGTTGAAATTCCGTATATCATGCCCGTCCACCCGGATGGAACCGCTGTTCACATCATAGAACCGCAGGACCAGCTTCACCATGGTGGTCTTGCCCGCTCCTGTAGGCCCTACGATGGCAATCTTCTGTCCCGGCTCTACCTTCGCGCTGAAATCATGGATAATCGTGTGGTCCGCATGATAGCCGAACTTCACGTGATCAAACTCCACACGTCCTTCCAGTCCTTCTATGGATACCGGATGCTCCGCTGTCTGATCCTCCTCATCCTCCGCCAGGAATTCAAACACCCTCTCAGAGGCCGCAGCCGTAGACTGTAGCATATTCGCTACCTGCGCCGCCTGCTGGATCGGCTGTGTGAAGTTCCTTACATACTGGATAAACGACTGGATATCACCAACCTCGATCGCATCCCTCATGGCAAGCCATCCGCCAAGGATCACAACCGCAACATATCCCAGATTCCCCACGAACTGCATGATCGGCATCATCATTCCCGACAGGAACTGGGATTTCCATGCAGATTCGTACAGGATATCATTATCCCGGTCAAATGACGCAATCACATCCTCTTCTTTGTTAAATGCCTTCACAATAATGTGACCGCCGTAGATCTCTTCCACCTGACCGTTCACATGCCCCAGATATTCCTGCTGGCTCTTGAAGTATCTCTGGGAATTCTTCACGATTACCGAGATCATCCCCACAGAGACCGGCAGTATCAGAAGCGCGATCAGCGTCATCAGCGGGCTGATACTGAGCATCATGACCAGCACACCGATGATGGTGGCAACAGACGTAATCATCTGCGTCGCGCTCTGGTTCAGACTCTGACTTAAAGTGTCCACATCATTGGTGATCCTTGAAAGGATCTCTCCATGGGGCATCTTGTCAAAGTAATTCATAGGCAGGCGGTTGATCTTCTCTGATATCTCCTTGCGCATCCGGTACGTCAGCTTCTGGGATACGCCGGTCATGATATACCCCTGGACAAATGAGAACAGCGCGCTGCATGCATACAAGGCTAACAGCAGCAGCAATATCCTGCCGATCTTCCCGAAATCAATCCCCGTGCCGCCGGAAATCTTACCGACTAGCCCGTTGAATATCTCCGTCGTCGCCCTTCCCAGAATCTTAGGACCTACAATATTGAAAATGGTACTCCCAATCGCAAATATTCCCACCAGGAGCAGTTGGAGCTTATAGGCGCCGAGATACACCATTAATTTCTTCATAGTGCCTCTGAAATCCTTCGCCTTCTCTCCCGGCATCCCATGTCCTCCGTGACCCATAGGCCCACGTCTTCTTCCGCTCATATTATCCCACCTCCTTCATATCGTCTTCCAGTTCCTTCTCTGACAGTTGAGAAGACGCAATCTGATAATATTCCTCACAGTTCTTAAGCAATTCCTTATGCGTTCCCTTGCCCACGATCTTCCCGTCATCCAGCACGATGATCTGCTCCGCATGAAGGATCGTGCTGATCCTCTGCGCAACGATCATCACCGTACTGTCCTTCGTCTTGGCCTTCAGGGCATTACGAAGCTTCACGTCCGTCTTATAATCCAGCGCCGAAAAGCTGTCGTCGAAGATATAGATATCCGGATGCTTCGCAACCGCCCTTGCAATAGACAGTCTCTGCTTCTGCCCACCCGACACATTCGAACCTCCCTGAGCAATCGGGCTGTGATATCTCTTTTGTTTCTGCTCGATAAATTCCTCCGCCTGGGCGATATTTGCCGCCTCGGTCATCTCCTCTTCGCTGCCGTCAGGATTGCCGTACAGAATATTCGAAGCAATATCGCCGGAGAACAGGACTCCTTTCTGCGGTACATACCCAAGCCTGTCACGCAGATCATGCTGAGAAACCTCCCTGATATCCATACCGTCAATCGTGATCCTTCCGCCCGTTACATCATAGAACCGCGGGATCAAGTTCACCAGCGTCGACTTGCCGCTTCCCGTACTTCCAATGAATGCGGTCGTCTCCCCCGGCCTTGCGGTAAACGACAGATCCTGCAGCACATCCTCCTCAGCGCCCGGATAACAGAAGGATACATGGTCAAACACCACCTCGCCGGTTCCATTTCCCGCAAAATCCTTCGGATTCTCAGGGTCATGGATCAGCGTACTGCTTGTGAGGATCTCATCTACACGATCCGCGGAAACTGCCGCCCTTGGCAGCATGACCGAAATCATACAGATCATAAGGAAGGACATAATGATCTGCATCGTGTACTGGATGAATGCCATCATATCCCCGACCTGCATACTGCCGTCGTTGATACTGTGCCCTCCGATCCACACGATCAGCACGGCGATCCCGTTCATGATCAGCATCATCATCGGCATCATGAAGGTCATCGCACGGTTCACGAACAGATTCGTCTTCGTCAGATCCCTGTTGGCGCCGTCGAAACGCTTCTCCTCATACCGTTCCGTGCTGAATGCCCGGATCACCTGCAGTCCCGTCAGGATCTCACGGCTCACCAGATTCAGCCTGTCCACCATACTCTGAACCACCTTGAACTTCGGCATCACTACGATAAAGAGCACCGCGACCACCATCACAATCAATGCGACCGCTAACGCTATGATCCATGACATATCCACATTCGTACGGAATACCTTGAAGATCCCGCCTGCCGCCATGATCGGCGCATACATTACCATACGAAGGATCATCACCGTAAGAAGCTGAATCTGCTGGATATCATTCGTACTCCTGGTGATCAGAGACGCTGACGAGAACTTATCGAACTCACCGTTAGAGAAACCAACCACCTTGCGGAATACATCTTTCCTGAGTGTCTGACCAATCCTTGCTCCCACGCGGGATGCCAGAAGCCCTACCAGAATACTTGCCAGCATACCAAGGGCTGCCAGCGCCAGCATCTTAGCCCCGGTTACAAGAATATATCTCGTCTCCCGACGGTCCAGGTCAACTCCAAGCTTCTCATAGGCGCCGGCGATATAGACAGCGGCGGACTGCTCCACCATAGTCTCCGGCATCACGGCAAACTGCTCCTCAATCGACTCTACGGCCGCGTCCCGCTGAGACTCCTCCATCATCCCGAATATCTCGTAGATCGTCATCTGGCTGACATCCGGCATCTGAGCTTCTGTCTGTTCACGCAGCTCTTCCAGCTGACCGTCCGGCGCCTGCCCGCTCGCTGACATTTCTTGCAGCTGCCGGTCAGCCTGCTCCTTCATCTGCTCTTCCATCTGCTGCTTCATCTGCTTCTCCATCTCAACCGCAGAATCACTGCCGGAGTCGAACCCGCTGCACAGAAGCATTGGTCTGCCAAGGATCTCCGATAGTTCCTCTACCCTGTCCTCATCTACCTTCACATCCTCCGCAAGCTCCAGCACGTTCCCTTCATAGTTCTCGGAAACCGCCTCTTTGGCAACATAAGCTTCCTTTACTGTCTCCTGCTTTTCAGACGGTACAAACAGTAGGAGATGATCCAGATCTTCCTCACCGATCATCTCCGGTATCTTCTCATCAATCCCTTTCTGCTGCAGCCCTACATTGACGATATCTGATGTGTAGGTCGGCAGAGACAAGTCGCAGTAGGCCTGTACAACCAATACACACAGGATTGCAAGGACCGCACCTCCATATGGTTTTAAGAACTTGAATAATTTTATCATATCTCACCTTTCCCTTCTATCGTCTTCTCTATTATATCTTTGAAATCCATTCCCTTAAAATCTTTGGAATTCAGCAGATTCTCCCTCATCTCAAGAATCAGTCTCCGTAACAGCATTCTCTCCTCGGGTGTAATCCCCTGATACAGCATTTCCTCCATATCCTTCATGACACCCTCAAGCTCTTCGATACACTCCTTCCCCCGCCTGGACAGCTCTATACGGATGATCCGCTGATCCTTCGCATCCGGTTCCTTCCTGATATAGCCTTGCTCTTCTAATTTCCTGAGCGCTACCGTCATCGACGGAGGCCTGATCCCGATCTTATCCGCCAACTGCCGCTGAGAGATCCCTCCCTCACAGTTCAGTATAAAAAGTATCCCCGCCTGGCTCGGCTTTAATCCTAACGTCTCCATCCGCTTCATCGCCTGATATTTACTCAGATGCAGCAAATGATGCAGTACGATAAATATAGATGCTTCTTCTATATTCTTCACTTTCCCGTCTTCCTTCCTGTCTTTTCGAAGCACACGCTTCAATATTAATTAGATATCTAACGGTTATACTAGATATTTTTACCAGAAATGTCAATGTATTTCTGGTAATTTATAAATTATTGTGGAAATATTTATAGAAAATTAATTAGATAACAAAACGATAGAAAACACTGTCTCACTCTTCTTATTTACAAATTCATTTTTTAGGATTACTATATTCATATATAATGAAATCATTGAACGAAAAAGGAGATGAAGAAACAAATGGGAGTTACAGGAAAGGACAAAGCATTTGTCCACCCTTATATGCCGAACAGTGTTCCCGAGATCAAGCAGCAGATGTTGGATGAGCTGGGCGCAGGGAGTATTGATGAGATCTACAAAAGCCTGATCCCTGACGACCTGCTGTACAAGGAGCGGCTGGATCTTCCGGAGCCGATCGTTAACGAGTACGAATTGAAGCGGCATGTGATGGGAATCTTGAACCGAAACATTACCGCAGAAGACTATGTAAGCTTTCTCGGGGCAGGCTGTTACCGTCATCAGGTCCCTGCCATCTGTGACGAGTTGAACATGCGCGGGGAATTTCTGACCGCTTATTGCGGGGATACATACTCCGATCACGGAAAGATGCAGGCCATATTCGAATACACCAGCATGATGGGTGAACTTCTGGATGCGGATATTGTAAGCTATACGACTTACGACGCAGGGCAGTCGGTATCTTCTGCCTTCCGCATCGCACTTCGGGCGCAGGCGGCGAAGGGGCACGATAACCGCCGGATCCTGATTCCGTCTACCATGAACCCGGAGATTCGATCACAGGCCCTCGCATACTGCAGGAATGCAGGTGAGATTATCACGGTTGCAAGCGATCCCCAGACAGGCCTTATGTCCTTACAGGATCTGGAAGAGAAGTTAAAGGACGGCGGCGCGGCGGCTGTATTCTATGAGAATCCGTCTTATCTGGGATTCTTCGAGACACAGGCAGAACAGATCGCCGCACTTGCACATCGTTACCAGGCTCTTTGCATCGCGCAGCCGGAGGCTGCATCACTTGGCATCGTAGAGAGCCCGCTGAACCTGGGTGCGGATCTGGTATGCGGGGATATCCAACCGCTTGGGATGCACATGCAGTTTGGCGGCGGGCAGGCCGGATTCATTGCATGCAATCAGGATCTTGGCCTTGCCGAACAATTCCCCACCTATATGTACGGCATTACCAAGACCGGGCAAGACGGACGTTACGGATGGGGCCGCGCGATGAACTACCGCTGTTCCCACGGAAGCCGCGAGAATGCCAATGAGTATTTCGGGACAGAGACAGGCCTCTGGGGAATCACCGCCGGCATCTATCTTGCAAGCATGGGACCTCAAGGGATGTATGAGCTGGGCGAGACCATCCTGCAGAAGACAAGCTATGCCATCCGCAGACTATCTGAAATCAAGAACATCACGGTGAATCTGTTCGGCAGATCGAATTTCCAGGAATTTGTGATCAATTTTGATCAGACAGGAAAGACGGTCAAGGAGATCAACCAGGAACTTCTTGCCTGCAGGATCTTCGGCGGCAAGGACATAAGCCAGGATTTCCCGCAATACGGACAGAGCGCGCTGTACTGTATCTCAGAACTGACAACAGAAGAAGAGATCGAGAATCTAAGAACCGCATTGACGGCAATCACAGAAAGGAGGCAGTGATATGGGATATATAAGAACAGACCGTGATTTCCACGAGGCGAGATGGGACGAACCGATCATCATGGAACTGGGGAATCCGGGGGAACGGGGCGTGATGATCCCCCTTGCATCCGAGCATATCATCGAATGTGTGGGCAGCGGAGAATCCTTAGTCCCCCAGGGACTTCTAAGGAAGAAGATGCCGGCGCTGCCGGAGATGTCCCAGATGCAGGTGCTGCGGCATTATATGCGTCTCTCCCAGGAGACCATCGGAACGGATATCAATATTGACATCGGTCTTGGAACCTGCACCATGAAGTACAGCCCCAAGATCAACGAGCAAATGGTTCGATCCCCCAAGCTTACTGAACTTCATCCTTACCAGGATGAACGCACCCTTCAGGGAATCCTTGAGATCATGTACCGTGACCAAGAATACCTGAAGGCAATATCCGGGATGGACTGCGTAAGCCTCCAGCCGTCCGGAGGTTCCCAGGCGATCTTCGCCAATGTGCAGACCATCCGGGCCTATCATGAAGCCAACGGCGAAGGAGAACAGCGCAATGAGATCATAACCACTATCCTCTCACATCCCGCCAACCCCGGCACGGCTGCAACCTTAGGCTATAAACTGATCACGCTCTACCCGGACAAGGACGGGCTGCCGGACCTGGAAGCTCTGAAGGCATCGGTATCTGAGCATACGGCGGCTCTGATGATCACCAATCCTGAAGACACGGGAATCTACAACGACCGTATCCGCCAGTTTGTAGATACCGTGCATGAAGCAGGCGGTCTCTGTGTCTATGACCAGGCCAACCTAAACGGCGTATTCGGGATTACCCGGGCAAGAGACGCAGGATTCGACATGTGCCACTATAACCTGCACAAATCCTTCTCCTCACCTCACGGCTGCCAGGGACCGGCGGCAGGCGCCCAGTGCGTCTCCGATAAGCTTAGAAGATTTACGGCAGTTCCGACGGTAGAATTTGACGGAGAAAAATATTACTTCGACTACGACCATCCGGACAGTATCGGGAAATTAAGAAAGTTCTACGGCGTGCCTGCGGTTCTGGTACGCGCCTACGCTTATATCCGCTCTCTTGGTCCGGATGGAATGAAGCAGATCGCCGAACTGTCTATCCTGAACAATAACTATATGCTGAAAAAGCTGCTGACAATCTCAGGACTTAGTATGCCTATGGCGGAAGGAAGATTCCGTATGGAACAGGCCAGGCTTAGCTGGGAGCAGCTCACAGAGGATACGGGAGTCACGACCGACGACATCTGCAGGCGGATCGTCGATTATGGATTCCAGGATTATTTTGCCAGCCACCATCCAAGGGTGATTCCGGAGCCATTTACACCAGAACCGGTGGAAACCTATTCCAAAGACGACATTGATGAATTCGTGGAAGCGTTCCGTTCCATCGCAAAGGAAGCATACGAGAACCCGGAACTGGTTAAGAGCGCCCCGCACAAGGCAGCGCTGGCATCTCAGATCGACGAGTCCGGTCTGACAGACTGGGATAAATTCGCAACTACATGGCGTGCGTATAAGAAAATGAACCCGGATTGCGCCGCCGAATGATGAAAGGAGACGAAAATGCTAGCAGTAGTAAAAGAACATACAGGACCAGGCTTTACGATAAAGGATGTGCCAATGCCGGTATGCCGGGAGGATGATGTCATAGTAAAGGTAAAATCCGTCGGCTTCTGCGGCTCTGACGGACCGATCCTTGCAGGAACCAGGGAAGTTCCTTATCCCTTGATCCCAGGACACGAATTCGCGGGCGATATCGTGGAAATCGGGACAAAGGTAAGGGACTGGAAGGTGGGCGACCGTGTCAGCGCATGCATCGTGATCGGCTGCGGCAATTGTAAATACTGTATCGAGGGAAATGAGCCGCTCTGCGACCACCTGATCGAGACCGGTATCCATGTAGACGGCGCTTTCGCAGAATATGTCCGCGTTCCGGCGAAGGTACTGGTGAAGCTTCGCGATACCACAAGCTACGACTTCGGGGCGGCAGCAGACCCGGTGGCTTCCGCGTACCGCACGGTCAAGCGTATGCCCCTCACATCCAAGGACACCGTCATGGTCTTAGGCCCCGGTCCCATCGGCCTGTATGCTACACAGCTTCTAAAGCTTCGCGGCGCACGCAAGATTATCGTTCTCGGAGCTGACTGCGACAGAGACCGTCTTGAACTGGCCAAGACTCTTGGGGCTGATGATGTAATCAATAATTCCATCGAAGACCCCATCGAGCGGATACGCGAGATCACGGACGGCGAGATGCTGGATTTCGTTCATGACTGCGCGGGAGCCGTTCCGTTAGTGGAGATTGCCATGAATTCCCTGAAGAAAACGGGCCACTACTATATCACAGGCCTGTTCCATCAGTTGGCGCCTACGGATCTTGGCAAGGTTGTGCGCAGCGAAATCGACATACACGGCACCATCTGCTATACTCGTGAAGAGTTCAAGGAATGCCTGCAGCTAATCGAGGACGGCCGCATAGACGTAACGCCGATGATCACACATCATTATGCGCTTTCAGATATGGAAAAAGCTTTCAAAGTATTCATGTCCAGACAGGCCGTCAAGATCATGCTCCACCCGGAAGGAATGTAGAACGGCATGAAGAGAATAGGTTTTCTCGTTAATCCGATTGCCGGGCTCGGCGGTCAGGCGGGAATGAAAGGAAGCGACAGCCTGGACGGACGCATGGCCGCCCTGGGGCTTGGTTATAGTAAAACGGCCGGAGCAAGGGCATACGAGTGCATAGCCAGAATCAGAGAAGACGCAGGCTTTCATATGATTGCCCCCGAAGGGGAAATGGGCGGAAATATATTAGAAAAAGCTCAGATTCCATATGAAAGTCTCGGGAAACATGGGGAGATCACTTCAAAGGAGGATACCCTGTATTACGCGCGCTTATTAAAAGACAGGGGTGTGGATCTGCTCGTCTTCTGCGGCAGAGACGGTACGGCACGGGACATCTGTGAAGCGGTGGGGGAACAATTCCCGGTTCTGGCTGTCCCCGCCGGGGTGAAGATGTATTCTGCCTGTTACGCCGTAAGCCCCTATCAGGCAGGCGAGCTGCTTGGAAGCTTCGTCCGGGGAGAGCGGCTGTCCTTGGAATACCGGGAAATTATGGATATTGATGAAGCGCAGCTTAACGATCCCTTGGCAACCCCCGCTTTATGTGGATTCCTGCAAAGCATCCATGATAAGAGCCGGCTGCAAAAAGCAAAGGAGCTCTGCCCGGGAGATTCATCGGGCAGAGAATTGCTCACAGATTATATCATTTCTGCTATGGACGAGCGCGCCTTATATATCATCGGTCCTGGAAGCACTACCTATTGCCTTAAGGATCAATTAGAAGGCAAAGGGACGCTTCGGGGCGTGGATGTCGCAAGAGGGAGAAAAATCATTTTAAAGGATACGGACGAACAATCCCTCTGTAAACTGTTAGGAAAGGGCATACCTGCATGGATCATCGTAACCTGTATCGGCGGCAATGGATTTATCTTCGGGCGGGGTAATCAGCAGATCAGCCCCCGGATCATCCGGATGGTAACCAAAGAGAGGCTGATCCTGGCCGTCACAAAGGATAAGCTTGCAACTCTTAAGGGCTGTCCTATGCTTGTGGACACGGGCGACAGAGATACGGACAGATATCTGTGCGGTTACTACAAGATAGGGGTGAACAGTTATGAGACTGTGTTATATCGGGTTGATATGGTCTGAGCACTAAATCAAAAAGTCAAAGACCTCGCGGCAGTCGCCAAATGTGCATGCAAGCATGCCCGCTTGGCTCGTTGCTCGCGGGAATAAAGGGGAATATTCTATATGAATCAAATCACTCCGCATCTCCAAAAACCTGACGATGAAAAGTATTTCATGCTTAAGATATTATTGAGATTTTTATTGCCAGATGATATACTGAACCCACAACCTATAGAAAGGGGAGTAATGAATGGGATTTTATGTGAACCCTCCGGCAGACGCATTCAAAGCCATCTTAAGAAGCAAGACATATATAGATAAGTCAGGACTGATCGCATATATGAATCAAGTGCTAGAAACCAGCAGGATGCTGACTTGTTTCAGCCGTCCCAGACGGTTCGGCAAATCTTTCGCCGCAAAGATGCTGGCCGCCTATTATTCCAGAGGCGCAGATTCCAGAGAGCTTTTTGAGGAACTGGAGATTGCCGGAATGAAAGATGCACAGTTTGAAGAGAATCTGAACAGACATGACGTACTGTTTTTTGATATGACATCTTTCATTTCGATGGCAGATTCAATCAATAATACCATTCGTGATCTGCAGTCAGACATTATTCATGAATTAAAAGAAATATTTCCAAACTGTATTAATGAAAATATAAAATCATTATTCAAAGCGCTCATGCAGGTCCATGCAAAAACAGGCAGGAAATTCTTCATCATCATTGATGAGTGGGATGCACTGTTCCGGGAGGCACAGGAGAACGAAGAATTACAGAAAGAATACATCCAATTACTGCGGAGCATGTTTAAAAGCAGTCAGACTTCCCAGGTGATCACCGGAGCTTATATGACCGGTATCCTTCCAATCAAAAAATACGGTACCCAGTCTGCTTTGACTGATTTCAAAGAATATACTATGTTAGAACCAGGAGCATTAACCAGTTTCATCGGATTTACAGACGAGGAAGTCCGTAATCTATGTGCAGAATATAACCTGGAATTCGATTCAGCCCGTAAGTGGTACGACGGATATTTCCCGAATAAGACAGGACATATATATTGTCCGAACTCTATAATGGAAGCGGTTTCTAATCATCGGTTCGGCGACTACTGGACGAAGACCGAAACATATGAATCCCTGAAAACTTATATTGATATGAATTACGACGGACTGAAAGATGCAATCGTAGACTTGCTAGGCGAAAAGCGCTGCCGAATTGATACAGGTACTTTCCAGAATGATATGACCTCTCTGTCCGGCAAAGATGACATCTTCACATTGCTTGTTCACCTTGGTTACCTCGCATATGATATGGAGACAGAAGAAGTCTTTATCCCAAATGAAGAAGTTCGCAATGAATTCATAAGAGCAATCCGGGAAGGCCGCCGTCCAGAGTTAGCGAAAGCTGTCCGGATGTCTGATAAACTCTTAGAGGCAACACTGTGTTCGGATGAAACTACTGTTGCCAGGATACTTGAAGATACACATGAAACTGAAACAATGCCCATAAACTACAATAACGAACAGGCGCTTCGTTATGTAGTCATTATGGCATATTTAAGTGCTGTGGACCATTATCTGAGATTCGAAGAGCTGGCAAGCGGAAAGGGCTATTCAGATATTTTATTTTTGCCAAGGAATACCTCTTCGAAGCCGGCACTTCTAATCGAATTAAAATGGAATAAGAATGCAGACAAGGCACTCTCTCAGATAACGGATAAGAATTATGCTCATATTTTAAGAAAATTTAACTATACAGGTGAAGCCCTTTTAATTGGTATTAACTACAATGCTAAATCAAAAAAACACACTTGTAAAATCAAAAAGATCTAAATACAATGTCACTTCCTCCATGAAAGAGATTTCAAAAAGGGCATAAACCACAATTTGCATCTTAACACTCTCTATGTCCAGATACTATGCAGTATTATTCTGGTCTTCTGCATATTATACCTAAAATATGCAGAAGATATCCCCGCATGGGGCATGTTCATTTATTTATTCAAGAAATCTATTGGGAGAATAAATATATTCACTGTACTTATCTCTGCTGTCTTGGAAGAACTTATTTTTCGAGGTGTTTTGGTATCCTTTTTTTCAAAATCAGCTCTATTTCTACTAATCCAATCAATAACAGTCTTTTCCCAACTCTGGCGGTGCCAGAAGTTCATCATGTACTGCATCCACATTCATCAAATACGTATATGGCAATCTGAATGGCAGTTCTAAATGTCCTATAATCGCAAAATCCAGCCAAATATTTGTATCACTGCTAATATACTCCATCTGCTCCACCTTCTTCCGCCAAACACTGCTCCATTACATATGAATATGGCTTCTTCAGCAACTCCGCTCCTTTCTGCACAGATATCCCATTCTCACTGACTGCCCGGAACACTAACTGCATAAAAAGTGTCGGTTCCTCTTCCGGAATCCGCGATGGTTTTTACCACAATAAAAGGGCGTCCGTTTACCATACCATTCATTCCTGAAAATGCATCATTGTCAATATCAGACACATAAACAAGAATTCCCTTGTTTTCCAGAATTCCAATCAGATTACCAACAGGCCCAAATTCTGAGATACGAAGATATCTACGCATCGCAAAAGCATTTTCTTCTATATCCCCTACAAGCCTAAGACCATGACAGACTGACGCTTCCGGTAAAACCTCACCGCCAAGCATATCATCACACAATAGAATCTGCTCAGATATTCTTCAACCGATTCTCTTATATAGTCCTGTTGTTTTACAGGTAATCTGCTTCCTTTGCGGAATTCTCCATGTGAAAAGACCAGATTTTGATTCCGACTGTTCAAGAAATCCGTTACTCTGACATCTAACACTTCTGCCAATGCCTTTATGGTCCCCATCCCTGGTCTTCGTTCTCCGCTTTCATAATAACTGATCGTCATCGGGGTTACCCCTATGGAAGAAGCCAGTTCTTTCATAGACATATTATTTTTTAATCTATAATATTTCAAATTCTTACTGAACATAAAATCCCCTCCTCCTGTTTATATTTTACCACTTTTCATACAAATGTAAACAAAAATAAAAATTTTCTGTTCAAAAAATGCCCAAGGATTCCTTGAGCATTTTCTTGCAAACTATATTTTCCTTATAACGTATCCGAATCCAATATGATCGTAAACGGTCCGTCATTGACCAGGCTTACCTTCATATCTGCCCCAAACTGCCCCCGCTCCACGATCTTGACCTGCTCCTTGCATTTTCCGATGATATATTCATACATTTCTTCTGCCATATCCGGCGCACCTGCTTCTATGAAGCTTGGACGGTTCCCCTTCTTACAGTTGGCATACAGCGTAAACTGCGAGATCAGCAGCAATTCTCCGCCGACCGTATCGAGAGACAGGTTCGTCTTCCCCTGCTCGTCCTCGAAGATCCGAAGGCCAAGCATCTTCTTCACCATCTTATCCGCGATCTCCTTCGTATCGGAATCACTGACCCCAATCAGCACCATGAAACCCTTCCCGATTCTGCCAAGGACCTCGCCGTCTACCTGCACTTCACTCTCTGTCACTCTCTGGATCACAAACCGCATCTTCTCTTACCCCTGCTTCTTCTTCTCGAAATAATCGTCTATCTTCTGCTTGATCTCCGCAGGCTTTAGATACTTGGCCAGATATCCGTCCGGTTTCAGGGATACTAATTTCCGAACAGTCTCCGGATCTGTCCTTCCGGTCAGGAACATGACCGAGATACCTGCAAATGCATTCTCCGAGCGGATCATCTCCAATACCTGCTTGCCGTCGCAGACCGGCATCTCATAATCCAACAGAACCAGATCCGGCTTATCTAAGATGAGGCACCGGATCGCGGCAGTTCCGGACGCGGCAACCGACACATCATAATCCTCTTCTAACAGATTCTTAATCCCCTCGCGGATAGTGATTGAATCATCCACCACAAGTACCTTTGGCTTCGGACTCTCCTCACGCTTCTTGAGATATCTCTCAACCTCGGCCATGGCATTATCCGCACCGATCGGCGTAACATCTCCCTTCTTAAGAAGATGCGGAGCCACCGTACAATATGCGAAATATCCCTTGCCCGTATCAACCAACAGGCTTACCTGCAGCTTTTCATTCTCGAACACACTCTGGAATTCCTCATAAGTAAGGAGATTCTCTTCCTTCAGCCTATATCCTTCCATGTCCGGCATCTGCTCTATAACCCGCTCTACGAACTGGCGCGCCGTATATCTTGCCGCATTGACCAGCATAGTCTCCAGCTTGTTCGTCTCGATTCCCATCACCTTGCCGACCGTATTGATCAGGAGCCTTTCCTCAAATACCAGGAAAACTTCACACTTCTCTTCACTCTGGTCCGTACCATAGACCAGCCGATAATATACTCCTCTTCCGAACTTCTCCCCGCCGTATGTATCACTGATCACATGCGATTCCAAATGGAACAGATCATACACCAACTGGATGATGATCTTCTTCACAGCCTCCTGCCTGTCCTCCGGCAGAAGCTCATCCCATCTGCTCACGCCTGCCCCCGTGATCGCACGATCCTCCATCATGGTATGCCCGATCAGCCACCCGACACAGACCCCAAGGAAATGTTCTACCGAGTCGGCACAATACTCCATCTGTTCAAGTTCCTTTTCAAGTAACGGCAATGTCTTCTCACGGAATTCCCGATGAAGCCGCCCATGGGATTCCAACCCCTCATAACCAATAGAAGCCATATACTTCTCTTCATCTACAAAATGCTTCGCCGCATGATCCTTAAAATACTTGATTCCTTCCTGACATGCCCACTGGCTCTTATTCTTCTCGTCACTGAACGCAAATAATTTATTGATAATTCTAAAAAGTCTTTGGTGTTCTCTGTCAATTATATCCACACCGATATTATACTCGTCCTTCCATACCAATTGACTCTCCATCCTTCATCCTCCTCAACGGCTCAACTCTGTTTTATAATTTCAATGAGTAAACAAATGTTTACTCATTGAAATTATACACTACGCATTTTCTATTTGCAAGATTTATTTTTCTTTCTCCGGCAACTGAGCCAGTATGATCGCAGCAAACATCAACACGCAGCCGGCAGACTCCCTCACCGAGAGCCTTTCGCCAAGAACAGCCCATCCCGCAAGCACGGAGAAACAGGATTCCAGGCTTAAGATCAGCGACGCCACCGCAGGATTCACATTCTTCTGTCCGATGATCTGCAGTGTATATGCGACACCGCAGGACAGCACTCCTGCGTAGAGAAGCGGCATCCACCCAGCAATCATCGCCCCGATCTCCGGCGTCTCCATCGCAAACATAAATGGCATAGACGCAAGCCCGCAGACGAAGAACTGGATACAGGACATCTTCACCCCATCCACCTTCGGCGAGAAATAATCGATCACTAGAATGTGCAGGGAGAATACCAGTGCACACAGAAAGATCAGCGCATCCCCCTTTCCTACGGTAAAATGCTCCGTTATGCACAGGAAATACAGACCTGCAAGGGCGATCACAACGGCAAGCCACACCTTCCACCCGATCCTCTTCTGAAGAAATATTCCAAACACCGGGACAATCACGATATAAAACGCCGTGATAAATCCTGCTTTACCTGCCGTCGTATACTGGATTCCTATCTGCTGGAGGCTGCTTGCCGCGAACAGAAGCAGTCCGCATGCAATCCCCCCGGTCACCAGATCCTTCCTGCTCCCTTCTCTCTCTTCTGCTCTGCTCTTCCCATTGATCACTTGAAGCAGCGCGATACAGGGAAGCAGCGCAATACCTCCTATCATACTCCTGACTCCATTGAACGTAAATGGGCCCAGATAATCCATTCCCACACTCTGGGCAACGAATGCCGTCCCCCAGATAAATGCTGTCAACGCTAATATAAATGCATTCTTTGTCTTCATACTCTCTTATCTCCTCGTATCATTATGCCGTCATAATACGCGCACAAGTTACTGTTTGCACTCACGGCAATGAACCTGGCGCACGGTTTCAATTATAGCATATTTATTCAATCAGGTGTATAATAAATATGTTTTCAAGGGAAACTATTACGGGAGACGAAACCATATGCTAAAACATAATTTCAAACAAGTATCCGGCCGCTTTTTCCTGTCCTGCGGAATCCTGATGCTTATAAGCGAGATCTGGAAACAATATTGTCTTACTTATATCGTAAATAACGGAAACTATAACTGGTGGTATTTCCCCTTCCAGTTATGCAGCATCCCTATGTACATCTGCCTGATCCTCCCATGGATTACCTCCCCCCGCATCCGCGGCATATTGCTTGCATTTCTCATGGATTACGGGCTGCTTGGCGGCATCTTCACCTTCTTCGATACTACCGGCATGCATTACAGCTATACTCCGCTTACCGTCCACTCCTTCGCCTGGCATATCCTGCTGATCGGGATCGGGATCCGCGCCGGAGTAAGCCGCGCTTCCGATCATTCCTCAGCAGGATTTGCCAAATGCTCCTGCATCTTCCTTGCCTGCTGCATGACCGCAACCCTGATCAATATCGCTGTACATCCTTACGGGCAGATCAATATGTTCTATATCAGTCCTTATCATTTCATGGGGCAGATTGTTTTCCGCGATATCGCAAGGGCTCTTGGCAATGAAGCCGGAATACTGATCTATATTCTTTCTATCATTATGGGGGGCGGGATCTTGCATCTAATCTGGAAACGCTTGCTTTTTTCTCCTGTTTCTGATACTTTTTAAGTAAGATAAAATCTAAGGGAGGCGCTTTTTCATGATATCCGAACAGTTACTTAAATCCCCTGGTTTTTTATACCAGATCGGGAACAAATATTACTACCTCGGCAAATGGATCTGTAAAGAATGTACGGAAACTGACGCAACAGACTGCGTCATGATGTATCATATGTGCCGCAGCGGCAAAGAAGAACCGGACACAGCTATGTATTTCAACAAACTCCGTGCTTACAGCGACTTTGCATTAGAGGTTCCCTGCGATCCTGCCGGAACCAAAGCCGATATAACTGCCTTAATCGGCAGTCTTTCTGATGCAGAGCTTGCTTCTCTTAAGACGCAGGTTCAGGATTTTGAAGAGGATTGCGGGAAATATTAACACAAAGAGTGGCCGAATAGCCGCTCTTTCTATTCCAAAAAGGAGATCATTATAACCGCTTCTCAAAATTCCCAACCACAGCAGACCCTTCCGTCAGGATCATAAACGCATCCGGATCAATGCTATGCACAATCTGCTTAATCTGGTTCACCTCATATTTGGAAATCATCACAAATAGAATATAAGACCGCATATGTGTATACGCTCCTTCACCATCCCAGGTAGTAACCCCGCGTCCGGTCTGTTCCATAATAGCTTTGGATATCCCAAGCTTCTTAGTAAATATCATCACACTCGTATTAATATTCTGAATATGTATCTTGTCAACTGTCAATGCAAATACCGTCGCATAGATCAAAGAATACACCACAATCTCAATATTAAACATGAACAGACAGATTCCGTATACCACCATATTCAGCAGAATATTGACCTGTCCCACACTCAGGTTGATACGTTTCTTCAAACAGCACACACCGATGATGTCCGGACCGCCCGCCGACCCTCTCCCTCTCAGGATCAGGCCGCTCCCGAACCCCGCAATGATTCCGCCGATAATACAGGCCGTCAGATAATCTTCTATGATCGGCGTCCCCGGCACCGGAACCAGCACCAAGAAGATACTGATAACAGTCGTACCGAACAGCGACTTCATGAAGAATGCTTTCCCCATGATACGCCATCCCATATAGAACAACGGAATGTTCATGACATAGTAGATCGCACCTGCGATATCCATCCCCTGCGGTATCCGGATATGCAGAACACTGACCATAAAGGTACGGATCAACTGCGCGATCCCCATGAATCCCCCGTTATATAATGCAAGCGGCGTGATCAGCATATTCAGGCCTATCGCATAGATCAGACATCCCGCGACGATAGATGCCGTCTGAATGATCTCCTCTTTTTTCTTATCATTTATCCCCTTCAACATCACTGTACCTCTCAATTGTATCTCTTGAATATTCTTCGTAACAGGGCAGCTCGTCTGTACCATTACTATCTTTCGTTCATTCTAGCATTCCATATAGAAATTTACAATAATAACTTATAGAAAAATCTCCACCCGGAACTGCAGCTCCGTGATATGCTCTTCCACCTTCTCCGACACATGAATATCCACCCACAAGATCTCATACACGTCGCTCACCATCCGATACCCCTTCTCCTTAGCATATCTTAGAAGCTGCGGCAGGAACTCATAATTCTGCCTGCAATCCCCGCGATAGCTGACGGTCAGATAATCTCCGCCGGGGATCACTGTATCACCTTCCTCATCGATCATGAACACCCCGGAATACTCCCTGCAACGGCCTCTTCCGGCATTCTCCGCTAATATAACAGACCCGATCCGGTTGCTTCCTATAATGTATAACGTCTCCGGATTCCTGTTCAGCAGCCGCTTGATCAGCACGTCCATCTCCTCGTCCTTCTGGTATCCTTCGTCAATATAATGACAACGCCTGGCCGGCAGACGGATAAGCCTGGCCTTCCCCATCTCCTTATTCCCGCATTCGGTCAGCATCCGGACCCGCTCTTCTACATTCCTTTGGAGCTGCCTTAACTTCTCCTGCTTCGCTTCGATCATACGGAGCTCGTCTTCCAACATCGCCCTGGCCGTGTCCACCGTATGATCCTTCAGGTAATCCCCGATCTGCTCCATAGAGAATCCCAGCTCCCTGAGCTCCCGTATCACATTCAGCCTCCAGATATCCTCCGTGCGGTAGAGCCGGTACTGGTTCTCTCCCCGCCTGGGCTTTAAGATTCCAATCTTCTCATAATACCGCAGGGAATCTGCGCCGATATGATACAGCTTCGATATCTCACCTATCTTAAAATACTTTTTCATAATCAGTCCTATTCCATTTCCAGCGGCGTATACCCCGTCCCCTTGATGATATCCTGCCCCTGCTCTCCTTGTATCCATTCTACCAGCTTCTTCGTGTTCTCGCTGGCATCCGGTCTGGTCACCGCGTAGAATTCTGATGCCAGAGGATAGGTCCCGTTCTCAATATTCTCTTCCGTCGGGGAGACTCCATCCACTTTAAGCAGCTTGATCTGCTTATTCTGAATCATTTCCATAGAGTAAAAACGGAACGAAAAACCCAGCGCATTCCTGTAGTTCTTGTAATCCGCCGTCCGTTCTATGATTCCCGCCATCATATCCACCACGTCTTCCTTGGGCGCTTCCATGAGATCTTTGCCTTCCATCAGCTTCTCAAGGGTGCTCTGGCTCCCGCTGCCCTCACTCCTCTGAAATGCCTGGATCTCTCCAAATCCTTTCACACCAAGTTCATCCCACTGCGTGAGCTCCCCGGAATAGATCTGCTGAATCTGCTCCACCGTGATCTCCTCAATCGGGTTCTTCACGTTGACGAAGAATACGAACGCTTCCCTGCCGATGGGCGTCAGTTCGAATTCTACTCCCAGATCCTTCGCATACTTCACCTGTTCATCCGACGGAGCCGCGGCAAAGATCACATCCACCTCTCCATTCGCAAGATTCTCATACGCCTGCGGCGTCTTGGTACACTGCAGATACTCATTATTATAGATCTCATACTCTTCTCTCTCCAGAACTTCCTTTGGATACACCATCCTTGCAAATGACGAGTAGATCGGATACAGCGCCGTCGCGCCGTCCATCCTTGGAATATCCTCCGTGAACCGGATCTCCGGTTCCTCATCCGGGATATAGACCTTGCTGCCGCTGCCGTAAGGCGCATAGGTATACAGCAGGTTGTCCTTCTCGCTGATCTTGGGGATGCTCCTCTGGTAAATGTCATATGCCGCATTTCCTCCCAGGGCAAGCGCCAGAATCCCGCTTATAACACAGATGGGAACATAGACCTTCTTCTTCTTAAGGACACCCCATATGATGCAGAGGAATATGGCAATCACCAATGCGGCGATACCTGCCAGCACTGCCACATACCGGTCCGGTGACACTCCAAGCACCGCCTGTACCGTCAGTGCTGCGACCGCCAGACTAAGATATGCCGCCGGCACCGCCAAGACCAACAGCCAGACCGTCAGGATACTCCTCCCCAGCGTCCGTTTTCCCCGCTTGATCAGGAATATTCCTCCTAGCAGCATTCCCAGATGCACCCACAAAAATAATAAAAATATTAACATCTTCTCCTCCTCCAACTGAATCATCCATCCGCGAAACCCGTATATTTGATATATTTTCATTATAGAGGAAAACCATTCTGAATACAATCTTAAAAACCCTCTTGACCTTAGTATAATACCAAGGTTTAATATGAATACAGATTCAGGAGGTCTATATCTATGAAATTAGAAGGCAAATCATTAAAACATGATTTTTTCCGTTTTATCATTCCGTCGCTGATCGCACAGTGGGTCTTCACCCTCTATACCATGATCGACGGGCTGTTCGTGGCAAGGGGCGTATCGGAGCTTGCGCTGTCCGGCGTCAATATCGCCATGCCCTTCGTCACCCTGCTCTTCTCTGTTGCGCTGATGTTCGCAGTCGGTTCATCCACCGTCATCGCGATCCTGCTTGGCAAGAAAGAAGAGACACAGGCGAAGGAAGTATTTACCCAGAATATCCTGACGGTAATCCTGGTGTCCGCGCTGATCACCGTTATCGTACTATGGAAAGCCGAAGAGATCGCCCTGTTCCTTGGCGCCACCAGGCTTACAATAGAATACGTCAGGACTTATATTACCACGATCGCCTGTTTCAGCGTGTTCTTTATCAGCTCCTACTCCTTGGAGATACTGATCAAGACCGACGGCTATCCCATGCTGGCTACGATCATCGTCACAGCCGGAGCCGTACTAAACTGCATCCTTGATTACCTGTTCGTGATCGCATTTCACAAAGGCGTCTGGGGAGCCGCATTCGCAACAGGGCTTTCACAATTCATCGTGGTCCTGCTGTACCTGACGCATTTCTGCAGCAAAAGGACCCATATGAAGCTGGTACGGTTCTCTCCGTCCCTATCTCTCACCTGGCGGACGATGAAGATCGGGCTGTCCTCCGGCATCACAGAATTCTCCGCCGGAATCGTGATCTTCCTGTTCAACCATGCGATCCTGACATACCTGGGTGAAGAATTCATCGTAAGCTACACCATCGTCACCTATGTCAGCACCATCATCGTCATGTCCATGGCGGGTATCGCACAAGGGATACAACCGCTGGTCAGCTACTATTACGGCAAAGGGATACCCGGCAAATACCACAGGCTGCTGAAATACGCCTTAACGTTCGGTACGGTTTTCTCTATTGCAGCCTTCCTCATATCCCGGGGCATCGCAGCGCCTCTGGTGAGCCTGTTTATCTCGCCAGAGCTGTCAGAACTGCGCGGCGCTTCTGTAAGGATATTTGACACCGTCTCGTACTCCTTTCTGCTCTGCGGTTTTAACGTGATCATCGGAGGGTATTTTACAGCTATCGAATCCCCTAAGTCTGCCATGGCGATTTCCCTTGGCAGAGGCTTTCTTTTTGTCGCCTTAAGTCTTCAGATCCTGACGGCGCTCTTTGGCGGAAGCGGAATCTGGTGGGCGGCCACTATGGCAGAAGGACTGTGTCTGCTGCTTACCGCTGCTCTCTTCCTGTATTATAGTCGAAAAGAGTCTTGACTGAATCTGGCCCTCACTCTATAATGGGAGATACTTACGGTTGAGTGTCATGGCAGTTTTTTAGAAAGGAGTCACACACTATGAATTATGATGTAATTATAGTAGGCGCGGGTCCCGGCGGGATCTTCTCTGCCTACGAGTTGGTTAAGAAAAGCAGCAGCCTTAGGATCGCCGTCTTCGAAGCAGGTGTTCCGCTTAAGGACAGGCATTGCCCCATCGACGGCAAGAAGGTGAAGTCCTGCATCAAATGCAAGACCTGCGCGATCATGAACGGATTCGGCGGCGCAGGGGCATTTTCAGATGGGAAATATAACATCACCAACGACTTCGGCGGCACTCTCTACGAGTATATCGGGAAGGAACAGGCCCTTGACCTGATGCGCTATGTGGATGCTATCAACACCAGCCACGGCGGCGAACAGACGAAGATGTATTCCACCGCCGGAACCCAGTTCAAGAAGGTCTGCCTGCAGAATAAGCTCAAGCTTCTGGATGCTTCCGTCCGCCATCTGGGAACGGATATCAATTATGTGGTTTTGGAGAAATTATATGACAAATTGAAGGATCAGGTGGATTTTCATTTCAACACTGCGATAGACAGCGTGGAATGTCTTGAAGACGGCTACCGTGTTCATTATGGAGAACAGTCTGCGAATTGTAAGAAATGCATCATCTCCGTCGGAAGAAGCGGAAGCAAGTGGATGGAGAAGATCTGCCACGAGCTTGACATCCCGACCAAGTCCAACCGTGTGGATATCGGGGTACGCGTGGAGCTTCCTGCCGTTATCTTCTCACACCTGACCGATGAATTATATGAGAGCAAGATCGTCTACCGCACGGAGAAGTTCGAAGACAACGTCCGTACCTTCTGTATGAATCCTTACGGTATCGTGGTGAATGAGAATACCAACGGCATCGTCACCGTCAACGGACACAGTTACGAAGATGCCGAGCATCAGACAGAGAATACGAACTTTGCCCTGCTGGTTGCCAAGCATTTCTCCGAGCCTTTCAAGGACAGCAACGGCTACGGTGAGAGTATCGCCAGGCTTTCGAACATGCTCGGCGGGGGTGTGATCGTACAGCGGTTCGGAGATCTGGTGAGAGGACGGCGGAGCACCGCCAACCGGATCCAGGAAGGGCTGGTAACTCCAACCCTTGCCGCCACGCCCGGAGACTTAAGCCTTGTGCTGCCTAAGAGGATCCTGGACGGCATTATGGAGATGATCTATGCCCTGGATAAGATCGCACCGGGAACTGCCAATGACGATACCCTGCTCTACGGTGTAGAGGTGAAGTTCTACAACATGGAAGTAGATATCAATGAGAACCTGGAGAGCCGGTTTAAAGGGCTCTATATCATAGGGGACGGAAGCGGAGTAACACATTCTCTCTCCCACGCTTCGGCAAGCGGCGTGTATGTAGCACGGCATATTGCAGAATCGTTATAAAGGAGCGATTGCATATGGCAAGATATTTTAACACAGAGGGCCCCTGTTATCCTGATGAACACTATATGGTGAATCTGGATCCGCGAATCAGACAAATACAAAAACTAGTTGATAACAGGAAGTATTTCTCTATCAACAGAGGACATCAATATGGAAAGACAACCACCCTTGACAGGCTAAGCGAACAGCTTCGAAAATCTTATTCTGTGTTCTATATCAGCTTCGAAGGACTGTCCGAAGAATCTTACCGCAGTGAATCTGCTTTTTGCAAGATATTCTCCGGGCTTCTGTTCGATGCTATCGCATATGGCGAGACAGATGGCATCGCTGATTCTGCAAGGGATGCTTTGGAAAATATACGGCAGTCTGACACTACTGCCGTTAATTTCCCTGCTATATCCAATTTAATCTCAAACATATGTAAAACAGCTGACAAACCGGTTGTCTTGCTTATCGATGAAGTGGATCAGGCGGGAAATCAAGAGATTTTCTTGTCATTTTTGGGTATGCTTCGTAATAAGTATCTCAAGATGCGGCAGCGACCTACCTTTCATTCTGTGATTCTGGCTGGTGTATACGATATTAGAAATCTAAAATTAAAAATTCGCTCAGATAAGGAACATCAAAAAAACAGCCCGTGGAACATCGCGGCAGAATTTGATGTATCTATGAGTTTTCAGTCTCTTGAAATACAGGAGATGCTTGCAGAATATGAGCAGGACCGTCATACAGGAATGAATACTGCTCTGATCGCAGATCTCCTTTATACCTATACCTCCGGGTATCCATATCTGGTTTCCCGGATCTGTAAACTTATAGATGAGAAGATTGCCGGCACTCCCAACTTCCCGAATCCATCTTCTGCCTGGACAAAAGAAGGATTCCTTGAAGCAGTGAAGATCTTGTTTTACACAAAAAATCCTCTGTTTGGTTCTCTTATTAATAAGCTTATCGATTATCCTGAATTAAAGGAGATTGTACAGGCGATCTTATTCAAAGGTGACAGAATCTCATACAATCCTGAGAACACCGTTATTGATATCGCATCCATGTTTGGTTTTGTGAAGAACGAACAGGGAACCTTGGTAATCGCCAACCGGATTTTCGAGACTTGCTTCTATAATTACTTCTTATCCGAGAAGGAAGTTGGGAATCAGCTCTTTACAGAAGGGAACATTGACAAGAACCAATTTATTAAAAACGGCTTCTTAGATATGGATCTGGTACTGAAAAAATTCATGACACACTGGAACGATCTATACAGTTCTGCCGATGAAAAATTCATCGAAGAAAATGGGCGGAAATTTTTCCTGCTGTATCTAAAACCGATCATCAACGGCACTGGGAATTACTATATCGAATCACGGACACGGGATAATGGACGAACCGATGTAATCATCGATTACCGCGGAGTGCAATACATCATAGAAATCAAGATTTGGCGCGGAAACGAATATAATAAACGCGGAGAAGCCCAATTGGCTGACTACCTGGACGCATATCATGTTCAAAAAGGCTACCTGCTCAGCTTCAATTTGAATAAGCATAAGATACCGGGCGCAAAGGAAATTATCTGCGGCGATAGAGTGATCCTTGAAGTAGTAGTTTGATTCTGTTACTGCGAAGATAATCACTCCCAAGCTCTCAAAGAGAAAGAGATAACTGTCAAAACTCTCGAAGTCTGACAGTTATCTCTTTCTAAAATAACTGCTATATTAATCCGGCTGCTGCCCGTCATGCGCCTTCCACTGGCATTCCATCATCTGCAGATTAGAAAATACCGCCTTAAATGAAGATTCCTCCGGCGAGCAGGCATAGATCCCAAACTGAATCTTCCCCTTTCCGCCGTGCATATGGCAGATTCTCATCTGTTCAAATGTAATACCGTCTCTTGAGCATTCGATACAGTAATCATCTTCTCTCCGGCTGAACCGATACCACATGGATTTCACCGAAGCGTCAATCACTGTCGTCGCCCAGTCTGAATACCCGTTATTCGTCACTACGCTTCCCAAATGCTGATACTCATCATTTTCATATTCGATAGAACCTTTCAGCCAATTCTCACTGTCCAGATACATGACGATACCGCACTGGTCAAACCTGTGATGACTCTCATGAAATTCCGTCTTTACAACGAAACTAAAATATTTCTCCTCTGTCTCCATCTGCAGTACCGGAGCATTGTCATTCTGAAAATGATAATAAGTTCTCTGCCACAGATCCGTATGCGGTTTCGTAATAATCTCGATTGTATCCTTGCCGATGATGTAATGCTCAGGCTTTCTCGTCCATTTAAATTTGTTTAAATCCATTATAATCGAATTCTCCTCCTATAGACACTTCCAGTTCCCACTGCCAACAACATTAGAACTACATAGAACATAATGGCACTGTCATCCGCCGTCTTCGGGCTTTTCGTGCGGGTTTTCTGCTGATCGCTTCCAGAATCTGATCGCTGAGAAGTATTCCTGCTCGTCTGATCGGACACCGCTTCCTGGGAGTCCGTTGCATCCTCTTCCGTTTCTTGATCACTCCATCCAATAGACACCGGTGACAATCCATGTACAACGAAGGATATTCCGCCGTCCTCCTTCGTGATCTCCAGATTTTCTATCGTTCCTGCTTTATATCCGTTCACGTCTTCTGCAAACAGATGCTGCCCGTAGAACTGGAAGTTCTTATTCGTTCCCGTTGGATAAGGCATAGTGATCTTGATTCCGCTCTTGGGGAACTTCTCTGTCGCGGCATCCTCCCACTCACCCTTGTCATTCTTGACCTTAAGCGCAATCTCATGAACCTGGACATCCGTTGCAGCAAGCTTATGCTTCTGTGTTAACTTGCCCCTCACCACATCTTCGATCTTAGACGCGTCGACGAATTCCAGCTCATCACCATTCTTCACATATGTGGCCCTGATACCCTCTTCTACCACCTGATATTCACCTTGAACGGCAGGGTCAAGGATTTCCATGCCAAGTTTTGATTTCTCTATGTTGTCTGTCTCTGATGTATCCTGTTTTTTAACGTTTCCTGTCTTCTTTGTCTTCTTTTTCTTCTTGGTATCATCAGTTTTCTCTGACTGTTCTTTCTTGTCTGAGGTATCGGAGCCTGCCGAATTATCCGGCTGCGCAATAGGAGCCGGCTGTCCGGAAGCATCCGGATTCCCGGTACTGCCCGGATTATCTGAGATAGCCGGATTTCCCGAATTATCTGGTTGCGCAAAAGGAGTCTGGTCACCGGAATTATCCGGCTGCCCAGACGAGCCAGGGTTAGCCGGCGCTTCATAGCTCTTGTCAGCCAGCTTCAAAATACTCTCGCCGAACAATCCGTTCATAACATTATCGTACTTATAGTTAATCCCTGCCGAGAAATTATACTGTGTATCCCAGCTTCCTTCTGAAGGAGCCGCCAGAAATAACAGATTCGGCGCGCCGACAGTGCCCGCGTCACAATTGGTCACATCCGTCATATAATTCGCACCGTCAATAGTAACGATATTCCACATGTGAAATCCTGATCCCGTCCCGCCTGCCATCCCGCCGGAAACCATGTAGCATCTTGCATTATCGAACTCTGACAGATCACAGAGATACTGAAACGCTTTGGAATACCCCTCACAGACGACATTGGTGTTCGGATCTCCGTCAAATACAGATATCAACTGCCACGGCTCGTTAGAAAGCTGATAATTCGGCCCGACAGCAGCCTCATCGTAGACTACCAGATCGCAGATCGCATTCTTATAGGCAAGCAGCTTCTCATAATCGGACTTATCTGCATGAGCATTCACAATATCCTGAGCTATCGCAGGAATCGTCCTTGCCTTCTGGGTACGCCCTGCATCTACAGTATAGTACCAGGACTCACCGCTGCCCGCCGAATTCTCTGACCGGTACTCCTTGGAAACCAGCATCCTGACGATCACATCCTTGGCCTGCCCGCTGCTTGTATAATTATAATTGAGCCTGATCGCACCCGCCACGCCCGGGTTCGCATCCTTGGCAGATTTGTCGTACCAATATAAATCATACGGGCAATCCATCAGAAGATAATCGTTAATGGTCTCAAGACTGGTGTTGAGTTCCTCTGCTTCTCCCAGTGTCTGAACTATAGACGAGATATCATATTCCGCACTCTGCCTGCTTCCTGCCGCCGTCTTCTTAATCTCTTCTTTCAAGTATCTATATACATCCAGGCTTACACCTGTCAATTTGCCAGAACCAAAATCCCCGGATTGGTATTGGTCTTCTGCAGATACCGGCAATGCCGTAAGACTCAGCCCGCCAACCAGCATTCCGGTTGCCAGCATACATGCAAAAACCTGCCTGAATCTGCTTTTTAGATTTGCCATTCTGTCTTCTCCTTTCGCTATCATACTTCTTTATAATAATAACATGTTTACGCGTCAAGTCAAGTTTGCATGCATAAATAATATCGAAAAAATGTGGTCTAAATATTCCCCGCAAAAAGAGCATGGACAACTCCATGCTCTTACAATGTCGTAATCTGATCCTATCTCTCAGCGAAATGGAACCTCTTTACATAAATACTTCCAACTGCGGCCAACAGCAAAACAATATATAACATGGTCTGACTGCTGTCACCTGTCTTCGGCGCCGTTCTGGCTGTCTGCTGATTCGCAGGTGCCGTACCCGCACTTCTCCATCCGATAGATACCGGAGATAATCCATGTACCACAAAGGAAATACTGTTATCTCCTTTGGAAATATCAAGATTCTCCAAGGAACCGGCCTCAAATCCGTTCATCGTCGTTGTGAATAGATGCTGGCCAAAGAAATCAAACCCTGTTTTCTTGGTGCCCGCCGGATACGGCATGGTGATCCTGATTCCCTTTGCCGGGAAATTCTCCTTAGTTGCCGGCTTCCACTCGCCGTTACTGTCTTTGACCTGCAAAGTGATCTCACGAACCTGGATATTGGACGCCGGAATCCCATGCTTTTGTGTCAGATTCTCCTTCATCGCACTCTCAATCTTCGACGCATCTGCAAGTGCCGGATTCTTGGCTATCAGTTCGTCCGAACTCTTAATGCTTGCCTCTACAACTGGTCTGTACTCATTCTGATCGGAAGGATCCAAGCTCTCTGCAGTGATTCCAGGCTGCTTTGGCGTAGTCTGAGTCCCTGTGTTATCCGGCTTTGTTGATGTATCCGGTTTTGTCGTAGTGCCCGGCTTATCTGTGGTCCCTGGTTTGTCCGTGGTCTCCGGCTTATCCGTGGTCCCCGGCTTATCCGTGGTCCCTGGCTTTGTCGTAGTACCTGGTTTATCTGTGGTACCCGGTTTGTCTGTGGTACCCGGCTTATCCGTGGTCCCCGGTTTGTCCGTAGTGCCCGGCTTATCTGTGGTTCCTGGTTTGTCCGTGGTCCCTGGCTTATCCGGTGTATCTGGATTCTCTGGATCTGCCGGCTCACCCGGCTTCTCAAAAGAATCCGGATCCTTGGACGGATCATAAGCCTTGTCCGCTAATTTCAGAACAGACTCATCAAATAACCCTTTCGTCGTATCATCATATTTATAGCCTATACTCTTGCTTGCGGTAAAAGTGTACTGCGAATCCCAGCTTCCATCAGAAGGAATTGCCAGAAACAACTGTTCAGGATACCCGACCGTCCCTGTGTCACAATTCGTCACATCCACCAGATAATTATCTCCTCCGATGTTGACAATGTTCCACATATGCGAGCCTGCTCCGGTCCCGCCTGCCATCACGCCTGTGACAGTATAGCACTTCGCTTTGTTGAACTGCGACAGATCACAGAGATACTGGAATGCTTTGGAATAACCTTCACAGACAACATTCGTATCTGGATCGCCGTCAAATACCGCAATCAGCTGCCATGCTTCGTTTGAACCGTTATAGTCTGGCTCTGCAGCGTTAGTGTTGTAAGATACCAGGTCACAGATCGCATTCTTATAGGCAAGCAGTTTATCACGGTCTGATTTGCTCTCATTCGCGTCTACGATTTCCTGCGCCTTTGCTGTTACAGCATTTGCTGCTTTGGCCTTGGCTGCATCTGCCGTATAGTACCAGCCCTCCTGCCCTTCCAGGTTGTCTGAACGGTATTCGGCGGAAACCAGCATACGGACAATAACATTGCTTGCCTTACCGTCTTGTGACTGGCTATAACTATAATTAATTGCACCTTGGCTTCCAGACGGTGCATTCCTTGCTGATTTATCATACCAATATAATTCATAAGGACAGTCCGTTAGTAAATATGAGGTAATTATATTCAAATTATCTGAAACTTCCTTAGCCTCAGCTGATGTACTTACAATTGCTGATATATCAAATGTTGCACTGGTACGATTCCCATCCGCTATCTTCTGGATCTCTGTCTTCAGATAGCTATACACCTTCTGGCTGATACCTGTCAGTTTACCGGAACCAAAATTCCCATACCGGCCCTTATCCGGACTCACATAAGTAGTGACCTGTTCAAGCTCCTCTGTCCCGCCATCTGTCTCCGGTTGTCCTTCCGCGGACGTTTCAGCCGAAGCCGCTGACACAGCAGCAGCCGAGAAATACTCCGTCAATTCCGTCAATGTCTCTTCTGCACCCTCAAGCTGCTGTTTCTGCTCATCAGTCAGCTCATTAAATGCGTCAAACACTGCCTGAACCTGATTCTGGCTTTCCTTCTGCTGTTCTGCCGTCTGTGCTTTGACTGTATCCAGCGTCGGCAATGCTTTCAACAACTCTGACACCGACTGAACAGCCTCATCTGACTGAACAGTTCCCGGCAGTACTGCATTTCCTTCCACTGCTGCCGGCACCGCTGCCATCTCATCTGCAGATACAGGTAATACCGTAAAATTCATCCCGCCAACAACCATTCCAGCCGTCAGAATGCAGGCAAATGCCTGCCTAAATCTGCATCTTAGATTACTCATTATACTCATCAACTCCTTTACTTTATATCAAAAATCCATCTACCCTCCTTCCCCTCACTGAATCTATTCTTATCATATCATTTTTTCATATTAAGTCAAGCTTACATATAGCTGCCCGCATAAAACAGTAGAGTTTCTACTGTTCTTATGTTAACACTATATAAATTTCTGCATAAAAAAGAGAGCATTCACCCCATTAGGCGGATCCTCTCTTTTTCATTTATTAATCAACTTTCACATCCATAAGCTGTCTCGGTGCTTCCATCTGCACGCCTTCGTATGCCGCCCTGGCCTTGGCTCTCTTCACCTTCAAAGCTTCCGGGGTTGTCTCAGCTTCCATGCGGGTCAACTCTCGCTTCTGCAGAGCTGCCCTGCTCCTTTCAACGGCTTCATGAGCCTTCGCTGCGTCAATCTGATTCTCCTGCGATACTTCATCCGCTCCGTCTGCCCGCTCCGTCTCTTTCACGTCATCCGCCTCAGAATCACTCTTGGCTTCGGTCTCCTCCTCGATCTTCTCTTCCGGATCTTCGATGCCCATCTCGGCCTTCTTCGCCTCTTCCAGCTCCTTCTCGGCCTTGGCCTTCTCTGCCTCTGTCGGCAGCTTGGCATACTTGCCGCTTTCCACGAATTCCTGCGTAACCTCCTCCAAAGCCTGATTCTTCATATGTTCCTGCCAGATCAGCTCCAGCTTCTTACCCTCAGGTATGTTCGGATTATTCTTGATATTATTCACCGTACTTAGAGAAGCTGCCGCATGGTTCGTCCTCACGCGCTGGACTTCTTCCTTCGTCTTACATCTCTTAAGCTCATTCTCATAATTCTTCTGTTCTGCTTCGATAGACTTCACCTTCTGATACATCTGCGGATCGTTCTTTTGCAGATACTCCATCTCTTCTGCCGACAGCTTCTTACCGTTCGCAAGCTTCGTCCTGATCTGTGCGGCGAGTTTCGCTGAACCATCCGCCTGAGCCTGTCTGATCTCTTCTGCCTGCCGGCTTACCGCATCCAGCTTCATGCTCCCGTCCGCAGTGAAGTCGCTGTTCGCCTTCTTCTGCTGCCACTTCATCTGCATCTCCATATTCCTTGTATATGAATTCAACGACTGGATCATATTAAAATTCACAAAGATACACCTCCCTTAACCATATACCTACCAAACACTGCGAATCATTATCTTATCTTATATTCTATATCGGCAATCAGAGAAAAAATATAAGAACAACAAAGGTGTAAAGTCCTTACTAATTCGCTAAAGACTTTACACCTTATTTTCGTTTATGCATCCGTTCCTAATACCTTAACTGGAACACCCGTGCACTCACCGGTGCCGGAAGCTCAACCATAAGCTCCCCTGCCTCTTTATTCCATCTCCACTTGCAGTCTCCCGCCTTCGGATACCCGCACACGACCTCTACATCCTTCCCTCTCAGATGTTTTACCGGGATAGCCGTCATGGCAAACTGGCTGTTTCGTCTCCACACGGCCAGATAATCCTTCCCCGGCACGCGTAGTCCAAGGCTCACCCACGGATCCTTGTATGCCGAGATACCCAGCGGCCAGTAGGGCAGCGACTCTTTGATATCTCCCCGGATCGACTTATAGAAGTCAAGCGCCTCCTTCACGCAGTCCATCCGCTCTTCGCTAAGCTCCGCCAGATGACCGCTCTGATGGATCCTCATAAGGATTGCATTTACCATATTGTAGATGACCTCTTCCCGATCCCCTTCGGTCAGCGGATAAGACCAGATCGCCGACTGTTCCGGCGTCAGCGCCGAAGGTGAATTCGCCGCGATCGTGGCGTACCGCACATAGTTCTCCTGGTCGCTGGTGGACTGGATGCTGTAGCGGGACAGCATGGCATAATCCATCCGAAGCCCTCCTGACGAGCAGTTCTCGATGATCAGCTCCGGATATTTCTCAAATATTCCGTCCAGCCACGCAAGATATGCCCGGTTGTGCCCCAGAAGCCCGTCGCCGAAGCTGTCGGCATTCAACTCCGTTCCGATTCCCGGCTCGATATTGTAATCCATCTTGATGTAACCCACACCATATTCATTTACCAGTCGGTCAATGACCTCCGTCGCATGCTCCCGAACCTCCGGGTTTCTGTAATCAAGCTGATAACGGCTCCGGTCATAGACCCTCTTCCCGTGGCGGGTAAAATACCAGTCGTCCGGCACCCGGTCTGCCTTGGGACATTTGATCCCCATGACCTCAAGCTCCAGCCAGACTCCCGGAATCATGCCTTTGCTTCGGATATAGTCCATCACTTCCCGAAGCCCGCCCGGGAAACGCTTCCTGGACGGAAGCCACTCTCCGACTCCGTCCCACCAGTAACCGTCGGAATACCAGCCGCAGTCCACACAGTAGTATTCGCATCCGGCTTCCGCAGCCTTATCGATCAGCGGAATCTCCTTCTCCGTGGTCGGATCGCCGAAGAGACAGTTCATATAGTCGTTGAAGATGATTTTCAGGTTCTTATTATCGTCATTCACACGGCGGATTGCCCTTCGGTATTTCGTCAGTTCTCCCATGGCTTCGTCAAATCCGCCGGCGCAGCTTCCCACGCTCACCGGTACTGTGACAAAGGTATCCCCAGGTTTCAGGTTCTTCCACCAGTGGTTATGATGCTCTGTGGGACCGCTTAATTTCAAGTACACATGCCCGTCTTGGTCGCTGATCTCCCAGTACCAGGAGCCATTATGCTCGATCTGCCAGTAGAGCGCCGAGTACGTCTCCATGTTCTCCAGATATCCCATAGGAAGGTATTCCTTGGCAGACCAGTTACCGGTATTCCCTATTCCGATCGTCTTGGAAGAACGGTACATCCCATAAGGCTGAGATAAGGATAGCCCCAGGTCTTTGGGCAGATAGCTGTTCCAGTGCAGCTCCTTCTGCCATGCGTTGTGAGGAATATAGAGCTTGAGCTTATCATCGAAGTCCTTCATTCCCTCCTTCTCGATTCCATTTAACGCGAAGGAAGACACATACTCCAATCCTTGCGGTTCCTCCCCTGCATTCGTCACTTCCGTCCAGGAGCGGATTACCGCGATCCCGTCATAGAACTGCACATGACTCACTGCCAGGATCCCTGTCTCCTTGTCCTCCGTTGTGACCTCAAGCTTGCGTCCCTTTTCATTCCTGTAATCCTTGAAATCTTTATATTTCATACGGTATCCGGGCGAAGTCTGGATGTATTTCGATCCATGACGCTCTCCTACCCGGTCCTGTCCGGACACCAGGATCTCAACCGGATAAAAGGACTGGGTACCCGTATCTGACGTAAGATCCGACTCCAAAAATGGCAGCGCCGAGAAATGCAGCAGCTTGATCTCATTACTGTCCGTGATCTCCCACACCATGTGAAGTCCATTCTCACATATCTCTATCCGTCTCATTTTAACACTCTCCTTTCTGCACTACTGTTCATACCAATGGTACTCGCAGCAGCGAATCCGTCCTATTGCTACCCCTTCACAGACCCGCTCATCAACCCGGCCAGGAAGTACCTCTGCAGGAACAGGAAGATCAGCGTCACCGGAATCACCGCGATCACGGATCCGGCCATCAGTCCGCCCCAGTCAATGGTATTGGCCCCTTTAAAGAGCATAATCGCCGGCGTCAGTGTACGGTACTGATCCGTGGAAATGAAGATATACCCGAACATGAACTCATTCCACGCATTGATAAATGCATACAGCCCTGTAGACACCAGACTTGGAATCGACAGCGGCAGGATAATCCTGAGGATCGTCTGTGCCTTGCTGCATCCGTCGATCTCCGCCGCCTCCTCGAGTGCAAGAGGCACCGTGTCGAAGAAGCTGCTCATCATGAAGGTACACAGCGGGATCACGAACGTCGTATACGCCAGGATCAATGACAGGTAAGATTCCAACACATGGAGCCTCTGCATGATCAGATACAGCGGAACCAGAAGCAGTACGCCCGGAATCATCTGTGACAGCATCATGGCAAGGTTGGATGCCTTCACCAGCTTCAATTTAAAATATCTGCTCAGCGCATACCCCGCCAATATGGCAACGATCATGGACAGCACACAGGCCACTACCGACACCAACAGGCTGTTCTTGATATAATTCAGGAATCCCACGTCAAACAGCACTCTCTTGAAATTCTCAAGGGTCGGTTCTATGATAGCGAAGGAGGGCGTCGCCGTTCGGATCTCCGTCTTAGGCTTCAGCGCAGAGATCACCATCCACACGAACGGGAAGATACAATATACAGAAAATACTACCAGCAACACGTATGTAACCACTTGGGCGATCTTGCGGTTTCTCTTGTTCAACATCTCACATCTCTCCTTTCCTATGCCATATCTTCGCTGAGCTGTGATCTCTTGCGGTAATAGAAGATGAATAAGACCACCATCACCGTAAACATCATGGTAGACAACGCGGAAGCCGCACCTACGTCAAACTTGCGCATGGAGTACCGGTAGATCATAACCGGAAGCGTCTCGGTCGCATAGTTTGGGCCGCCCTCTGTCATAACCCAGATAAAGTCGAAATTCACTGCCGTCCAGATCACATGGATGAATAAGATGACCAGCGATACCGACCGAAGCTGCGGCAACGTTACGCTGAAGAACCTTCTGAACATCCCGGCCCCGTCGATGGACGCTGCCTCTGCCAGATCCCCCGGGATCGACTGCATCGCCGATAAGAAGGATATGGTATAATACGGGAAGCTTCGCCAGATATTAACGAAGATCACCGTTGCAAGGGCATATTTCGAATCTCCCAGGAAATTAATAGAATTACTGATCAGTCCCATGTTTTTCAGCATATAGTTGACGATACCGAACTCCGGGTTCAGCATCCAGTCCCAGGTCATACCGGCAACGATAATCGGAACCAGCCATGGGATAAAGATGCAGGTCCGAAAGATCGCGCGCCCCTTAAACTTCTGATTTAACAGCACAGCCGTGATCATCCCCATCAGATATTCTCCCGCAACCGAGAATATGGTCCAGAGTATCGTATTCTTCACCGCCTGAACAAAATGCTCGTCTTCTGTGATCGTCTTAAAATTCTCAATCCCAGCAAATCCGGTCATTGACTTATTGATCAGATGTACATGGGTAAATGCATCATGGACTACCTTCCCTAATGGAAATGCGATCAGCAATGCAAGGAACACCAGGGCAGGCAGCAGCATGATAAATGCAGTCTTAAGCTTCCTCTGGTCTCGTGTCAATTTGGATGACGTTTTCATATCTTCCCTCCAGTTCTACTGCCAAAAGGGGCTATGCTGCATCCTCTGCAGCAGCCCCTTTTCGTTGAATTACACTATTCGCTAAGCTCTCCTGAATCTTCCAGAGACTTATTCACCGCGTCACACAGCCACTTCGCTGTCTCCTCCGGTGATTCGCCTTCCTGAAGGACCTTCGCCATGGCGTCCTGCATTGCCTGTGTCACGCCGCCTAAGGTTACCGGCGGGAATGTGATACCGGTATCGGACAATGCCTGGAAATCCTTGCTCCATTTGCTTTCTGTAGATACGTCCGAACGAGGAGATCTGTCGGCAAATCCTGCTTCCTGCCACTCTTTGCTGCAGAATGCACATGCCAGATCAAAAGCTTCCTCCTTGTTCTTGCTGTCAGACAGGATGAAGAGCGGTTTACATTCCATGTATGTAGCAGCCTGTCCGTCAGACGGATATGGGATCGGAGCTACCAATACGTCGCCCATGGTATCTGCATTGCCTTCTTCTCTCTCAGCAAGCCAGTTTCCTGTTACATAGGAACCTACGATACCTGTTGCAAAGTTCTCGTCTGTCTCTTCCCAGCCCCAGTTCTTGCAGTTCTCGTCGATGATTCCCTTGTCAACCAGATCCTTATAGAACTGGAATACCTTCGTCGCGTTCTCAAGCTCTTCTTTGTTGTCATTCCAGGTACATTTGTATTTTCCGCCGTCCTGTGCGGATGCAATCTCAAGATCATACTGTGCCAGATATACCAGAAGTTCCTGGGCAGAACGCACGCCCGTGCAGGCAAGCTCTGTCGGATATTGTCCGTTCTTCTCCTTATAATCTGTCAGTTTCAGCAGATCCTCCCAGGTAGCAGGTGTCTCAACGTTTGCATCCTTGAACTGATCCTCATGCACCAGATACGCACGAACTGTCATTTCATACGGAATTCCTACAATCTTGTCGTCGATGGTCATAGCATTCACAACCGCATCAGACAGGGCGCTCTTGTCATCCCATCCGTTAAACCGGTCTGTCAGATCCTCAAGGATTCCCATATTGTAGAACTCGCCTACATACTCTGGAAGTCCCCAGATCAGATCCGGAACATTGCCGCCGGCCGCAGCCGTCAGGATCTTCTCGTGAAGCATATCATAAGTGAAGTTTGTCTGGTTTACCTTATTGCCAGTCTCTTCTTCCCACTTCGCGATCTGCTCTGTGCCGGCCTTTTCCGTATCCGCGCCTTCTGTCCAACAGGTCCACAGTTCTACCGTCTTCCCGCCGTCTGAGGAAGCTTCCCCATCTCCGCCTCCGTCTGAAGAACCGGAATCTCCGCCGCCGGAGCATGCCGCCATGGACAGCACCATTGTTCCGCACAATAACGCCGCAATCAATTTTCTTTTCATAATCTACCTCCTTTAATGTAGCGCCCCCTCACTTTTCGTTCGGCGGCAATTCATCGGAAGACGTTTTCAAAAATGCTTCGCATTTGTCTTCCTTCTATACATTTTGTATAAAATGAGGATAATATGAATTGTTTTTTTAATCAATATTTCCGATTCCAATTCTTAAATTCCCACCAGAAGATATTAAAAAACCCCGTTTTCTTTCCTGTTTTTTTTATATTCCGTCGGCGTCTCCCCGTAATATCCTCTGAATTTCTCCACAAATGTCTTCACATCCTTATAGCCGACCGCATTCGCCAGATGATATGAGGTGACGTCTGATTCCATCAGAAGCTTGACCGCCGCCTTCATCCGCACCTCGATCAGATAGTTCTTGAAGTTCTGGCCCGTCTCCTTCTTGAAGAAGGAACTGAAATAATAAGGATTCATATAAACCATATCTGCCAGCTTCCCCAGCTTGATATCCTCCGCGTAATGTTCCCTGATGTAATATTTTACATGCCGAATCACATCTCTCTCCTTGACATTCTCCGCCGAGAGCGCGCCTTCCACGAAGCTCTTGAGATTCTTCCTGATGAATAACCGCAATTCTCTGTATGTATTCATCTGCCTGGTGTTGGATACAAATGTCTCGAAACTCTTCCGGTCCTTCTCGTTAAGCTTCGTATATTCCTGTATCTCCCTGAGCAAATCCAGCAGCATGGCGACGCAGCGGTTCTCCGCTGCATAACGGTTGCCGTAATGCAGGTTCTCTATGGTATCCATCAGCGCCTCCAGATCATTGATCCAATCCTCTTCCCTGTTGAAAATGGCCTGCCGCATCCGGCTGTACATCTCCGTATAATCATCGAAGGAGGAATGAAATTCCCGCGTTATCCCGTCATACCGTATTACATCCTCCTCACAGAAATAATAAAGCTGGCAGGAGAACTTGGCCGTCTTATACGCATATTTCAGTTCACTGATCTGCTCCGCCGCCTTCCCGATCCCAACGACCAGCCGCACATGATACTGTTCCCGGATCCATCGGCAGATCCACGCGACCTCCTCCCCCACCTCTTTCTCGTCATTTCCCAGAAGAATCAGATTATTGATATCTATATCCCGCTTGATCACGAATCCGTTCTTATTCTGTTTCAGATGTTCATTGATCTTCTGGAAGATGGAGAACCGCATCAGCTCATACATATTCTGGTCTTCCATGCGCGCGCCGAAAGAAGGCGGAAGCATCAGGCTGACTCCCACGAACACCTTTCCTGCCGTATCGATCCCAATCTCCTGAAAATGCTGATACAGGTTCCTTGACTCATATTCCGAGTTGATCTTCTGGAACACCTGCTCTACATCATTCTTTCTCGCCTGCCAGTATTCCATAGGATGGTCTGTGCGAAGCATCTGCTCTGCCCTGGTGATGGCATGCTCCAGTTCTTCCTTCCCAACCGGCTTAAGCAGATAATCCACGGCTTCCCGGCTCAGAGCCTTCTTCACATAGTCGAATTCCTGATAGCCGCTTAAGAATATAACCTTCACATTCCAGTCGTTCTTCCTGATCTCCTCGATCACATCCAGACCCGTCATCTTGGGCATCGCCACGTCTGATACGATGATATCGGGCTGGAACTTCTGCACCTTGCGAAGCAGGTCCTCGCCGTCGCAGGCATCCGCAATCACCTCTGCGTCCAGCTTATCCCATGCGATCAGTTTTCTAAGCCCTCTTATGATCACCGGTTCGTCGTCTGCAAGTATCACCTTAAACATGACTCTCCTCCTTTTTCATCGGTACGGTGCATTTCTCCTCTTCTCTCATTACCGGCAATATGTATTTGACGATCGTCCCAATTCCTTCGTAGCTGATGATCTCCATCCCATACTCTTCCCCAAGGATCAGTTTTACCCTGTCATGGGCATTCTTAAGGCCGATACTCGCCTTCTTGCTCCTGGGATGATTCACCGTCTCCTTATTCTTAAGCAGCTCCTGCACTTCCTTAAGCTTCTGGGGCGTCATGCCAAGACCATTGTCCATCACACTGATCAGGAGCTTATCTTCTTCCACCTGTACATTGACCGCGATAATGCCGCTTGCCTCCCGCGGACGCAGCCCATACTTCACCGCATTTTCAACGACCGGCTGGAGAATCAGTTGGGGCACCTTAAGGCTTAGAAGCTCTTCATCCACATTGATCTCCAGATCGAACCGGTTCTCATAGCGAACCCTGACGATCTTGAAGTAATTCTCCACATTCTCAATCTCATCCCGCAATGTGACGATCTCCCTCGCCCCGCCGATCAGGTATTTTAACTGCCCGGAAAGCCCGTCCAGAAGACCCGCCGTCTGGAAATCGTCATTCATCACCGCCGTCATACGGATCACATCTAATGTATTATAGAGATAGTGGGGCTGTATCTGCGTCTTCAAGATCTCGATCTGTGCCTCCCTCTGCCGGATCTCCGCGATATAGACCTTTTTGATATGCCCCTGCAGATTCTCCGTCATCTTATTCAATCCCTTCGCAAGAAACCCAATCTCATCATTAGACTCCACCGTCACCCTGGTGTCAAGCTCCCCTTTCTGAATCTTCTCCATGGCTGTCTTCAGCTGCAGGATCGGCATGCTGGTCTTCCTGGAATAGAAATAATACAAGAACAGAAGCAAAACCACGCTGATACAGATGATCAGTATCGTATTGTTACGGATCTCCTGATAGCTGTTCTCCAGGTTGAATCTGGGAATCTTGTGAACCGCGATCCAGTCGGTCCCTTCGATGTAACTGTAGATATAGTACATGCCGTCTGCGATTATGTACTGATACCGGGCATCCATTTCAGGCAGATATTCTGCTAATTCTCCCAATTCCTGATTGATCCGGCCCGCATCCGGGTGATAGACGAATACTTTCTCCTTCTTGTCTACGATATACATCTCGCTTCCCGCGTTCAATTCCGTTTCATTTACCACATCGGACAATGCCTTGATATTGACGTCAATGTACAAGGTTCCGATCACCTCTTCGTCGGCTGACTGGATCGTCTTGGTATTCCTGATATTCCTGGCTATGGTGAAATCCAACATCTGCGGATAGTAATAGTAATCCGTCAGATGCGTCGGTATCAGCTGCGCCTGCTTCCGATCCCTGTCATAATACTGCCGGTTCCATCTCTCGGCAGCCTCCGAAGAGAGCACAGCCTCCGAGGAACGGACTACCGAATACTGCCTTCCGTCCACCGTTATGAAGAACACATGGTCAATGCAGGGATTCCGGTACAGGATGGATTCAAGGATCCCCGACATCATCACCGTCCTTCGCTTCTCCTGTATAGAATCATCCTCCATGAGCTCATAGAAGTAATCATACCCGGTGATCCGGTATTCATACAGATAATTCGTATTGTCCACCATATCCTGATACACACTCTCCACCCCTCTGCCGATAGACAACGTGGTCCGGTACATATTAGACAGCAGATTCTCCTTGATGGATTCCGCATACGCATTGTAGATCGCGATCCCCATCACCAGCAGCGGCAGGATCCCGATCAGGATCAGCACGACTACGGACTTGATAAACAGGCTGACAAACGGCCGCTCTTTCCCTTCTCTATGTCTCATTCCTCTTCTCCTAATGTATGGTCTGCGCATCATTCCATGATTCATCCAGCCGCCTTGCCGCCGTCTCCACATGAATGGTATTCGTTGCCAAAGAATACAAGATATTCTCCATATCCTGCGTGAAATTCTCCGGCGTCTCAAAATTACCGAAATATGTCTCAATCTTATCCGCATACCGGTAAGAAGTAAGGAGATTCTGCTGCACAATCGGCGCCGCATACAGTACGGCATCCTTCGTCGTAGGCATGGCATACATCGCCTGCAGAATCTTGCGGTAATTCTCCTTCTGATAGCTGAATTTCAGGAACTTCTCTGCCGCCGCCTTCTTCTCTGGATCCGCGGCACATTCCCTTGAGATCGCAAGCTGCGACCCGGACTTATGGATCACCACCGGTTCCCCCTTCTGATCCGGCATATAGAACCAGCCCATTCGGAACTGCACCGGATCCTCCTCAAGCTCTTCACCCAGGGTCGTCTTATCCGATTCGCTGGCCAGCGGGTAGGATTCCAGGATCTCTGTAAACATACTTGGCTCTGTCAGGAACATCGCAGCCTTCTGATTCAGGAGCTGTACGATGATCTGATTATCATTCATATTGATGGAATCTTCAAGAACGAAGCTGCCGCTCATGAATTCCTGATATTCCTCCAGGACCTCAAGCATATCCTCATCCTGGAAAGATACCTCGCCGGCTTCCCTCTTCTTCTGCCATCCGGGATTCTTCGCCTCTACCCTGGTGAGGAAGAAATAATTCAGCCAATTGCTGTTGGTGTCGCTTCGGCTTCCTCCCACTGCAAGCGGCGCCACATGATTCTCCTTAAGCGTCTCGCACACACTGATAAATTCATCATAAGTAGCCGGTACGGACAGCCCATACTGCTTGAATATAACCTGATTGTAGATGATCCCGATAGAAGTATCATAGAACGGGAGTGTATAGACCGCCCCATCGATCTGGATGGGGTTCTTGGCAAGCTTCCCAAGATCGGCTGAGATCAGCCCAAGCTTATCTGCCTCAAGGAACATATATGGATCCTCTATCTCGAAGATATCCGGGAATTCCCCCAGCGCTTCCTTGGCTTTCAACTGCTCCGTATAGCTTCCGTTGTTGGAATGCTCTGTGACGATAGAGATACCAGGATGTTCGCTTGTGAATTCTTCGCACAGCTCCTCCATCGCAGCAGTCCATCCGATATTCTCTCCCGTATACAGGACAGACAGCTCCGTCTCATCCTCCGGATTCTCCTTCTCAAGTATGGACAGCTTCCCCTTCTCTATCTCTCCTTCATCCTTCGTACATCCTGCCAATCCGCATACGGCTGCGGCCGCCGCTAATGCAACGGCCGCCATATGGCTTCGTCTCATATGTATCTCCTTCCTTATCCAAGCGCCACATCCAGGATCATCATCACCAGAAAACCAACAATGAATCCCAGAGTCCCGGACTTCTCATTCTCTCCCGCATTGGCTTCCGGTATCAACTCCTGGACGACCACATAGATCATCGCCCCCGCCGCAAGCGACAGGAACCAGGGCATACCCGCCCTCACCGTCCCCGCAAGCGCTGCCGCCGCAACGCCGAACACCGGCTCCACCACCGCCGACATGCTTCCGATCAGGAATGCTTTCTTCTTACTGAACCCGTTCTGGATCAGCGGCAGGGCAACCGCGGTCCCCTCCGGGAAATTCTGGATCGCGATCCCAATGGCAAGTGCTGCCGCCCCGGAAAATAGCGCCGCATCCTCCGGATTCTGTGCCGCCAGTGCGAACGCAAGCCCAATCGCCATCCCTTCCGGGATATTATGGGCTGTGATCGCCGTCACCAGCATGGCGGTATTCTTCTTCACCCGAAGATTCTCCCATCTCCCGATCAGATAATCCACCGCCAGGAGAAGCAGTACTCCCAGCAGAAACCCGCCGGTCATCACAAGCCAGCTTATCTGCCCGTTCTCCTCCGCAAATTCGATCCCCGGAAGCAGCAGCGACCACACCGAAGCAGCGATCATCACACCTCCGGCAAACCCTAGAAAGCCGCTCTGAATCCTGCCTCCCATATCCTTCTTCACGAAGAACACTCCCGCCGCTCCAAGCGTCGTCACCGAGAAGGTCAGAAGTGTCCCAAGTAATGTCCATATCATACCATTCATTTTCCCACCTCATCTCTAATATACGGCGAGAAACACAAATGGTTCTTAAAAATTCTGGAATGCCCTCATAGAAGCCTCTTCCTCAAACTGTCTGGAATACAGCTCATAATAATATCCTCTGACGCCAAGCAGCTCCTTGTGGGTTCCCCGCTCAATGATCTTCCCGTCCTTCACCACCAGGATAAGATCCGCCTGACGGATCGTCGACAGCCTGTGTGCGATGATGAAGGAAGTGTGCCCTTTGAGCAGTCTCGCGGTCGCCTGTTGGATCAGCTGCTCCGTCTGCGTGTCGATGGAGGAAGTCGCTTCATCCAGCACGAAGATACTGGGGCTGGCCAGAATCGCCCTGGCAAAAGAGATCAACTGCTTCTCTCCGGTAGAGAGCCTCCCGCCGCTCTCTCCTACATCGCTGTCATATCCCTTCTCAAGCTTCCTCACGACCTCGTCTGCCGACACGTTCCCTGCCGCCTCCTCGACCTCCTCGTCAGTAGCTGTAAGCCTCCCGTAACGGATGTTCTCCCGGACTGTCCCTGAGAACAAATGCGGGTTCTGCAGTACATAGCCGATCTGGCTGTGCAGCCATAACTGGGATCGCTCCCTGTAATCTACGCCGTCGATCAGGATCCTTCCTTTCGTCGGTTCGAAAAAGCGGCCCACCAGGTTTACAAGGGTGGATTTGCCCGCCCCGGTCTCTCCGACGATGGCCACGTTCATGCCCGCCGGTACATGGAGATTGAAATGCTCCAGAACGAACTCTTTCCCGTCCGGATACCGGAAGGATACATCCTCGAACACAATATCTCCCTTGATCTTCTCCCAGTTCTCTCTCTTGGGATGAAATGCATCTCCGTATTTCTCAAGTACCTCCGCTCTGTCCACCACATTCGGCTCCTGCTCCAGAAGATCCATCACACGTTCGATATTCGCCTGACAGGAGATCAGCTCCGCCAGAAGCCTTGCAAGCTGCTGGATCGGCTCGAAGATGATCACCGCGTAAGAGATGAACACCGACAGCGTCCCAAGCTTCATGATCTCCTCCTTCACCATGTATCCGCCCTGTGCCAGCACTACCGCCGCCGCAATCGAACCAAATAGCAGGATCGTAGGGATATAGACTGCGTTCAGCTTCGCCGAATGGCCTGCCGCCCTGTGCATCTGTACCGTCCTCTCGAAGAAAGCCTTCTCATTGTCCTCCTCAATCCCCATGCTCTTGGAGGTCTTGACCCCCGTGATCCCTTCGTTATATGCGCTCGTGATCTGTGCGTTGATCTTCCTCACCTTCCGGTTCCAATGAAGTATCTTATTCTGGAAATAGACCGTCAACACCGCGATACAGGGCACGATCAGCAAGATCACCAACGCCAGCCTCACGTTCAGGAAAAACATAATCCCAAACACGCTGACCACATAGAGCAGCGCCCAGAACATATCCACAAGCCCCCAGGCAACCACCGTGGCAATTCTTAAAGTATCGCTCATCACCCTGGCATGGATATATCCCACCGGAGTCGTATTATAGTAGGAGAATGATAATCTCTGCAGATGTTCGAACTGCGCCCACTTCAGATCCTTACCTACATTCATCTCAATGGTCGTCGCCGCGCGGACCGAGAAATAGACGCACATCGTCTGGATCACGATCACGGCCGCGTAAGCAAGCGCGAACCCGGCAAGACCCGTTAGCCTGTCCGCAGTAATAAAACGGTCGATGGCGTAGCTCTGGAACAGAGGCACTGCCACGTCGATCCCCGCAAGGAAGATATTGAGTCCCAGGGTAACAGCGAAATATCTCTTATAAGGCCTGAAAAACGGCAGCATCTTCCCCCATACCTTGATGCTGAACGGTTTGTCATATTCCTGCTCTTCGTATGCCGCCATCTTCTACACCTCCATCCTCTCTCTGTCATCCTGACTCATCTGTATCTCATAGATTTTCTGATACAGTCCGCCGTTCTTGATCAGCTCATAATGCGTACCTGATTCCTCCATGTGGCCGCGGTTCAGCACCATGATCTGATCCGCTCCCATAAGCGTGGTGATCCGATGGGAGATCAGGATCACCGTCGTCTCCTTCATATGCTCGCCAAGCGCTCTCCGTATCCGTGCATCTGTCTGGGAATCCACCGCAGACAGGGAATCGTCAAACACCATAATCGGCGCCTTTTCAAGCAGCATCCTGGCAATCGCAACCCTCTGGCGCTGGCCGCCGGAGAGCGTGACACCCCGCTCCCCTACCAATGTGTCGTATCCGTCCGGAAATGCCATGACCGCATCATCAATACAGGCAATCTTCGCCGCACGGCGGATCTCCTCCATGGACGCATCCGGCGCAGACGCGGCTATATTCTCCCGGATCGTCCTGGAATACAAGAACGGTTCCTGCAGAACCATACCCACCAGGCTCCGAAGCTCGTGAAGCGGAATCTCACGGATATCCCTTCCTCCGATCCTGATACTTCCTTGTCCGTCCGCAAGTTCATAGAGACGCATCAACAGCTGCACGATCGTCGACTTGCCGCTGCCGGTGCCCCCAAGGATACCAAACGTACATCCCGCCGGGATCCGGAAGCTGATATCCGATAACACAGTCTTGCCGTCTTCGTATCCGAAATTCACATGGTCAAATACGATATCGCTCTTATCCGGCGTCTCCCTCAGGGAACTGTCCGCCTTCTCTGGTTCTTCATAGGATTCCTCTCCGGCACGGATGATATAATCCACACGCTCGAAAGAGACCCCCGCCTTGCTCATATCCGAAAGGATACGTCCAAGCCCGCGGATCGGCCATACCAGCGTCGTATTGTACGATGCAAATGCAATAAATTCTCCGACGGAGATGCTGCCTTGTACTGCTTCCGCCGTTCCCAGCACGATAACCGTAACTACCTGAAGCCCCGTGATCAGATCGCCCACACCCCAGTATAACCCTGACAGAGTCCCAAGCCTGATCCACAGATTCGCAAATATCTCATTCTTCTCCCGAAACCGGTCCATCTCAAACCGTTCACGGCCGAACGCACGTACCACACGGACTCCGGTGGCGTTCTCCTGCACCACCGTCGACAGCTCCCCTTCCGCCTCGTCCGCCACTATGAACCGCTTCGCAATCAGCCGGTAGAATACCGCCGAATATATGATAACAACCGGAACAAACAACAGAACCACCAGAGACAATCTTACATTCATCGACATCATCATCACAAAAGACGTCACAATCAGAAATATAGTACGAAATACCTCCAGCAATTGGGTCACCACGAAATTACGGATCACCTCCACGTCCGAGGTACACCTCTGTATGATATCGCCGGTCTGGTTCTGATCATGCCACTCCATAGGCAGCTTCTGCACATGGGTAAACAATTCATCCCGCATATTCTTCGCAAATGTCTCTCCCGCCAGAGCCGTATTTGACCGGCATATGTACTGTGATATCCCTGACAGCAGCGCAACGGCAACCAGCAGAACCGCCAGCATCCAGAGGTGTTCTGACAAATACGCATACTTATCCCCTCCCAGTACCGAATCTATACTGAATCGGAAGATCTGAGGTGTCAGCGCATTCAGACCCGTCGTCGTCAGAGACGCCAGCACCGCTATCGCAAAATATCTCTTAGACCCGTCAAAAAAATGACGGATCAGATTCCTCTTCCTGTTTTTCATATCCATTATATCTCTCCACACAGTAAGAACCCGGCTTCGCCGGATCCGATACAACAAGCAAAGTTTCCTAATATGTACAAAAAAGACAGCCATAAAAGACTGCCTTTTATCATTTGTAGCTCCCCCAAAATGCCGGTTCCTGTATTTTGACTCCTAGCATATGCTAGGTGGGTGTCCGCATCCGCTTTTCTGCCTTCCACTGCATAACTTGGAGGCCTGGCATATTACGGAGATATAAGAGTCCCGTTTAAAGTTTTGTAGGTTCAAAATTACAAGAGTATCGAGCACCCCAGGTTTCCTGAGACTTATTATACTCTATTATTTCACTTTTTTCAATAACAATTACAAAAATCCGTAAAACCCATTTTTTTACAGATTTGTCTCCTATAACAAATCCCGCACAAGCTCCTTCATCTTATCCGCATCGCACTCCAAAGTATGCAGCACCTTAGCCTCAAGGATATCCCGGATCGCCTGGGGCAGCTCTACGCCCGACACTCTCTTCAATTCCTCAAGGAGCGCGAATTCATCCTCGGACTGATATTTCCCGTCGATCGCCGTCATAACGCTCTTGACAAACTTGTACGGACTGGCAGTCGATGCGACCACACACTTCCTGGTGTCTTCGCTTCTGCTCCTGTACTGTCCGCAGACATGCGCCGCGACAGCCGTGTGCGTATCCACCACATATCCTGTCTTATCGAAAATGCGCTTGATGCAGGCGGCGGTCTCTTCCTCCGATGCGAAACCAGCCGCAAAATCAGCAAGCTTCGTCCGCATCTCGTCCGTGACCGCGTAGCTTCCGCCGTTCTTAAGCCCTTCCATCAGCTCTTTCGTCTTGTCTGAATCCTCTCCGGCGATCAGATAGACTAGCCGTTCCAGGTTACTGGAGATCAGGATATCCATAGAAGGAGACGAGGTCAGCACAAACTCACGGTTCTTATCATAGGTACCCGTCTCAAAGAAATCAAACAGCACCTTATTCTCATTGGACGCGCAGACCAGCTTCGCGATCGGCACACCCATCTGCTTCGCATAGTATGCGGCAAGAATATTGCCGAAATTCCCTGTAGGAACCGCCACATTGATCTCTTCTCCGTCCGCGATCTCCTCATTCTCCAATAATTTCGCATAAGCATAGACATAGTAAGCAACCTGGGGAACCAGCCGGCCGATATTGATGGAATTGGCCGATGAGAACTGATAGCCCTTCCCGGCCAGCTCTTTCGCAAATTCCTGATCCTCGAAGATCGCCTTCACCCCGTTCTGGGCGTCATCGAAATTCCCATGGATCGCAGCCACAGCTACGTTCCCTCCCTTCTGGGTCACCATCTGCAGCTCCTGCACCCTGCTTACACCGTTCTTGGGATAGAATACGATGATCCTGGTCCCCTTCACATCAGCGAAGCCTGCAAGCGCCGCTTTCCCCGTGTCTCCGGAGGTGGCCGTCAGAATCACGATCTCATTCTCCACATGGTTCTTCTTCGCAGATACAGTCATAAGATGCGGCAGGATTGACAGCGCCATATCCTTGAACGCAATCGTCGCTCCGTGGAACAACTCCAGATAATAAATCCCGTCCACCTTCGTAAGCGGCGCGATCTCCTCCGTATCGAACTTAGCGTCATATGCCTTGGCAATACAGTCCTTCAATTCCTCTTCGGTAAAATCCGTAAGAAACTGCTTCATCACCGCATAAGCCGTCTCCTGATAAGACAACCCCTTTAATTCCTCCATCGAAACATCCAGAACCGGCAGCTTCTCCGGCACAAACAATCCTCCGTCCGGCGCCAGTCCCTTAAGGATTGCCTCAGACGCGCTCATTCTTAATTCTGAGTTCCTTGTACTTTTGTAATACAGACTCATCTTCTTCTCCTTCTTCTTACCTCTTGCTGTTGGTATATTTTACCAGTCCGCCCGCCGCGATCAGCTTCTGCATGAATTCCGGGAATGGCTGTCCTTTGAATTCCGTACCTTTGGTGCGGTTATAGATCATCCCGCTGTCGAAATCTACTTCCACCTCGTCTCCTGCCTCGATTCCCTTCGCAGCCTCCGGACACTCGATGATCGGAAGTCCGATATTGATGGCATTCCGGTAGAAGATACGGGCAAATGTCTCCGCGATCACACAGCTCACCCCCGCGGTCTTAAGACACAGCGGCGCATGCTCTCTGGAAGAGCCGCATCCGAAATTCTTATTGGCAACGATCATATCTCCCGGCTTCACTCTGTTCACAAATTCCGGATCAATATCCGCCATTGCATGGCTCGCCAACTCCTGGGCGTCAAAAGAATTCAGATATCTTGCCGGAATAATCACATCCGTATCCACATTATCTCCATATTTGAATACATGTCCTGTCGCTCTCATTATCTGCCACCTACTTTCTCTGGATTCGCAATCTGTCCCGCGATCGCGCTCGCTGCCGCCACTTCCGGCGATGCGAGGTAGATCAGGGAATCCACATGTCCCATACGTCCTACAAAGTTACGGTTTGTCGTGGATACACATCTCTCGCCTGCTGCCATAACACCCATATGACCGCCCATACAAGGCCCGCAGCTCGGTGTATTCACCGCACATCCCGCATCCACAAAGATATCCAGAAGCCCCTCCGCAATACACTGCTTATAGATCTTCTGTGTCGCCGGGATCACCATCACACGCACATCCGGATGCACCGTCTGTCCCTTTAGGATCGCCGCCGCCCTGCGCATATCCTCCATACGTCCGTTGGTACAGGAACCGATCACAACCTGATCGATCCTGATCGGTTCCATCGCCTCGATCTCGTCGATGGTCTTCGCGTTGCCCGGAAGATGCGGGAATGCAACCGTTGGACGCACTTCCGCGAGATCGATCTCAATTACCTCGTCATATTCTGCGTCTGCATCCGCCTCATAGATCTTATATTCCTTCTTTGAATGCTCCTTCATATATGCTTCCGCCTGCTCATCCACCGGGAATATCCCGTTCTTAGCGCCCGCTTCGATCGCCATATTCGCCATGGTAAAACGGTCGTCCATAGAAAGATTCGCAATGCCGCCGCCTGTAAACTCCATGGATTTGTAGAGCGCCCCGTCCACACCGATCTTACCGATGATATGGATGATCACATCCTTGCCGCTGACATACGGTCCCGGCTTCCCTGTCAGCACGAACTTGACGGCGCTTGGCACCTTGAACCACAGCTCGCCGGTCGCCATACCCGTCGCGATGTCCGTCGTTCCCACACCGGTAGAAAATGCTCCAAGCGCTCCATATGTACAAGTATGAGAATCTGCCCCGATGATACACTCTCCGCCAACGACAACGCCTGCTTCCGGAAGAATCGCATGCTCAACTCCGGACTTGCCCTGTTCAAAATACCAGGTAAGCCCCTGCTCTCTTGCGAATTCCCTGATCGACTTGGAATTCTCCGCTGATTTGATATCCTTATTCGGTGTAAAATGATCCGGCACAAGAACTACCTTATCCTTATCATATACCTTCTCCGCCATCTCCTTAAATATGGGCAGCGCCATCGGTCCTGTGATATCATTGGCCATAACTACGTCAAGCTTTGCCTCAATAAGCTGCCCTGCCACTACAGAATCCAGTCCTGCATGAGCAGCTAAAATCTTCTGCGTCATTGTCATTCCCATCACGACATTCCTCCTGTTCTTCTATTTAATCAAACAATCATATGTGGTATTCTACCACAGATGCACCTACTTTACAAGAAGTTCGATTATTCGCAATGAGCCGGATACTTTCAGAACCTACTCAATGACACGGTCAGCGCAGTGCATGCTCAGACCTGCCTGAACTGTTACTCTGCCTTTCTTCTCATGCGTGACCTCAGCTCATTAAGCATCTCTCCATGATGCCGTGATTGCATCCGCGGAAATGCTCCAAGCAGACGTCTGGTGATCCGTGTAGTGCGTTCCGAAAGCTCTGTATATCTTCCCTTCAATTCTGCGTACTTGCCGCGAAGCTCTGCCGCGATCGCTCTCTGCTCTTCCCTGTAACGGTTCTCCCGTATCTTCTCCTCCATACGCTCAATCCGCTCTTCTATGAATCTCCTCTGTTCCTCCGACGCATTCTCAAGCTTCCCGCGCAGTTCTGCTGCCGACTCTTCCAACTGCCTTCTCGTCTCCTGAGACCGCTCCAGAGTCTCCATCACATTCTCATGGATATTCTCACCCAGCCTGTCCGAAATCTCCTTGAGTTCCCCGGCGATCTTATCCATCGTTTCAAGCTTCTTGTTAAGCTTCAAGACTTCCGCTGCCGTAGCGCACATATCAACGAATGTAACTCCCGAAAACACTACAGCCAACACGATTCCCACAGTAAACGGAATCATCTCAACCCCTTTGCGGAACACCGGATGGATCACTCTTACGATCACCACACAGGCAACGCCCCAGGCAAGGGAAAAGACCAGACACACATATCCTCCGATATTCAGCGGTTGGTTCGAATAGTCCCACCATTTGTGATGGAAGATCTTGTCCATCAGATAGCCCGTCATTCCCTCAATCGCAGTGACCAGCGCCGTGGACACCAGATACAGCGCCGCGATACTCAAATCCTTCGTCTCTAACAGAATCACGACACTGCCGACCCCTATCCCGTAGACCGGGCAGATGGGCCCGTTCAAGAATCCCCTGTTCACAAACCTCCTCTGCTTAACCGTCGCAAACGCAACCTCCGTACACCACCCCAAAAAACCATATATAAAAAAATACGAAACAAAATAGTATATCTGCATCTTTTTCCTCCGGTAACTGTCAATAAATCTTATGTTTACCAGTATACTTCACATTGCTATCTTCGTCAAATAGTGATATGATAGATTTACAATAGATAATAATAATCAATAACATTTACAAGGAGCGATACATATGACACTCAAACAAGGGAAGAATCATCTCACCTACCGTGTCCGGTCCATAGATATGGAACTTCAGTTAGAACGGCGCCTCGAAGCGCTTGGACTCACCGAGGGGTCTCTCATCACGATACTGAACAATGATAAGAAGGGATCTCTCACCGCAAGATTCCGCGGTACCCGGTTCGCTCTGGGCCGGCGGATCGCAGACCACATAGAAGTTACGGAGGTGCAGGAACCATGAAAAAGACCGTCAATGTAGGCTTTATCGGCAATCCGAACTGCGGGAAGACCACCCTCTTTAACGCATTTACCGGGGCAAACCTGAAAGTTGCCAACTGGCCCGGCGTAACGGTAGAGAAGAAAGAAGGGAAAACGGTCTACGAAGGGCAGGAATTCAAGCTCATCGACCTGCCAGGTATCTATAGCCTGACTTCCTATACTATGGAAGAGACCGTTTCCAGGGAATGTATTATGAGCGATGAAGTAGATGTGATCGTCGACGTCATCGATACTTCCTGCCTGGAACGCAACCTGTACCTGACGCTGCAGCTCATCGAGCTTGGCAAGCCTGTCGTTCTCGCATTGAACATGATGGATATCGTGGAAGAGCGCGGTATGGAGATCGATCTCCACCGTCTCCCTGAGATGCTCGGCGTACCGGCCATCCCCGTCTCCGCCAGGAAGAAATCTGGCCTCTCCATTCTGATGCATGCGGTTGCCCACCACAGCCAGAACAAAGAGGCCGGGCCGTTTATCCACCACCATACCGGCAAGTCCTCCTCCCACATGCACAATCATCACGAAGAGTACGCCATGGTCTACGAGGACTATATTGAAGACAAGATCGACGTCATTATGAGACATTTGACCGAACAATACCCCGACGTGGCTAATCTGAGATGGCACGCCATCAAGCTGCTTGAAATGGACAAAAATGTAACCGAAAGCCATCCTCTTGACCTTCACGATGTCATTGACCGCAGCTATGAGAAGGATATCATCAACCAGAAGTATGATTTTATCGAGGAGGTCATCGACGAGATCCTGGTCAACAAATCCGCCAAAGAAGAATCCACCGACAGGATAGACCGTTATCTCACGCATCGGTTCTTCGGACTTCCCATCTTCCTTGGGATCATGGCGCTGGTTTTCTTCCTGACCTTCACAATCGGCGACTGGCTAAAGGGATATTTTGAGATCGCTCTGGAACAGATCTCACTGCTTACCGCCGGCGGACTTGACTCTCTCCATGTAAGCCCGATGCTGAAATCCCTGGTCATCGACGGGATCATCTCGGGCGTTGGCGGGATCCTGACCTTCCTGCCGAATATCTTCATCCTATTCCTGGCGCTGGCCCTGTTGGAGGACAGCGGATATATGGCGAGAGTAGCCTTCGTCATGGACGATATCATGAGCGGGCTTGGCCTGTCCGGGCGTGCTTTCCTCCCCCTCCTCTTAGGGTTTGGATGTTCCGTTCCCGCCATCATGGCCTCCAGGGCATTGGAACACCGGCGCGACCGTTTTAAAACCATACTGATCACACCGTTTATGTCCTGCAGCGCCAGGCTTCCCATCTACGTCCTGTTCTCTTCGATGTTTTTCGGAAGATACGCCATGATCGTCTGCTATTCCATGTATCTGCTTGGTATCGCCGTCGCCATCACAACCGCGTACATTCTCTCAAGGATCGACGGAAGCAAGGCCGAGCACGCGCTGCTTATCGAGCTTCCGGAATACAAGTCCCCCAATGCCCGGACCATATTCATCTATGTATGGGAGAAGATCAAGGATTATCTGAGTAAGGCCGGAACCGTCATCTTCGTTGCATCTGTGATCATGTGGGTCATCTTAAACTTCGGTCCCCATGGATACGTCACGGATATCACCCAGAGCTTCGGTTCTCTGATCGGCAAAGCAATCGTTCCTCTGTTTGAACCCGCCGGACTTGGGTACTGGCAGATTATTGTGGCTTTGATCGCCGGAATCGCGGCAAAGGAAGTGGTCGTATCAAGCTGCAGCGTACTGTTCGGAATCCAGAATATCACGACCGCGGGCGGCATGGACGCCATGGTCGCCACCTTAGGCGGTCTTGGCTTCGGCATGGCGAACGCCTACGCACTGATGGTATTCTGCCTGCTGTATATTCCCTGTACCGCCACCATCGCTACAATCCACAGGGAACTGAAAAGTGTGAAACAGACCTTAGAGATCCTGGCTTATCAGATGTTCATCGCGTGGCTGATGAGCGTGATCGTGTATCATATCGGAATACTATAAATACAAGAACCCTCAAAAGGATGACATTTCATAAGGAAGTTAAAACAAAAGACTTCGTAATTCAATCTTTGAGAGATTAGGCGGCGAATATGAACAGCAAGGAGATTCTCTAATACCGTGCTTAACTGTACCCGCTGAAGAAGAACAGGCAATAGGAATATGGGGACAGCGGCATCTGGACTATCTGAAGCAGTACCGCAAAGTTACATATACCAATCTTCTCACAAGCGGCAGACTGAACGCCTATCTTGCTGACATCGACAGGCAGGCACAGGAACGCTCCCACAGGCTCATAGAGGACATGAAGCACTCACAGGGCATAACGGAACATCTTAAGGCAGAAACGCCTGAATGTACAGGAAAAGTCAACAATCTTAGCGTATATGCAAGGGAAATCGTAGAGCAGGAAATAATTTATACATAAACATATTGTTACCCCATTTATAATATGTAGTTTTTGAAAGCGATGTTTTTTATATATTGCACAAGTACACCCGCATTTTTTCTCTTGCACTAAAATATGATATGCTATATTATAGATAGAAATGGGAAAGCCACAGAAGCGGCTCTACCCCCGAACAATAACTTTTTACCTCATAAGAGGCAAGCCGTCACTATTGCGAGTAGTGGCGGCTATTTCTTTTTTCCCTTGTAAATCTGATAAAACAAGTTAGCAAGGGCAACAATGAGTATTCCAATCTGAATTAAATCAGCATATGTAACATACATTGT
>Ga0137308_100397_pt1 | contig 75701 bp, 70 predicted proteins | sample Inofrocosms_June_FD_97181 | JGI IMG/M metagenome (GOLD analysis project Ga0137308, IMG submission 97181) | Mouse cecal microbial communities from Vienna, Austria - N-Acetylneuraminic and N-Acetylglucosamine D2O microcosms_June | ecosystem: Host-associated > Mammals > Digestive system > Large... | reverse complement strand
CTTTACCTCACCGCCCCGGAATATTACTTCCGGGACAGCGATAACCAATCTGCCAATTCTTTTAACAATGCCGTTTTCTGTCTCAACCACAAATGAAACCATCTGTTTATCCATAAAACCCTCCCCCTTTACAATCCATACGCTGCTCTCCGCTCTGCCACATATCTGGCATGGATTTCCTCTTTCTCCTTCTTAAACCGGGCCTGCAGCTTTTTAGTTTCTGCCTCCATGAAAGCTCTCTCCGCATCAAGCATCTCCATTCTTTCCCTGTCCAGGCTGACCACCAATTTCCCATTTTCGCATTCAACTTTAATCTGATCCCCAATCTCAAAACCCATTTCATTCATCCACTGTCCTTTCAGAATGACAGTCGGCGTAGGCTTATAATTACGTCCACTCTGTGAGATTACCTTAATATTTCTGACTTTCTTTGATTCCATAGACTTGCCTCCTTAAACCGTAAATGAACATTTACTTTAGAAATAATGTACTTACCGCTCAATCCCGAAAATCAGCCCAATGGCACCACCTCCCCTCAGCGCAAAAAAATAACTGCCAATGTTTTCGCATCAGCAGCTATCGCTTTAGTTCAGTGTATTAAATTTGGCTATTGGTTATTTTTACCCTCTTCCTTGATCCTGTAGTAATCATCCATACTCAGGCTCAGTTTCACATGGGTATCCGGTTTTGCTTTTCGGTTGCTCAAGAGGACGACAGTCTCAACATGCGTATCATTGTCCAAACCACATCAAATATCTTTTTATTTCTTATCTGCCTCTTGTTCTAACATTTTTATAGAGTTCAAATAGTCCTCTTCTACATCACTAATGGTTCTGGCTTTATATTTCTTATATTCATCTGTTGCCTTATTAACAGCCTGCTTATGAGAGATACTTCCATTTCCCCGCAATAACTGCTCTCCTGTCATTGTAAGAATACGATCTAAATGTTCCGCCCAATCTTTCATGGTCATTGTCTGTTCACGTTCTGCCTGACGTTCTGCAAAATCTAAATATCCAGAAACAAGTTGTCCCATAGCACGAAGTTCTTTTTCATTCAGGTAATTTTTCGCAACAATAGTCTCTTTCAATGTTGGCTGATTTCCAGCAAATGTTGTAAGACCCATAAACTCCTTTTCAGCATCTGCTCTTGTGTAAATAACCTCAGCTGCCGTCTGACCATGAATGGCATAATGAATTTTGTTCTGCACCTTTTTAAAGAAAAGAATAGATATTTCTGCTTTTGGGTCATAATCAATGCTTGTAGCGTAAATCTCGAGAACTTGCCTATAAAACACCTTTTCAGAAGCACGGATGTCTCTGATCCGTTCAAGTAACTCTTTAAAGTAACCACCGCCACCTAGATTTTTCAATCGTTCATCATCTAGCGCAAAACCTTTTCGCATATACTCTTTCAGTATATTAGTCGCCCAAATTCTAAACTGCGTGCCGCGTTTGGATTTCACACGATAGCCCACAGAAATAATGACATCCAAATTATAATAGTCAACTTGGTAGGTTTTCCCATCCGCCGCAGTTGTTGCAAAATTTGCAACAACTGATTCTCTCACCAGTTCACCCTCAGAAAAGACATTTTTTATATGCCTAGAAATCGTTGATTTATCTCTTTGGAATAATTCAGCCATCTGGTCAATGGACAACCACACGGTATCTTCGTCAAAAGTCGTTTCAATTTTTGTCAAACCATCTTGTGTTGTATAAATGATGATATTAGATTTCTGATCTTTTTCCTCTCGTCTATTCACTCATACACCTCTTTTCTAAATTGTACAACACTCGTTGCACTTTTATCATCCAATTGTTTCTCTGTATCTTTCATACTCTAATGCTCATAAAATTACCAACATCAAAGATTCTACTCCTCCCTCACAAACTGAATCGTCCAGCAGCCACTCTAAGTTGTAAATTTGCCAAGGGGATTTTTATCCTTAAAACTAGGGGCTTCTCCATCAAAATTTATCTCCTTACAAAATTTAATGATAACCATCTATTAAGATTAAGTAATTAAATGTAGCTTCCCTTCGCATATTCATAAAATATAATAATTTATCACAAACTTACTGTAATTCATTTAAAAATTTTTCTGTTGTATAATCAGCAGGTGCTTTTTGAATAACAGAAAAAATTCTAGATACTCTCTCAAATTCTTCCTGCCTATTATTTTGAAGTTCTTCTACAGAAGTCTTAAAAAGGATTGCCCATAAAAAATAAAAATTTTGATCAGTTTTATATTGAATTCCTTTCTTCGAATGATTAAATAATGCTCTCAGTTGTTCGGGATTATTCTTTGTCAACATTAGTATTTTCTCTATGAATACTTCTACATGTTCTAATGCCTCCACAAAGACTTTTGGATTATAATTCGATATATCACTTAATGTTTTTGTAACATTATCTTTACTCATTATTCTGGCACACATTCTATCATTTCGTTTATATATATTTAAAACATTTATAATTTCTGTGTGGGGCTGGTTCATTCTATAATCAATATATGCTAAAGAAGTTATTAGTTCTTCAAGTTTCATTCTAGTGTCTCTAGATCTAAAAACCTTCTTTTCATATCTGGCGGCAATCTCTTTTACCTTTATAACTATATCTTTATCTATATATGCATTCCACATTTCAAACGTATTTTCTTTAATCGGATAAGGCTTTGTATTTAATCTTAGAAACAAGTCTATCTGACTAAAATCTGGATTTTGTTCCGCATCTATTTCTATTATATCCATAGGAAATTCTAAAATCTTTTCTTCAAATTCATCGTCTATTGTATCTATCATTTTCCCATTTAATTCGGACAAAATTTTTAATTTAGATAATTTAAACTTATCCTTATCAGAACATACACTTTCTCCACGTTCATTTATATAAGTCTTTCCCAAAAAACCTAAAATTGTAAGTAAACGCTGTTGTCCATCTACAACTTCCTTTATCCTATCCTTTCTTTTATAAATAAAAAGTGGAGGAATATTGATTCCTAATAAAATACTTTCCATCAGATATGAGGCCTTTTGCAAATTTTTCACTTCTGATCTCTGATAATCTGGTCTTATTAAAAATCTGGATTTTTTCATATCAGAAATAATATCCTCTATCGTTAAAGTTTCAGGTAATGGTTTATTAATTTTATAATGTGAAATCTGATCTTTTTCACTTGTGCATTCCATCATCTCAAAAAAAGCTTCCGGATTCTTCATATACTTTTGGTAATCGATTTTAAATATATCTTGAAATATATTGGCTATAAATTTGTATCTATTATTGATTGCTGAATAGTAATGGCTGCCTGTAGACTCAAAAATTTGTTCTATACTTCTTTGTGGATTATTTATTATGTTATCCCACAATTTATGATTTTTACTGGCATTAGATATATAATCGAAAACCCGTTCAATTTTATTATCTTCAATTTGTCTACCATTCTGTAATACAATATCTATAGCCCAATAAAGCACTTCATAAAATAATTTACTATCATAAAGATAATTATTTCGCTCTTTACATATAAAATTGAATTTTAATAAATAACTAATAACAGTATCAAATTCATCTAATATCTCTTCTGCACTTTTATTTTCTAATATGTAATAATAATATTTGCCAATAATATCAGCTTTTGAGCTTCCTTTCGAATAACTAAATATAGGAATAAACGGAAGTGTTATTAAATTTCTTACCAATGAAACTATGATATTTACCTTATCCCGTTTATTTGCCTTTTTCTTACTTTTGGGAAGAATAATTTCGCACAAAAAATTATAAAGTTCCATATTATTATATATTTTATCATATAATAAGTTCGTTAACTTATCATTAATATAAGCCGCCCTATCAATATCATATTTTTGTAATGGTGTAATTCCCGAATTATATCGTCTAAATATTTCTTTTTTAATTTTTTCTTCTTTTTCTTCTTCCAGTTTAGGTTCATCAACTACATTAAACTGCAAAATACGAATTCTAGTATCTTCAAACAATTCTCTTGTATCAGAATCTAATTGACTGTATCTTTTGCCAGCAAGAACCTTTAAACTATGTAATCCTTTGTCTTTTAAAACCAGCCTATCCTCCAAAAAACGTTTTATAGTCTCATATCTCTGTCTCCCATCAATCACTTCATTCTTATCATTAGTTTGAAATAAAACAAGCGGAGGAATTTCCGTTCCCAACAGAATACTCTCTATAAAATACGTTGCCTTCTCCTCATCCCAAACATAATTTCTCTGAAAATACGGCTTATAGTTTATTTTTCCCGCATACCTTTGGTTCAAAAAGATGGATGACACTTTTTTAACTATATTATCAATTTTTAATTTCTCTTTAAAAATATCCATTATATCTGAATAATCTAATTGTATATTTGACATTGCAAATTTCCTCCTTTGTCACAATATAAATATTAGTTCACTATTATTCTATTCTGCAACTTTTTACTCGAAAACTCTTCTACAGTATTTGAAACAATAGAACCTTGAAAAAAGAACTCATTATTATAATTTTGTCTCATTTTAACCAGTCCGTCTAATGCAAAGCGAAAAACATACTGCCAAGACGTATTTTCAAAAGATGATACTATTTGATGAAGTCCTGGTAGCCATTCATAAATATATCTGCATTCATCATATACTGTAACATCTGTAAACATACAATTCGTCTTTGCGATATATTGAAATCGTTTGCTTTGCAAAATATTATTATGCATTGGATATGCCAATTGGTTAAGAACAATATCAAAAAACAAATTACTATGAGGCTTGTCGAGAAATTGATATAAATTCCTATCTAATTCAAAATATTCTTTTATTTTTTGCACATCATCCTTTAATTTGATTTTCCCATTTCTCAGCAACACAATTATTTTTAATCCTTTTAATAATTCCTCATAGTTTCCAATCTCTCCTAAAAAACATTGGCTTTTTTCTCCTAAAAAACCACATTGTAATAACTTTCTTACAGTAAAAAAATACCTAGCCACAGAATTTCCACTTGATATACTTATGAACTCGTCATCGTCTCTGTTTATATCTGTTAAATCAAATAGTTGATTCAAATACGGGTTTTGTACCATTCTTTGTAGCGGTATAATAACTGCTGGTATATCACGCAATACTGCGGATAAAAATTCACCATAATATACTTCAAAATTCTCGATTACCTTCTCTAAAACTTCATGATATTCCAGATTGCTAATCCCCTTTTCATCTATTTTAACTTCTAGCGAAGGATATTTCCTAAAAAACAAATACTGAGATACTATCTCATAATAATCACTTACAGCTTCTTTCGTAATATCTGGCATAGCAAAATTTGTTATTATCACTCCTGGAGAATTTAATCGGTGATTTTGACATATTGTTGACACACACCTCAATGCATGTTGCGCAGATGGCACACTTCCACAAGCATCTATATATACAATATCAAATTTTTTTGGAGTCTGTTGAAAAAATGTTTCTATATTCTGTTTTAAAATTCTTGGTTGCGGATATTTGCCTTGATCATAAGTTGCAATTGCTTTTTTATATGCTTGATTATTTGACTCAAAGCCCCAAATGTTTTGAGGAAGTACACCAAGATTAATCAATTCTTGAAAATCGTTATCTGGCTCTGGACCACTCAAGAAACAAACCATCAAGTCTTCTGGCCTTTTTGTTTCCAAAAAAGAATCATGTAATTTTTCCCAATTTGTTATATACGAAACATTAATTTTCTGTGCCTCTATCTTGTTCTGGCTTACATCTTCTGATAAAGTAAAATAATCATATAACCTACGCACATAATTTCTTTCAACACAGCATGACTGACCTCTTTTAGAAGTTAGAACCTCTACTGCTTTAAAAAGTGCCGTATGTCTTACATTTTGTTTTGTATATTGATTATATTTATAATATTCTTTCGTATTGACCCACTCCTTTACAAACTTATTTAAAATTGGATTTCTCGCCACCCAGCAGTACAAATACCCTCTCATCTCATATAAATATTCTTCTTTTATAAAACTACCGTTCTTTTTTAGTTCATTGCCAAGAAACTGACGCTAACACTCAAAAGCGTAAATCAATGAAAAACTGTCCTATCATTTCTAAAGTTCATCAAATCATCCCAAAATGCTCCAACGCCTTCCTTATCGCCATTTCTTTCTCTGGCGGGCATTTCGGCTGTCTGGAATTTTCCGATTTCGGCAGGTTATAATTTGCCCTCTCAATAATACCGCATTTCTGCTTTACCTGTGCAATATACAAGTTGCTGACTGTCAATCCGCTTTGTTTCAGAATATAATCCTTGATTTCCTCATAAGTTGCTTTACTCTCCGCCGCCGTCAAATCAAGTTCATCCATCTCTAATTCCACATTAATATGCTTCAACTTATTTGATTTAAGTTTGGAAAGCAACACGATACTTTCTGTATGCACACTCATCCCAAACTGGTCCACAACGCTCCCCTTCTTCATCTCATACCCCCGCCCGCACAGATACTTCAGATCCCGTGCCAGCGTAGCCGAATCGCAGCTCACATACACAATCCTCTCCGGCCGCATGTCCGCCATCGTCTTCAGCAGCGTCTCATCGCACCCTTTCCGAGGCGGATCCACCACGATCACATCCGCATGCGGCCGCTCTCCGGGATGCTCTTTCTCATACCGCTCATAATGTCCTGGCAGCACTTCCTCTGCTTTCCCAACATAAAATTCCGCATTTTCAATCCCATTGATCTCCGCATTTCTCCTGGCGTCCTCCACTGCCTGGGGTACGATCTCCACTCCGTACACCTTCCCCGCCTTCTGCGCCAGGAACAAGGAAATGGTCCCAATCCCGCAGTACAGATCCCACACGGTTTCCCGCCCTTTCAAATCTGCATATTCCATCGCAAGCCCGTACAATTTCTCCGTCTGCACCGGATTCACCTGATAGAACGACAGCGGAGAGATCTGATATTTCACCGCTCCGATATAGTCTGTGATAAACGGCTGTCCCCACAGAACTTCGTATCGCTCCCCCATGATCACATTCGTCTGCCGATGATTCGGACTCACTGTAATACTCGTCATGCCGGGAATCCTGGCCAGTTCTTCCACCAAAACCTCCTGGTGTGGAATCCACCCGGAGCTCCCCCGACTTCCTTTGGTCTGCCTCATACTCCCTTGATGCTCGCCGTTCCTGCAATCCGACGCTTCCTTGTCCCACCGATTCTCATCACTCCTGCAATCCGCTATTTCCTTATTCACCACAAAACAGACCATAATCTCCTTCGTAGCAAACCCATACCGGATCAGCACATGTCGGATCAGCCCTTCCCCGGACTTTTCGTCATAGGAACGCACTCCATATTTTTTCATAAACGCAAGCACGATCTCCAGGATTTCCTTATTGACTCCAACTCCCAGCGCACAGTCCGTATTTGCGATGATATCATGGGTTCTCCCCGCATAGAACCCGGTAATAGGCTGTCCATTTTTGTCCATACCGAACGGAAACTGCGCCTTATTCCGATACCCAAAGGGCTTCTCCATCCCGATGATCGGCCCGAATACCTCCGCCAGCAGTTCCGGAGAAAAACCTCCGATCCGCTCCAGATTTCCCAGCACCTTGTTCTGCTTAAATTCCAGCTGCTTTTCGTAGGACATCTCCTGGATCTGGCAGCCTCCGCATTTTCTGGCAAATTTGCACGCAGGCTCTACACGATGCTCGGAAGGCGTAATGATCTTCATCAATCTTGCGTAACCGTAATTCTTTTTTGCTTTTGTCACCCTGGCTTCCACCACGTCGCCGATGACCGCGTCCTTAATAAATAAGGTATAGCCATTCACTCTGCCTATACCTTCACCATTGACGCCAATATCCTGGATCGCCACTGTCACTGATTCATTTTTCTGCATAACTATCTCCATTCCACCGTTCATGCCGGCAGCTCAAACAGGTATGAAAATACATATTTTTCAGCCTGATATCCTAAATACTATTCCTGTCTGCAAAGCAGGCGTTTCCGTGTTCACAAACGCCTGCCCTGTTGTCTTCTATTCTTTTATTTGTCAAATTGATTCCACCTGTACGGTTGCAGTCTATCCCCCATCGCCAGATCAGTTCCCATCCGAGGTCTTCCTCAGATTCGACTCGAACAGCCGGTTATACCCCAGCCATTCCGTCCCGCTTTTATCCTTCAATACTTCCTTCATCGTCTGCAGCTTCGCGTCCGCATTGTCCGCCAGATTCAGCGCCAGCGCTTCTGCAAGTGCCGGTTTTTTCGGCGAGCCGAATTCCAGTTCGCCGTGATGCGCCAGAATGCAGTGCTTCCATTCATTTGCCAGCATCACCGGGAAGCCTGGGACGGAACGGATGGCCTCGGTCAGCATTTCCGAACCGATCACGATATGGCCGATGAGCTGGCCCTCATCCGTATAGTCGTTGTCCGGAAATTCGGACAGCTCCCGAACCTTGCCGATATCGTGGCAGACCGCGGAGGCGATCAGCAGATCCCTGTTGAGGATCCTGTATGCCCCTGCGAAATATTCGCACAGATGAACCACGCTCAATGTATGCTCCAGAAGCCCCCCGCAGAAGCCGTGGTGCACGGTCTTGGCTGCGGAATGGGACTTGAACGCCTTGATAAATGCTTCATCCTTCACGAAGTAATATTCCACTGCCTGACGCAGATATTCGTTGGAAATTTTTTGGATGCAGGAGAGCAGCTCCTGGTACATCACGTCGATATTTTTTTCGGAAACAGGCATGTAATCCGCAGGGTTGTATTCGCCCTCAGCCGCCTTCCGGAGCTGTTTGATGTTCAGCTGGAGGTTGTTGTTGTAGGTGATCACCTCGCCGTATACCTCAATAAAATCCTTTTCCTCGTAGTCCGCGATTCCCTGAGAATTGGGATCCCACACCTTTCCGTCAAGAGTGCCGGTCTTATCCTGCAGGAGCAGGTTGTCATAAGGCTTTCCGTTCCGCGTCTCCGCAGAACGCTTCCCCCTGCACATGTAAATACTTCTGATCGTCTCGCCTCCGCGCAAATCCTTAATATACATACCCTTCATTTATCCTCTTTCTATATAAATTTTATATTACAATTCAGGCCTCTCAATCCCTGCTCCCCATTGTCACCGAAAAGTCCACATCCACATAGCCGCCGCTTCCCAGCCGCTGTCCTTTCACCTTGACGATCTCTCCCGCCTTGTGTTCCAGCACGGCCTTTTCATAGGAAATGATCCCGGTGACGCTGGCGTCTCCCACCTCCAGGATCACGTCCCCGTTCTGGATCCCGGCTTTCATGGCCGGGGAATCGGCCTGCACATTTGTCACATACAGACCCTTGGGGATCTTCTTTTCCTCGAAAAGTTCATCCGTTACAGCGGTGCCGAAGATTCCGGTGTAGGGAACGGCCTCCCCGTTGAGCAGAAGGCCCATAACCTGCTTCATATCCGAGACTGCCAGGGCATTTGCCGAGGCGGACGCGCCTTCGCCCAGGATGCCGCTTTTCACCAGGCCGATGGCCTGGCCCTTCTGGTTGAACAGGACGCCGCTTGCGTCGGCGGATGCCGCAATATCTGTGGCGATCACCCCGCACTGGCCGTCGGCATAATCGTGATCCCACTCCTTGGCGCTGATGATCCCATAGCCGACTCCATTTTCATAGCCGAACATCTGTCCCAGGGCAATCACCAGATCCCCCCGGACGGAGATGTTGGAATTGCCCAGCTCTGCCACCCGGATCACATTCCATGTACTGTCTGAGATGGAGGCCCGGTCAATTCCGAATACCGCAAGCCCCCGGTTGCCATCCTGCTTCACCAGCTTCGCCGAATGCCGTGTATGGTCCGGAAATATGACGGACCATTGTTCTGCGCCCTCACAGACGGAGTTATCCGAAAGAACCAAAAGCTCCTGTCCGTTGTCCGCCGCCAGCAGTCCTGTGGTGCCGGTATGCGCGCCTGTCCCGGCCGGGGCCTCGCCTTCCTTGGCCCTCCGGACGTAAACCACGCACTGCTCCGCTTCCTTTGCAACGGCATACATACTCTGCATGATCTCCCGGTAGCTGTCCGCAGTCAGCTCCGGAACGATGATCTGAGGCTCCGGCTCCGGTTCCTTTTCCTCTTCTTCCTCCTGGACAGGCTCCGGCTCCTCCTCTTCATCCTTGGGAAGCGTCACCTCCTTGGCCTCCTCGTGAAATGTCTCCTGAGCCCAGGGCCGAAGTGCGTAAAAGCCGCAGCAGGCTGCTGCCCCGATGATCAGACCGTACACCGCCATTTTGGAAAGCTGCAGCGCAATCTGCCCTCCGGTGACCGGCTTTGGCTTGATTGTTTCCTGTAAAAATGAAAATGATTCCCTTTGAGTCCCCTCATCCTGACTCTTTTGCTCTTCCGGTTTCCGTTCTTCCATACTATCCTCCGGCTCCACAATCCTTCTCATTATACTCATGGCCGATGAACTCTGCCGTGAGTATCGCGCCGTATTGCAACCATACCTTTTCCATCATCCCTCATCGTCCAACGGAAAAGGCCGGATGCCTCTCTTGCTATAGTATACCTGATTCTCCGTAATTGTTCAATATCATCCTGTTTCGTTTACGGTTCGTTCACGATTCGTTCACATTTTTGTATTCCGTTTTCCAGGTCAGGGCAACAAAAAAGGAAGGGAAACATCCCCCGCTTTAGGGCACATTTCCCTTCCTTTTCTATTGATTCTTTCAAATCCATAAAAGGAAACCGAATACTCGTAGTAATGCTCCGGCATGATCACTCCGATGTTCCCTGTCGCAGCGGGCGCGGACCTGGCGGTGGAGCCGGAGACGTGTCCCATCTGCTCCGCCACCTGTTTGATCCGAATCCGCATCTCCTCGCTGACCCCCGGCTTTCCCGACAGTGCCTTCGACACCGCCACATTGCTCACTCCGACCCTTGCCGCTATATCTGCCAATGTAACTCCTTTAGCCATATCGATCCCCCCAGTTCCCGCAATCTGCACCCGAAAGCCTGCCGGCTTCCGGACAAATCCACAAAAATATTTCTGAAAATATAGTTAACAAAATTATATTTATTTAATTTGTATTTGGTTAATTCTAAATATACTCAAATTCTCCGGTATTGTCAATGGCAACTTCTGTTCACCCCCGCTGAAAAAAACTCCTTTTCTTTCTCTCTCATATCATGTACAATAAAAACAGCTTTTGTCTTACCACGAATATAGAAAAAAGGAATTTACAATATGAATCAGAAAACATTAACCAAATTAGAATATGACAAGATCACTGCTCTCTTAGAGGAGCAGGCCTCCTCCTTCCGGGGTCGGCAGCTCTGCCGCCGCTTAAAGCCCATGACCGACGTGGAGCGGATCGACGAGGCACAGGAGCAGACGGCGGCCGCATTTACCAGGCTCATCAAGAAGGGGCGCATTTCCTTCGGGGACGCGGCGCCGGTGGAGGAATCCATGAAGCGCCTGGAGATCGGCGCGGCCTTAGGCAGCGGGGAGCTGCTGCGGATCTGTAAGCTTCTGCAGAACGCCGGGCGGGCGAAAGCCTATGGGCGGCACGACACCCAGGAGGAATCGGCGGACTGTCTGGACGCCTATTTTGAACAATTGGAACCGCTGACCACGCTGTCCAATGAGATCGACCGCTGTATTCTCAGCGAGGAGGAGATCAGCGACGACGCCAGTCCCGCTCTGAAACGGATCCGGCGCAGCATGGACAGCATCAATGAAAAGGTCCACACCACGCTGAACGGCCTGGTCAACGGCTCTATGCGCGCGTATCTGCAGGATCCCATCATCACCATGCGGGGCGACCGTTACTGCATCCCGGTGAAGGCAGAGTACCGGAACCAGGTCAGCGGCATGATCCACGACCAGTCCGCCACCGGCTCCACCCTTTTTATGGAACCCATGGCCGTGGTCAAGCTGAACAATGACCTGAAAGAGCTGTACGCAAAGGAGCAGGAGGAGATCCAGGTCATCCTGGCCCGATTAAGCGAGGAGACCGCGGGATATATTGAAGAGATCCGTACCGATTACCGGTGCCTGACGGATTTGGACTTTATTTTTGCCAGAGGGCAGCTTGCCATGTCCATGAACGGAAGCCGTCCCATTCTGAACAAAGAGGGACGGATCCACATCCGCAACGGACGGCATCCCCTTCTGGACGCACGGAAGGTAGTGCCCATCACGGTGACTCTGGGGCAGGATTTTTCTCTACTGATCATCACCGGGCCGAATACCGGAGGAAAGACGGTTTCTCTGAAAACCGTAGGGCTGTTTACGCTGATGGGGCAGGCCGGGCTGCACATCCCGGCTTCCGACCGTTCGGAGCTGGCCGTATTTCACCAGATCTATGCGGATATCGGAGACGAGCAGAGCATTGAGCAGAGCTTAAGTACCTTCTCCTCCCACATGACCAATATCGTTTCCTTCCTGAAAGACGTGGACGAAAAGTCTCTGGTGCTCTTTGACGAGCTGGGGGCGGGCACGGACCCGACGGAGGGGGCGGCGCTGGCCATCGCCATCCTGTCTTATCTCCACGACCGGGACATCCGCGCCATGGCCACCACCCATTACAGCGAATTGAAGGTGTTTGCCCTGTCCACGCCCGGCGTAGAAAATGCCTGCTGCGAGTTTGACGTAGAAAGCCTGCGCCCCACCTACCACCTGCTCATCGGCATTCCCGGAAAGAGCAACGCGTTTGCCATCTCTGGAAAGCTGGGGCTGCCGGAGCATATCATTGAGGACGCGAAAATGCGTCTGTCCGAGCAGGACATTTCCTTCGAAGATCTGCTGACCGACCTGGAAGCGAGCAAGCGGACCATCGAGAAAGAGCAGGACGAGATTCAGGCCTACCGCCGGGAAATGGAGCGCATGAAGGCGCAGCTCCGTCAGAAGGAGGAACGTCTGGAGGAGCAGCGTGAAAAGATCCTTAAGGAAGCCAATGACAAGGCCAACGCCATCCTGCGGGAGGCCAAGGAGGTGGCCGACGAGACCATCAAGAATTTCCACCGGTTCGGCAAGGAGAATATCTCTGCCGCCGAAATGGAACGGGAGCGGGAACGTCTGCGGAAAAAGATCAAGGATACGTCCTCCGCGCCTTCCCTGAAAAGCCAGAAGCCGAAGAAGGAGCACAAGGCGTCCGACTTCAAGCTGGGCGAATCCGTGCGGGTGCTCAGCATGAACCTGACCGGGACCATTCATTCCCTGCCCGATGCCCGGGGAAATGTGACAGTACAGATGGGCATCCTGAGTTCGCAGGTGCATATATCAGATCTGGAGATCATTGAGGAGCAGAATCCATTTTCCGGATCCCGGAAAAAGCATACCGGCGGCGGACGGATCAAGATGGGCAAGTCCCTCTCCGTCAGCCCGGAGATCAACCTGCTGGGACGGACGGTGGATGAGGCCGTCTCGGAGCTGGACAAATATCTGGACGATGCCATCCTGTCCCATCTCAATACGGTCCGGGTGGTCCACGGCAAGGGGACCGGCGCGTTGCGCAAAGGGATCCATGAGTTTCTGCGCAGGCAGAAGCATGTGAAATCCTATCATCTGGCGGAATATGGAGAGGGGGACGCCGGGGTTACGATTGTGGAATTGAAATAGGAGGGGATATTATGGCAGCAAAACAGAAAATTTTGATTGTAGACGATGATGAGAATATTGCGGAGCTGATCTCGCTTTACCTGAATAAGGAATGCTTTGACACGAAGATCGTGTTCAACGGGGAGGACGCGCTGGATGCCTTTGAGAGCTACCAGCCCCACCTGATCCTGCTGGACCTGATGCTTCCGGGCATGGACGGCTACCAGGTGTGCCGGGAGATCCGCGCGAAATCCTCCACCCCGGTGATCATGCTTTCCGCCAAGGGCGAAATCTTTGACAAGGTGCTGGGGCTGGAGCTGGGGGCCGACGACTACATTATGAAGCCCTTTGATTCCAAGGAAATGGTAGCCCGGGTCCGGGCCGTCCTGCGGCGCTGCCAGCCTGCCAGACAGGAGGCTCCCGCTGCCGATAAGACAAAGCGGGTGGAATACGACGGGCTGACCATCAACCTGACCAATTATTCCGTGGTCTGCGATGGCAGGCAGGTGGAAATGCCGCCTAAGGAGCTGGAGCTCCTCTATTTCCTGGCAGCTTCTCCGAACCAGGTGTTCACCAGGGAGCAGCTTCTGGACCAGATCTGGGGGTATGAGTATATCGGCGATACCCGGACTGTGGATGTGCATATCAAGCGGCTGCGCGAAAAGATCAAGGATCATCCGGGCTGGTCCATCAGTACAGTGTGGGGGATCGGGTATAAATTCGACACCAAGTCCAATGCACTATAAGGAACTGGCATGAAATAAAATATACAGATTGCGCAGAATAAATTTGCATATTATTTTGGGACAGTTCCTCAGCGCGGGCAACGACCGTATAAGCGCAAGGAGGCATATGGGCATCTGTCTTGCCTGCCTGTTCAGAACCAAAAACGGAGAACGTTATGAGAAGTACTCTGCATATCAAGTTTGCATTATTATATATTATCTTTGCCTTTTTAGGCATATTTACCACGGCCACGCTGGGGCGGCAGCTCCTTCTGGAGCGGATTGCGGCTACCAATTCAGAATCACTTTACCAGGAGGCGAACCTGATCGCCTCCAATTATCTGCCGTCCTATTTTACGGACAACACGACCTCCTGGGCGGTCCACTCCCAGCTGAACGCCATGCGCATTTATCTGGATGCCTCCCTCTGGTTCGTGGAAGCCGACGGCACCCTCATCACCGCCTCAAACCTGGAAAATACCGCCGCGCCGGAGAGGATCGACGAATTTGACCCGGCGGAAACGGGGGGGAAGCAATATCTGACTGGGGAATACCACGGATATTTTCAGGAGGAGGTCATGACCGTCATCGCGCCGGTCATCCAAGGCTTCCAGACCAAGGGATACCTTCTGGTCCACCAGCCTGTGTCCGCTCTGGAAAGCCGCTGCACCCGTATGATGATTCCGTTTTACATCACGCTGTCGGTTATTTTTATGCTGTCGTCCATCTTCCTGCTGGGCTTCCATTATTTCATCTACCGGCCTCTGAGCCTGATCACGGAAGCGGCCACCCAGTACGCGTCCGGCAACCTGGACTACGAGATCCCGGTTTATACTCAGGACGAGATGGGCTATCTGTCCGCGTCCCTGAACTATATGTCCGCCCAGTTAGGGGACATGGAGGACTACCAGAAAAAGATCGTGGCAAATGTATCCCATGATTTCCGTTCCCCTCTGACCTCCATCCGGGGCTATGTGGAGGCCATGACCGACGGTACCATTCCGCCCGAGCTGCACGAAAAATACCTGAATATCATTTTATTTGAGACGGAGCGGCTCACCGACCTGACCAATGACCTGCTGACCTTGAATGAATTTGACACCAAGGAGCTTCTCCTGGACAAAACCCGTTTTGATATCCAGGAAATGATCAAGAATACCGCCGCGTCCTTCGAGGGCGTCTGCACGGAGAAGCGGGTTTCCATCGAGCTGCTGCTCCTGCCGGAGCAGACCTTTGTATTTGCGGACAGCCGGAAGATCCAGCAGGTGCTCTACAATCTGATCGACAATGCGATCAAGTTCAGTGAAAATGACGATTCGGTGAAGATCGAGGTAGTCCAGAAAGGCGGGAAGATCTTTGTCTCCGTGAAGGATACGGGGATTGGGATTCCCAAGCGGGAGATCAATAAGATCTGGGAGCGATTTTATAAGTCCGACGCTTCCCGCGGGAAGGATAAGAAAGGGACCGGTCTGGGGCTGTCCATCGTGAAGGAAGCGATCCTGGCTCATGACGAGCATATCAATGTGATCAGTACGGAAGGGGTCGGGACGGAATTTATCTTTTCGCTGGCGCGGGTGGAGTGAATGAAAATGAATGGAATTTAATAAAGGCTTTACACTAAAATTTGCTTTTGATATAATAAAAAAAGCAGATAACGTTGTAAACAGCATTTTCCAGGGAGGTGAGCAAATGCCGTCAACAAACTTAGAAATCGCCAAAACAGCCATAGACGATTTTAAAGAAATACAGGAATATATGATATTAGCCAAAGAGGAGCATGCGGAGAAAACCTATGCCAAGTTGAAAAAGAGATATCTCACGTTAAAAGCAATTCTCAACGTAGCAGGAGTGAATCTGACAGATATTGATGAAATTAAGGAATAATATAAGCGAATATCTGTTCCGGAACCACTATGCAAAAAATGTGTAAAGTCTGATGCGGAAAGCACAGATTTTACACATTTTTTAATCCTCACCTTCTTTTCTTCTATACCCCAAAGTTTCTTAGTAAATTGCAGTGTCTGATTATTGATAAAGCATCTTTTGGATCGACGCGTCATTCATATTGTCCTGTGTCACCCAGAGGTACCCTGTACTGACCTGGGCCTCATTGCCGGACTGCAGGACAGTCCTTGCCGCCGCCACTACGGACGCGTACCCGATTCCAAACGGATTCTGCACTACCAGCCCGGAGATCTCGCCCTCCTCCAGCGCCTTGAGCTGTTCCCTGCTCACATCAAATCCCATAAGAACGATCTCCGCAGGATCTGTGTTCTCTTTTGCGCTTACCGAGGATTCGCTGTCAGATCGGCCGTCCTTATCACCGGATGCCTCATCTGCGGGATCTTCGTTCTCTGAATCCTCCTGAGGGGCTTCTTTCTCCCCATTCTCTCCGGGCTCATTTCCGCCTGCCTGAGAATCCTGTGCCGGCTCCTGATCCTCCCCGGCTCCATCACCTGACCGGGCTGCTTCCTTCATTTCCCCGCCAGGCTCCCGGGCATCCTCTCCGGTCTGCTCCTGTGTCCTGCCGTCCTCCTTCTGATCCGTATCTTCCCTTTGGTCTTTCTCTTCCTTCTGTCCTTCTTCCCATGCCTGCTCTGCCTGCCGGATTGCCTCCAGCCCCAGCATGGTGGTACTGTCATTGGTTCCGAAGATGCCTTTCAGCCCCGGATGCTGTTCGATCAGATACTGTACGGCATCCGCATCCGTGACGCTCTCCTTCTCTACCTTCCGCCCACCTTCTTCCAGCCCTTCATTCTGTTCTTCCGCCATCTGCTTTTTCAGGTCATCCAGCTGATCGCAGTAAACGACTTCCGCCGTCCGGACATCCGGATAGTTCTCCGCAATCTCGTTCTGGAAGCTCTTCGCGCGCTCCTTGGCTGTCTCGGACTTGGAATCATGAACCAGCACCATCACGTCTCCTTCTCCGCCGATCTCATCCGCCAGCTTGTACGCCCCGGTGCGGGCCGCCTCCTGGTTGTCCGTCTTGACCGTACACTGGATCCCCGGATATTGGTTTCCGGAGTCCAGGGCAATGATCGGGATCCCGTTCTCCGTGGCAAGGTCAAACTGAACCGTACAGGCCTCCTCGTCGATGCTGGCGATCCCGATCACATCCGGATAGCGGGACAGCTCCTCGTCCAGGATATTCACCTGCTCATCAATGTCCTCCGACTTCGCGGGGCCGTTATAGGTCACCTTGATCTTATCATTTCCGGAGTAGCCCAGCTCCCGATTGAGATCCTCGGCCGCCTGCATGACGCCGCTTCTGACCGCTTTCCAAAAGGCAGTGGCTTCTGATTTTCCAATGATGGAGATGTAGGTCCCCTTTTCCAGCTTCAGCCCCTGGACATCCCGGTAGGCCGACGGCATGATCGGATTCAGGCTGACCTGATAGTCCGGTTCTTCCGATGTATCCCCTGTAAATGTATTCTGTTCGGTCTCTTTGGCGCACGCACCGACCATCAGCGCAGCCGCAAGTGCCAGAGCCGCAGTTTTCATAAATTTCCGTCTCATAACAAAACACCCTGCTGCCATTCACATCCAAATGTACTGACCTTTCACTTGTCTAAATTTCCATCTGCCGCGTCAACTCCCATCGACGATGCTGCCAGGTCGGCTGTGAATGGTAATAACACCCTTTCTTTCTATATTTTACCCATACCTTAATACTATACACGATTTTCGTGAAAAAAAAAGGAATATTTTCTTAAGGTTATTATGAATTTTCTTGTATATTTACCCTTTTTGTATTAAAATAGAAAAAGCAATGGATCCCATTGCAGAAGACAGTACCGGAACAGCCGTCCAAGCGGCGGAGAGATGGTTCCGGAAGTTCAATTATAAAAAGGAGGATACATATTATGGCACGTGTGATTAGTGATGAGTGTGTTAGCTGCGGTACTTGCGAAGCTGAATGCCCGGTAGGAGCTATTGCAGAGGGAGACGGAAAGTACGTGATCGATGCTGATGCATGTATCGACTGCGGAGCATGTGAAGGAGCATGTCCTACAGGCGCTATCGCAGAGGCTTAATACAGAAATATTGCCCGTCAGAAGGCAGCCTCATGGAATAACAGAATATTTTACAAAAAAGAAGTTCCCTGGAAGTCCATTTTCAGGGAACTTTTTTATTTTATCACTATAAGCTCCTCTCCTTACTCCAGCGCCGCCTCTGCCGCCTCATCCGCAGTCTTCACAAATGTCTCCGCAGCCTGAGCCGCCGGCCGGCCTTCCCCGACCTCCTGCAGCATCTGCCACCATGCGGTCCGCGCCTGGGCCCAGCCCGGCGTGATCTGATAATAGTCGCCCATGTATTTTGTAAAAATGCTGTACTCCCGCATGATATCATCATTTACATAGATATCCTCCATGTCGCGGACCGGCCAGTACACTGCGGTCTGGACGGATTTGATATACTGCTTCTCATCCTCCGTCATGAATTTGATAAATGTCTTGGCTGCTTCGGTCCTGGCTTCATCGCCGTTGTCAAAGACTCCGAATCCCCAGATTCCGCCCTGCAGGCTGGGTTCCCCATCGCTGGTGGGAAATGCCATGGGAAAGATGTCGAATTCCCGCTCCGGGTTCATGGCTGTCTGGCTGACCTCCAGGGACACGTTCCAGCAAAATGCCATCGCAAGCTCTCCATTGCAGAACATCGCCACCTCATCCTGCCCCACGATATCCGGTTCAAAGGAAATGCCGTCCATTCCCTGGAGCAGTTCCAGCGCCCGGATGTTTTCCTCGCTGTTGATCATATATTCCGCATGCTCCGGATCCGTAAACGTACCTCCATACAGGTTATTTACCAGGGCGCGCGTTCCCTGGTCCCCGCCCTGTCCGCCGCAGAATATGACACCGACCTTCTCCTGTCCGTCGTCTTTCAGCGTTTTGACCGCGTTCACAAATCCGTCCGTCGTCCAGGTGTGGTTCTCTTCGTCAATATATTTCAGAGCGCCGGCCGCCTCGAACATGTCGTAATTGATCGCCATGCAGTGAGTCGTCATGCAGAGGGGATACACGTAATATTCCCCATTGCGGTGCCGGCAGGCATTGCGGACATTTTCATAGACATTGTCCGACATCTGTTCTTCTTCCCATAGGTCGCTGAGATCGGCCATCAGCCCTTTATTTCCCCAGTCAGCGACCATCCGTTCCGGGCCCTCCAGGATCAGGTCGGGAGCCCGGCCTTCCTCTATGGCCTCACGGACCTCCTCATCACCGGTAGCATAATCCAGGTACTTTACCGATATGTGGATTTTCGGGTACTTCTGCATAAAGTCCGAGATCAGCCCTGCCACTACCACGGAATTCCCCCAGTTTCCCACCGGATAGGTCCACAGTGAAATCTCCGTCATACCGTTTCCAGAATCTTTGCTTCCGCCGGAGGACGCGCCGACTTCCTGATCCTTCTCCGCGTCTCCGTCCGAACCGCTTCCCGTCCTGCCTCCTCCCGAATCGCCGGACGTTCCTCCGCAGGCGGTACAGCCGGCAGCCAGGCAGGCCGCCAGCAGCAAAGCCAGCATTTTCTTCATGTTCTGATATCCCCTTTCTTCCATAACGGTTATGCTAAGCGCCGGATAAGCGCTCAATAAAATATGATGCGCACCGCCGTGTGAACTGTATCTTTCCTCGCTTTAAGGCCGCAGATATTTCTCCAGCAGCCGGATCACTTCCTGCATATCAATGGGCTTGGGAACATGGGCGTTCATGCCACAGTCCAGACACTTCTGCACGTCGTCCCGGTAGGCGTCCGCGCTCATGGCAATGATCGGGATCGTGTCCGCGTCCGCCCGGTCCAGATCTCTGATTGCCCTGGCCGCCTCATAACCGGTCATCACCGGCATCCGCAGATCCATCAGAATCACATCGTAATAATGGAGCGGCGACTGTTCAAACATATCCACGCAGATCTTGCCGTTCTCCGCCCAGTCCAGCTCGATCCCCAGATCCGAGATCAGCTCGCTTGCGATCTCCCAGTTCAGCTCATTGTCCTCCGCCAGCAGCGCCCGCTTCCCGGCAAACTGCATCACCACGTCCGCCTGCGTCGTAGTCTCTGCTTCCTTTGTAGCGGCAAGAGGTTTCAGCCCGTAGAACAGTGTAGACTTAAACAGGGGCTTCGCAAGGAATCCATAGATTCCCACGGCCTTGGCCTCTTCCTCCACCTCATTCCAGTCAAATGCCGCCAGCAGCAGGAACGGCGTCTTGTCGCCGCAGAGCTTCCGGATCTCCCGCGCCGTCTCGATCCCGTTCATTCCCGGCATATCATAATCCAGCAGGATCGCGAAATAATTCTCTCCCTTTTCCAGACGCTTTTGTACCTCCTGGAGCGCCCGTTTCCCGTTCAGCGCCCAGTCCGCCTTGATCCCGATGGCCCTCAGCGCCGCAATATCATTTTCACAGTGGATCTCGTCATCGTCCACGACCAGCAAATCCCAATCCGGGAGCTCCATCTCCCGCTCCTGGGCCATCGCCTTTTCCAGATCCACCGTCACATGGAACGCGCTTCCCCGCCCGGGCTCGCTTTCGACCTTGATGTTGCCGCCCATGGCTTCTACGATGTACTTGGTGATGGTCAGCCCCAGACCGGCTCCTGCCGATTTTTCAACACGGGAATGGTCTTCCCGGATAAAGGATTCGAAGATCCGCTCCTTCAATTCCCGGGGCATGCCCACGCCGTTATCCTTCACCCGCAGATGGACCCGGATAAACGCGTCTCCCTTGGGGGACGGCTCTTCCTGCAGCACGAGCTGGATCCGCCCCTCCTCCTGGGTGAATTTCACCGCGTTGCTCAAAAGGTTGAGCAGGATCTGGTTGATCCGCACACTGTCCCCGCATACATTTTCCACGGTCACGTCGCGCACATAAACATCCAGCTTCTGCCGCTTCTCCTTCACCTGGTGCCGCATGATCCCCACGATATTCAGCATCACATCGTGAAGCGAAAGCTGCTCCACATTGAGGATCAGCTCCCCGTTCTCGATCTTGGACATGTCCATGATATCATTGATCATCCCCAGCAGATGCCCGCTGGAAAACGCGATCTTTTTCAAACAATGCTGTACCTGCTGGGTATCATCAATATTGGAAATGGCGATGGTCGTCATCCCCACAATCCCGTTCATCGGAGTCCGGATGTCATGGCTCATATTGGAAAGAAATTCACTCTTTGCCTTGCTTGCCCGCTCCGCCGCCTTCCGCGCCTCATCCAGAGAATGCATCTGCTGGCGCATCAGCCGGAAATATCCCGCAAATACAAGGAGAAGGGCCAGCACGATCAGCGCGCAGTCCGCCAGCGCCGTGAATGTCCACTGATCTCCGAAGTGGTCGATGGTCTCGTCCATCAGGTTGTAGGACATGCCGACCAGCAGATACCATTCGGAATTGGGCAGGCGGGTGCAGTACATATGCCGCCGCTCCCCATCCAGTGTGAATTCAATGTCGTATTCCTCATTGACCTCCATAGCAACCTGCAGTTCCTGGATAAAGGTCTCCTTTTTCATGCCCAGCACGCTGTCATAGCGTTTTCTGACCCGGTCAAAGTAATTGCCGCCGTCCAGCCCGTCGCCCCGGAAAATAAAGTCGCCGTTTTTTAATATCATATAATATTCCATGGTCTCGTCGCTGATGTTCAGTGCCAGGGTTTCGCCGATGTAGCTGACCGGAAGCCCTGCCACAAGCGCGATGCTTTCCCCGCCGTCCTTCATGGGGTAAACCGCCGGCATCCCCATCAGGATCATCGTGTCTCCCAGCCTGTCCGTCGCCGCGGCGATCTTGCTGTGCCCGCTGCGGAGTGACCGCATGAATGTCTCCGGGTCGGCCGGGTCGGCGTCATTGCCGTAGATCATCTCATATGTACCGTCCTCCGCGACAAGCGCCAGACTGGTAAATTCCCGCATCCGTCCATTGTGGGACAGGTTGACGCGCATCACATCCGCGTTTCCCACATTTCCCGGAGGCACGGATTCTACCAGGTCTCCTACCTGGGAAAGGCGCAGTCCGATAGTCGTTCCAAAATGCTCGGCCACATGATCCCCCATCCCGGACATGTAGATACCTCCGATATCGCTGATCGTTTCCGCGCTCTTTTCCCGCATGTGTACCGCCTGGAATGTGAAAACGAAAATACACAGGATCAGCACAAATATCAGGCTGACGATCAGATATCGTGTATTTTTTGACTTATTCTCCATTTCCTTAGATCCTCCCGGATTTTCTCTATGGAATTGCGCAAAAATAACTTGCCTTTTTGCGCAGAACAAATTTTCAGACACAAGGCGAAGGAATGAGGCGTACCGGGGTACGTCGATTGACGACAACGCAGTGTATGAAGATTTGGGCAAGCAAAATGGTACGATTCTTTTTGCACAGTTCCTATACTCAGAAGTTCCCATATTATTTATAATATCACTTTTTTCTCTGTACGTGAAGTATGAATATGGATAACAGCAAATAAAAAAAGGAAAAAATGTCTTTATTTGACGAACGCTTTTTTTCATCCCCTGCTGTTCCATATGGTATAATAGGGGGCGAAAGCAGGTGGACAGGCTTAAGAATCTCTTTGTGCCTGATTCCGAAAGTGTATCATAATCCTAAGGAGGTATCATATATATGGGCGAGGTCAGGTACATGATTTCTGAGGCGGCCAAAAAGCTCCAGGTAGAATCCCACGTTCTTCGCTACTGGGAAGACGAACTTGGGCTGGAGATCGGCCGCACTGACATGGGACATCGATGCTATACGGAAGATGACATACAGCTTTTTCTTTGTATACAGAAACTGAAGAATGAGGGAATGCTCCTGCGTGATCTGAAATTTATGATCCCCGAATTAACCGCAGCCCGAAAACGGCTGAACGCTGCCAGGGCGGAAGATGCAGAGGAAGGAGCAGAGAAAGAAGCAGCCGAAGGCGGGGAAGGCGGGAGTTCAAAGGCGGAAGCGAACAAGGCGTACGGCGTACATACCAGTGATGCAGGCGGTAAAACAAGCGGCATGCAGGCTGATGGGCCGGGCAGCAAAGCAGACGAGGCAGGCAGTAAGGCAATCAGGGCAGGCAGTAAGGCAATCGGGGCAGGCAGCAAGGCAATCGGGGCAGGCAGCAAATCGGATGATATACAGGCCGCCAAGGCAGACAGCAGAACCAATGATATACGCTCCGACGGGACAGACAGCAGAACCGACGATATACGCTCCGACGGGACAGACCGTGCGGCAGACTGTATGCAGGGATCGGCCTCCCTGGCTTCCGCCCATCCGGCAGCTCCGGAAGCTGATGTGATCCAGATGACGCAGCTGGAACAGGTGCGTTCGCTGATCGGGGATGTATTGACCGATGTGGTTTCCGCAAACAATGAAACACTGAAAAAAGACATCAGCCGCAAGGTCACTTCTGATGTCATCCGCGAAATGGATTTTCTCTTCCAGGCAAACGAGCGCCGGGAGGAAGAGCATTACCGGAAGCTGGATGTGCTCATACGCCAGCAGCAGGCCGGACGGCGGGAAGCCGCCAGGGAAACACCGCTGGGGAAGTTGAAGAAGCTGCTTACATAAAGAACTGCCCCGTGCTTTTGGGACAGTTCCTCAGGTACTTGCAGTATGGTAAGATTATTTTTGCTCCGTTTCTACTGCGGCTGCCGCTCTTCATTTCCAAATCGCGTATACTGCGGCATCCATGCCAGCCGAATGGTCCCGATGGGGCCGTTCCTCTGCTTGGCAATGATGATTTCCGCGATGTTCTTATCCTCGGAATCGTGGTTGTAATAATCATCCCTGTAAATAAACATACACACGTCAGCGTCCTGCTCGATGGCCCCTGACTCACGCAGGTCGGAAAGCATGGGACGCTTATCGTTTCGGGATTCCACCGCACGGCTCAGCTGGGACAGCGCGATGACCGGCACGTTCAGCTCCCTTGCCAGCCCCTTTAGGGAACGGGAGATCTCTGAAATCTCCTGCTGGCGGCTCTCGTTGCTCCTCTTACTGCTCCCGCTCATCAGCTGCAGATAATCGATGATGATCAGGTCCAGGTTCTGTTCCAGCTTGAACTTCCGACATTTGGAGCGCATCTCAGCGATGGAGATTCCAGAGGTATCGTCTATGATCAGCCTGGATTTTCCGATGATCCCTGCGCCCTCGATCAGTTTTTCCCAGTCCGTATCCTTCAGATTCCCGGTACGCAGAAGCTGCGCGTCCACGTGGGATTCCAGAGAAAACAGACGGTTCACCAGCTGCTCCTTGGACATTTCGAGACTGAACACGGCCACCGAAAGATTTTGCCGAAATGCCACATGCTGTGCGATATTCAGCACAAACGCAGTCTTTCCCATAGACGGTCGGGCCGCAATCAGGATCAGGTCCGACCTTTGCAGGCCCGACAGCTTATAATCCAGATCGATAAACCCGGTCGGGATGCCGGTTACGGTGCCTCTTGTTTTGGAGGCCCTCTCAATGACCTCCAGGGCGTTGAGAACGACCTGCTTGATGGGCACAAAGTCTTGGAAATTGCCCCGCTCCACCAGCTCAAATACCCGCTTTTCCGTCATTTCCAGGATTTCCTCCAGGGGACGATTTTCCAGGTAGCAGGTGTTGGCGATCTCCTCATTGAGCTTGATCAGCCTGCGCAGAGTTGCCTTTTCCTTGATGATCTGCGCATAGGCTTTTGCGTTTGCCGAGGTCTGGAAGCCTGCCAGGATATCCTTCGCGAACTCCAGGCTGCTGACCTCCGGCGGAACATTCTTCTCTTTCAAGTGCTCCTGCAGTGTGATCAGATCCACCGGCTTTCCCATATGAAATAATTCTGCCATAGCGTCAAACAGGATGCCATATGCAGTCTGATAGAAGTCCTCTCCTGTGAGGATCTCCGTTGTCTCCAAAATGGCATCCTTATTCATCAGCATCGCCCCGATGACGGCGGACTCCGCTTCTGTGCTATGAGGCAGGATCCGTTTAATTACCGCCTCTTCCATCTATTTTTACTCCTCATCATCCAACCGTACAGGTGGAATATTTGCGATACTCACAGCCGATAAGATCTGCCGTGAGTATTCATTATGCCTCTTCCCCGATCTCTACCTTCAATTCCGCGGTCACTTCCGGATGCAGCTTCACCGGAACTATATGTGTTCCCAATGTTTTCAGCGTTTCCTTGAGCTGGATCTTCTTTTTGTCCACGTCCAGGCCCATCTGGTCCTTGACCGCGGCAGCGATTTCCTTTGCGGACACGGAACCAAACGCCTTTCCGCCTTCGCCCACCTTGATCTTAAGCGCGACCTGTCCGGCTTTCAGTTCCCCGGCCAGCTTTTCGGCCGCCTCTTTATTCTCCTTGGCGATCTTTTCCTCATTGTTCTTTTTCAGCTTCAGATCATTCATGTTTTTGCTGTTCGCTTCCACGCCCAGCCTCTTCGGAATGATGAAATTCCTTGCGTAGCCGTCATTGACATTTACAATTTCTCCCTCTTTTCCGAGAGACTTTACATCCTGCAGTAAAATGACTTTCATAGTATACAACTCCTTTTATTCTCTATATCTATGCCCAAGGGCATCCCATTATGGCCATTCGCCTGTTTCCTAACCCTGACAAGCCGGAACCAAAATTTTGCCAAAATGCGCAAGATTTCGTTGTTAAGCGCCTAAGGTATACCCAAGGACATCCCGCTGTTCTGGACAGCAGACTATCTTTATTAAATATCCCCCGCCTCGATCATCTGGTCGATGGTCTCCTTCAATCTGCGGATCGCTTCCTGCACGTCCGTATGGTCAAACTGCGCGCCTGCCGCGTTGATATGCCCGCCGCCGCCCAGCTTTTCCGCAATGATCTGAACATTGACCTCGTCGATGGAACGGGCGCTGAGGAAAATTCTTCCATTGTAAATGGTAAGTACAAAGGACGCCTTGATCCCGCTGATATCCAGCAGCTCATTGGCCGCCTGCGCCCCCAGTACCGTGGGGCTGTCGATATCGCCCGGGCACTCCGCGATGGCATACTCGCTGCGGTAAACCTCGGCCATACGCACGGTCTCCGCCTTCGCGCGGTAGGACTCCATATCGTCCCGGAACATCTTTCTCACTCGCGTAATATCCGCGCCGCACCTTCTTAAAAATGCCGCCGCCTCAAAGGTCCTTACTCCGGTCCGGTTCATAAAATTCCGGGTGTCGATCATGATCCCGGCGTACAGGCAGTCCGCCTCCACCGATGGAATCCGCAGGTCGTCTACGATATACTGCAGCACCTCCGCCACCATTTCACAGGTAGACGAGGAATAAGGCTCTACATAGGAGAGCACCGCATTTTCAATGACCATGCTGCCCTGTCTGTGGTGGTCCAGTACGGCAATGGTCTTGGACCGCTTGAGCAACTCCGGACACTCCGTCATAGGCGGCTTGTTAGTATCCACCACCACCACCATGGAATTTTCATTGATCCGGTCCAGCGCCCTGTCCGGCGTCAGGAAAATATCGCTCTCATAAGCGGAGCTGTCCAAAATCTCATCATACAGCGGCCGGATGGAATTGGAAACCTCCTCCAGCACCACATGCGCCTTCTTGCCCAGCTCCTTCGCCGCACGGTAGATCCCCATGCAGGCGCCGAGACTGTCGGCATCCGCCAGCCGGTGTCCCATGACAAAGATCTGGTCCTTGGCCACAATGAACTCCCGAAGCGCCTCCGCCTTGACCCTGGCCTTGACCCGCGTATTCTTGGAGGTCTGTTCCTTCTTTCCGCCGTAATATTTCAATCCGTGGCAGTCCTTTACTACCGCCTGATCGCCGCCCCTGGCCAGCGCCAGGTCAATCGCCATGCGGGCATAATCGTAGCTCTGCGCATAAGTAGATGTATTCACGCCCAGGCCGATACTCAGCGTAGCCGAACGCGCGTTGCCGATGTTCACCTGCTTCACATCCTCCAGCAGCGAAAACCGGTCCGCTTCAAACTTCTGATAAGCTTCCTTTTTGATGACGATAAAGTACTTGTCCTTTTCCATTTTCTTCACAAGCCCGTCGGCATCGTTGATATATTTATTGATCTTGCGGTCAATCAGCGCCACCAAAAGGGACTGGCGCACCTCCTCCACGCTGTCCATGATCTCATCATAATTGTCGATGTAGATCAGGCCGGCGATCATTCTCTGATTGTCGATCTCCCGCAGATTGGCATTCAATTCCGTCACGTCGGTCATATAGATGACCACAAAAAATTCCTTGTCCCTGGGAATATGCAGTACATCCTCTGTCTCGCTGAAGCCTTCCATGGAAACCTTGCTGAGATGGACCTGGTAATCCCGCCCGTTATGCTGGATCTCCAGCTCCGCGTTCTCCTCATCTCCCGGAAATACGCTTCGGCCGATCTCCGGGATCAGCTTGTTCAGATACCTCTCCCGCCGCCTGCCGCAGAATTCCTCCTCAAACCGGTCGTTCTTCCACACGATCCGGCCGTCCTCCATCAGAATGGCGTAGGGAATGGCCAGCTCCCGCAGAAGGGTATTCTGTATCCCCTTATACTGGGTCGAGAACTGGATCATATCGGCCAGAATCAAAGAACGGTTGTGGAAATACAGGATACCGACGACCGCCGCATAGATGATGACGAACACGGACATCATCCCGGCCGCCTGTCTGTCGATCCGATACATCCAGAAGTTCATTGCGATCAAAAGTACCGTCATGATGAGCGGCCATCGCATATACATCTTTAACTGTCCCTTCAAACGCACATCTTTCTTTTTCATGTTTTTTCCTCTTCATCTCATCGGACCGTATCCTCTGCAGCGCTCCCACTGAGTCGGAATCGTCTGCCCTGATACGTCCGCCCCTCCCGGCATGTATGTACAGCATGCCATCAGGAAAACACCCCGCCGGATCAAACCGCCTGCCCTGCCGGAAAGCAGCGCCGGATGGCTTTTCCGGTCACTAACAGGTCTAGTATATCACCTTTTTTGAAATTAATCCACTATAATCTGAATCTGCGCTGGGAGGGAATATAAAATGTGGGATAATGATTCAGAGCGGCAGCAGACGGGTCCGCGCTCTGAACGGTTCGATATTTACCAGAACGCGCGCCCGCCGGGCACACAAAAACTGCCGCGCCGGAATCCTCTGGATCCCCGGTACGGCAGCTCATTTACATATCTTTTTTCAATTAATCCTGAACGTACGGCATCAGAGCGATGTGTCTTGCTCTCTTGATCGCTACGGTAAGCGCTCTCTGATGCTTTGCGCAGTTGCCTGTGATTCTTCTCGGAAGGATCTTCCCTCTCTCAGAGATGTACTTCTTCAGCTTTACCACGTCTTTGTAGTCAATCTCGTTATTTTCTTTTCCGCAGAATACGCATACTTTTTTCCTTCTGCGTACAGGGCCTCTTCTCTTGAAGCCGCCCTCTGGTCTGCTTCCCTTTTCGTAAGCCATCTTCCTTTACCTCCTGAATTTATAGCCTCCGCATGGACTGCCATACGGATCGGTTAGGAACGTCTATTATATTACCAGGCAGATTCCGTTCAATCCGCAGGATTCCCGCGGGATCATACCCTTTCGGCAAATTTAACTAAACGGCAGTTCCTCATCTATCCCGTCCGGGATGTTCATGAAGCCATCACCCACATCTGCCGCCGGCGAAGGCGCCGACTGCTGGTAGTTGTTCTGCTGCTGATAAGAGTTCTGCTGATAGGAACCGCGGTTCGCTTCAAACTCAGACTTGCTCTCCGCAAACTCCTGTTCCTCTACGATCACTTCTGTCGTGTACACCTTCACGCCGTCCTTATTCGTGTAGCTTCCGGTCTGGATCCGTCCGGAAATGGCTACGCGCATACCCTGGCGAAAATACTTCTCCGCAAACTCCGCGGAGCGTCCGAAGATCACACACGGAATAAAATCAGCGGTGGGCTCGTTGTCCCTCTTGAATCTGCGGTCTACGGCGATCGTATATCTTGCTACTGCAGTTGCGCTGTCACCCTGTGAATATCTGACTTCGGGGTCCCTTGTCAGGCGACCCACCAAAACTACTTTATTCATATATACCTCTTTCTTTTATGCCTCCTGTTTCACGCATAAATATCTGAGCACGTTATCCATGATACGGATACGCTGTTCCACTTCACCCGGAACAGCCGCGTCAGACTCGAAGTGTACAAAGTAGTAGTATCCTTCTTTCATCTTCTGGATCTCATAAGCAAATCTTCTCTTGCCCCATTCGTCAACGTCTGTTACATTGCCGCCGAAACGGGTGATCAATGCTTTTACCTTCTCTACTACTTCTGCTCTTGCATCGTCTTCGAGCTTTGCGCTGACAACAACGGCTAACTCATACTTGTTCATGTGTCCTGCACCTCCTTCTGGTCTCTGGCCCCCGCCTGCCCGGGAGCAAGGAATATAATTGTCTGTCAGATGTCAGATCCGCACAACCTGACACTGCTGTTCAATACAACGGCCGATCCTGTTGTCTGCCGTCCTCAAACAGCTATAAACCAATGTGTATGTCACACAGGTACTTATCATAGCACAAGACATTTTATGATTCAAGCCTTTTTGCGAATTTCCCTCGTATTTTTTTCCACCAATTTCCTGGGTACCATCACCTGATGCCCGCAGCCGCGGCATTTCAGACGGAAGTCCGCCCCTACCCGGAGCACCTCCCACTCGAAATTCCCGCACGGATGCTGCTTTTTCAGCCGGATGATGTCCCCTACCGCAAAACGATCCGCCATCATGATCCCTCCTAAAATCCATGTCAGATTCCTTCACACAGATAAATCAGTATTCCTCAATCAGCACACCCTGAACCAGAAACCGCTCATCCTCCAGCACATTGGTACAGGTGGAAAGGCTGACGATCCGGGAGCCTGCATGCAGGTCCGCCTCTACCTGATAATTGGATGAATTTTTACACAGCTCCAGGTAATTCAGAAAATCTTCATCCGTATTGTAGTTCAGATTATAATTCTCCGCAACCGCCTTTACCACGCCTGCTGAAAATACCTGGTAGACCTTGGTCATGCCGTCGGGCGTATAAATATAGAAATAAGGATGCTGCTTGCAGAACTCCTCATCCGCATAGGCGCTGAGCTGGGAAAACATCTCACCGCCCACCTTCAGGTTGTGACCGTAGATGAAGGAATTCCGGTCGGTGAAAGAGGAATGGCTCCGCTTATCCAGGAAGATCGCTCCCAGCTTATTGTCATTTGCGGAAAATGTCTTTGTCAGGTATTCTTCATTGTCCCTGCTTTTGACGACGGGGTAGCTGATGATGGCCGGCTCCTCCATCCGGATCCAGGCAACCGTGTCCGGGTTCTCCGCCAAAAGCGCTTCAAAATCCACCTGGAAACCGTCCCCGGGCTTTTTCTCTTCCCCCTCTTCTCCAGAGTCAGGCTCCGTGACTGCCATTTCTTTAACCTTATCGTACTCTTGTCCGCCGGTATAATATGGAAGGACCATCATCACGATCTGGTAAACGGAAACGGCCAGGATGCCGAATGCAATGAGCATGATCAATGTGGTGAGCAGGCTGCCGCCCTTTTTACCTTCTTTTTTATTTTTTCTGCCTCCGCCTTTTTTTGCGGAGGCTTTACCGGACTTCCCGGAAGCTTTTCCCCGGGCTGCTTTGCCGCCCGTTGTTCCGGCGCCTGTTTTGCCGCTGGTTTTGCCGCCGGATCTGCTTGCCGGGGCCTGCCTGCCTTTCATATTCTTCTTTTCCATCGTTCTGCCTGCACAGCCTGCCTTTCTTAAATTTATATGTACCTCAGAACCGTTTGGTGCTGTTTTGGATGCTTTCTAAAACCCAAGATTTTCATCTACCAGGATCACCTTCGTCCTCTTCGGGACCTTGGAAAATCTGGTGATCAGGATCTGACAGCAGATGCATTCCGGAGACTTGCAGTCTGCGCAGGTTCCGTTCTTTACGCATGGGGTCTGGATGCCGAACCGCTGCGCGTTGATGGGCGCCGCCTCATTTTTTGCGCGGCTCATGGCATCGGCCTCGGTCTTGACCACCTTGTTCATACCTACGATCAGCAGAACCGTTTTCGGGCCGTAAGCGTAGGCCGCCACACGGTTCGCGTTTCCATCGATGTTGACCAGGATCCCGTCCTCGCTGAGCGCGTTGGCGCTGCCCAGGAATACATCGCAGTTCAGCGCCTGGCGCATGACCTCTTCCTGCTCCGCGCGGGTCTCCTTCGTCCCCCGGTCCAGCACCTCGTAATTTCCTGCGCGGACCGCGTCCAAAAGGCCGATCTCCTGTGCGGACATGCTGCCGCCCCAGCTGACCGAGCCGCCCTCCGGAATGAGCTCCAGGGCTTTGGCCAGGGCCTCTTCCTTTGTCTTTACATAATAAGCTTCCATGTTGCGGGATTCCAGGGCCTTTACTATGCGTGAGCCCAATACTTCGTTGCGCTTCTCTCTTACGTTCATTTTTTTCCGCCTTTCTACTGTTCCAAATCAATGTCGTGTTTTTTATTATAGCAGTCATGATGGGAAAAGACAACGGAATGGTTGTAAAAAACATCGAAATAATAACCATTGTCCTACAATTCACAGCGAGCCAGGGGCATTCCTTCGTGCCTCGGTCTTCAAAATTTAACATTGAGGCTTTTACCCGTAAATAGGGGTTACTTCTCCTTATCACCTAAAAGCAGCAACCCCAAAGCTGCCGCCAGAACGGCCTGCTTTTTCTGCTTCAGCGCGTCTGCATTTCTCACAATACGTTTTGCTTCTTCCAGTGAGATATATTTCGCGTTCTGCAGTCTTGTTGTATCAAAAGGCTCCGTTTTACTCCCGCGAAGTTTTAAATAACATTTATAACAGCACCAATGTACTCCTTGTATTTGTAATGATAACCCATGGTTTTCCTCCTTCGGTCAGCAGAACTTATTCATAATCCGGAAAGATCTGGCAAAGTCCGCCTTCCCCTCTGACAACAAAAATGGAGCCCCATTCTCCGAACCCCTTTGACAGATCCAGGGCTTCTTCATCCTGCAGACCGGCATTCCACACATAGGCCAGAGGATTTGCCCCATCCGCTTCAATGCCTTTCAGCGCCTTCCTCTCCGCCGGCCATTCTTCTTCATAAGAAGAGACAGAGAGCATTGCGTAAAGGATACCTGCGTTGGTTACGTTTCTGATCACATGATAGACCAGGATCTGAAACTGATTCTCTACTTTTTCAACCAGCTTTCTCTCTTCATCCGACCATTCATAGAGAACTCCCACCATCACGCCCAGATTCGTCGGCCTGCTTACATATACCTTATGTTCCTCTTCAAAATCCCGGATCACAGATTGCTCCTTTTCATCCAGAAGCCCCAGCATATGCATCCTCTCTGCCGCTTCCTTTCTCATTTGCTCCTTCGTCATCTTCCGTTCTCCTTCCTACTTTCCATATTCATCCCTACAGCGCCGCGTCAACCGGCTCACTTTCCAGCGCCAGGATTGCAAATACACACTCGTGTACCCGGTAAAGCGGTTCCTTCGCCGCGAACCGCTCCAAAGCTTCCAGCCCCAGCGAAAATTCTTTTAACGCCAGGCTCCGCTTACGGGACAGGGAACGCTGCTTTAACCGTGTCAAATGCTTTGGCGTCAGGTATTCCGGACCGTATATGATCCGCAGGTAGTCCCTCCCCCGGCACTTTACGGCCGGCTGTATCAGCCTTGAGCCCATGCATGCGGCAAACGTCTCCGGTTTGACCACCATCCCTTCCCCGCCGTTTTCCGTCAGCGTCTCCCACCACCTGGCCGCCTTCTCCAGTTCTTCCCTGCGGGATAAATCTACTTCCAGATATTCCGTTTCCATAAAAATCGGATCACGTCCCGTGCAGTATCGCTTTAATGTTTCCATATGCCAGACATGCTTCTCCCCGGAAAACACCCGTCCCTCACAGGCCAGGAGATGAAAAGGCGCAATACGCAGATCCCCCGCGGAATCCACATTCCAGCAATACCGTCGGTAAGCTGTTACATATTCTTCCGCTGCAGTCCGCTTTTTGGCAAAATGCTGCCGCAGACTGCGGAGTTCTCTTTCCGAAGATTTTTCAAAATGCTCTGCGGCTGTCGTGTCATCAGACACATCCTCGCTTGTCCCGCGGCGGGATGCATCCTTGTCCGTATTTTGGATGTCCAGACTCCCGGCTGCAAGCTCCAGAACCTGGACGGCCGCCGAAAGCGACTCCCTGCCTGCTCTCCCGACCGGGCCATACTGGCTTCTCAGCAAAGCCTTTGCTTTCCCGGACCAGGGCATGATCTCGGTATCCAGACAGACCCATTCCGTTTGAAAATCCTCCCAAAAGCCATTCTCAGCCAGCGTCTGATCCAGCCTTTCCAGAATCTCCGCTTCCATACCCTTTTCCTCAAAAAAGCGTCTTCCCGTCCTGGTGTAGATAATGCCTCTGCTTCCATCCCCCACACCAAAACGTCTTTTGGCCGTGTCGGCAGTACGGCACAATACGATCACCGCCCTGGAGCCCATATGCTTCCGCTCACATACCACACGCCCCACTCCGTTTTTCTGATAATACTGAAATGCCTCCCATGGATATTCCATATAATCCTCCCTGGAACTCGCCCTGCTGGGCGACATCGTCGGCGGCAGGTAGATCAGCCAATGAGGATCTGCCGCGAATCGGCTCATCAGTTCCAGTGCCGAAGCCGTATTCTCCTCCGAAATGGTGATTCCCGGCAGCAGTCTTGTAGACAGATGCAGCTTTCCCTGTACATCCTGAATATCCAGAATCCCCGCATCTTCTTTTTCACTGCCGCCAAACGGACGGCTCCCCTCACAATACTGCCTGTGAGCCGCAGCGCTTACCACTTCCATCTCCGGATAACGGAGACAGGAGAGTTTTCCGCCAAACACGCATCCGGTATCTACACAATACGTGTGGTTCACGGCCTGCACCTCTTCCCGGGGCGTATGCCCGTAAACGATCGTGGCCGCTCCCCGGTAATCCGCGGCCCAGTTTCGCCGGACCGGAAAGCCCGAATCGTCTGTCTCCCCAGTGGTGTCTCCATAGAGACAAAAGGCCCGGATCCTGCCGGATACCCGGCCGATGTACTCCTCCCTGATTCCCGCATGTGAGACCACAAGCCTTCCCCCGTCAAATATATAATAGCTGACAAGATTTTCCAAAAATGCCCGGACTTCCTCAAGAAATCCTTCCTCTTCACGCTCCAGCTCCCGGATCGTGTTTTCCAGTCCGTGAGAGATCTGTACCTTGCCGTGTACCAGATACCGTCTCAGCTTATCGTCATGATTGCCCGGAACACAGAATGCCGTACCTGCGCCGACCATCCGCATCACCAGCCGGAGCACGTCCGCATTCTTCGGTCCCCGGTCGCAGAGATCCCCCACAAATACCGCCCTTCTCCCGCAGGCATGCCGGTAAATCCCGTCTTCCCCCGGTTCATAGCCAAGCTTGTCAAGAAGCTCTGTCAGTTCATCAAAACATCCGTGTACATCTCCAATGATATCAAAGGGTCCATGCTCTTCTTTTTTATCACTCCAAAGCTTTGTATAGACGATCTCGGCATTCTCAATCTCTTCTTCACTGTCCAGCACATAGACAAAACGGAAGCCCTCCTTTTTGAACTTCCGCATACCGGATCTGAGAGCCGTAAGCTGGGATTTCAGCACCGCTTCCGGAAGCCTGCGGTCCGTCCGCGCCAGATTCCGTTCCCGGATCACGCTCTCCGGCAGGTGAAAGACGATCGCAGCCGCATGTACATTCTGCGCTTTTGCCAGCTCTAACATTTTTTTGCGGTCATTTCTCTGCAGATTGGTGGCGTCAATGACCGTTGTCCTCCTGTGAGCCAGCCGCTTCTCCGCCGCATGATACAAAAGTTCAAAGGCATCCTTCGTTACACTCTGCGCATTTTCATCGTCGCATACCATACCCCGAAACGCATCGGATGACAGAACCTGCGTAGGCAGAAAATGTTTCCCTGCAAACGTCGTTTTTCCGGCCGCGCCCGGGCCCACCAGCAGGATGAGTGAGAATTCGGGCAGTTCTATCTGCATTTTGTAAACACCCCCATTTGAGTTGGAAATCCATAGCGCTCATCCATTTCCCCGATCCCCTTGACCTCCGCTTCATAGCCATACTGCCCGCAGATTTTTGCGGTCCAGGCCACAAATTCTTCCCTCGTCCATTCGAAGCGGTGATCCTCATGACGGAGCATCCCCCCGCCCGCACAGTGATAGCGTACATTGTACTCCCGGTTCGGTGTCGTGACAATAATTGTCGGAGGAGCCGCCTTTTGAAACAGAACCTTTTCGAATATGGACAGCTTTTCGGGCATGATGTGTTCTATGACCTCCACCGCGCAGGCCGCGTCAAATCCGCAGATCCGGCTGTCCTGATACAGCAGGGAGCCCTGGAACAGCTCCGGAAGCCTTTTTACCTGTCCGGGAGACCTTCCCTCATCCCCGGAATACCTTCTGCCCTGCCCGGGATATCCTTCCACCTGTCTGGAATATTTTCTGCCCGAAATTCTTTTCCGCGCTTTTTCCAGTGCCTCCACTGACACATCCATCCCACACAGCTTTCCAATCTCCCGGACCGGAAGAAGAAATTCCAAAAGCTTTCCCTCCCCGCAGCCCAGATCAATGACAGAAGAAGCGCCGCAGCGGATCACTTCCTGCCGCACTGCTTCCAGACGGAGCTGATCTAACGGCGCAAACTGCTCCTTTGGCCCCCATGCCCCCTCTTCCTCACCAACGTATCTACACTTTCTCTGGAATTGCTCTGTCGGCTCCCACTTGCCTTCTTCTTTACACTCCCGTCCGCTTCCTGCCTCTCCTTCGGATTCTCCCCCGCCTTCTCCCCGGAGTCTGTGTACCGCAATGTCCGCATAGCTCCGTGTCTTTGCAAAATATCTGCGCACGATCCGCTCTCTCGCCGGATGTGTTTCCAGCCAGCCCTTTCCATGGATCAGGAGCTTATCAATCTCAGATTCCGTAACAAAATAATGCTTCTGCCGGTCAAAAACAGGGATCAGCACATAGAGATGACGCAGAAGGTCTGCCAGACGCACGCGGCCTCTCAGCGTCAGATTGACATAGGGGCTTTCGCCCCACTCCGGGAAATGCTCATCAATCGGGAAGCACTCATAGGACAGGCGATATCCAAGCGGTTCAAATATTTCCTTTAGAAGTTCCTTTTTCTCCCCCACGGGGAACATATACACACAGGCTGAAAGCTCCAGCCGGCTGTCCGCCAGCTCCTGCTTTTTTCACAGCGCCCGCTCATGGCCGTACCGAATACCCGGGAAATGGCGCTGCTTAAAAACGAAGATGCCGCATAGGGACGATCATTGACATAATCCGAGAGCTTCCTGTATCTGGCTCCCGGCTTTCCCCTTGCAATATCCAGCGGATCCAGATCAAGCAGCAACGCCGCCGTAGTCCTCTCATCCAATCGCTCCGGATAGCATACATACGCCTTTCCCATAGGAAGGGAAAATTCGTGCAGCCTGGATGGATTTTTATGCAGGAGCCAGCTCAGATCCCGGGCGGAATGCCCTGCGTCTCCATCCGGGATCCTGTATGTAATTGTGAGAAGCATATTCCACACACTCCCTTTCCATTTTCCACATACATGTAACGATTCGAAATGGCAGCGGACAGTTCCGCAATCTGCCGCTCTGAACATCGATGTCTTTTTACATCTGTTCTAATCCGCGGCCAAAAAGTATTTTTTCTGTTTTAAGATCACAGTATTGACTTCTGCCGATTCCTGATCAACCATCACGATGAATCCTTCACTATGCAGTTGAGAGCAGACATGATCGTCAAATTCCCTTATCACTCTGCTCCAGTTGTAATTCTCCGAGGAAACCCGAAAGTACAGCGTCCGGTTTTCCGGCTCCGTATGGTACTTGCCGCGAAACCGCACTCTTAGAAACTCCTCATTCAGATCCAGAGTCACCTGCCTGCAATATCCGTTGATGTCCATGGTTTCATCCGCATGTCCACCATGGTCCTTCCACCCTGCAATGATATCCACGATTTTGTCTGCGAATTGACGGGTAATGAACGGATACGGACGCTCTTCCATCCTGTGATAAATCTGGTTCTTTAACTCTTCTCCGTTTGTTTCCTCCGCAAACTGCAGCCCCCACATCCGGACAAATGCTTCGATGTCTTTCCTTGTCTGTCTGCGTCTTGTACGCTCATAAAGCCATTCCGCGGCAAAAAGCGTCTCTTCCACATCCTCCGGATTCCCGTAAATATGCTGTACCACCGGAAAAATGCTGCCGTCACGCCGAACCATCCATGCCGTAGTACCCAGATACGTTCGATTATCCATCCATATCCTCCTCACAATCACATTGATAATGCCTGCTGCCGTCTGCCTTCACTAAGATATCCCGGATCGCCTCATTGCGATCCAACCGAAATTCTGCCTTTATCTTTCGGAGCATCCCCTCATAACAGAGGCAGGGATTCAGAAAGATGAGCGCCCGTTGCCTCCGGATTTCCCACTCTGCCGCGCGGAAAATAATGAAAGCGTCACTCCCTCTTGCAATGATCATTTTATTACTTCGCAAGTGATACACACCCATTTTCCATGTTGTATTTCCGCATTATGTACGAAATTTTTATATCATTTGTTGATTTATTTTCATTTAATATTTCCAAAACTTTTTCATCAATTAACGGGTGTATTTCATCTACAACCATACATGCACAAATTTCTTTAAACTTATTTTTCAGCAGATTATGATATCCTCTTTTCTTAGTATTTTTTTCATTCAGAGTAAAATTCTTTTCAATAAGCAAATCGTACAGATAATTTGCGTAAAAAAAGAGTTCCGCTATGATACCAACCTTTTTATTTCTGTATTTTAACTCAAATGCATAGAGCTTATCCCCAGCCCACGTCCATAAATCTACCGCTGCACTTCCTCTTGCAAATACTTCATTTTCTCTTTTTACCGTATTTGAAAACAGCCCTACCGGAAGCTGACGGAAAATTTCATTTCCTTCTGAATTTACATTTTCAATCACATCGTGAAGGATACTTTCTTTTCCCGCCAACATTCTTTCCACCCAATTTTCGGAAATTTTATCATTATTTGACTCTTTGTTATCCTGCAGTGGCACATTATTGACAAAGCTTTCTCCATTCTCTTTCAGCCAATCGCAAAACCCATCTTCTGCGAATATTATTGTTTCTAAATCCTCAGACAATGAAAACCACTCATACTGTTCCCGAAACCGAAGCGCCCTATATAAAAATCTATTAAAATGTCCGTTACCCTCAAATTCTCCTTTCAGATCTTCCAGATTTAATGGAACAGCAAAACCCAATTTGATATCTTTTTCTAAATAACGTTTTAAAATTACTGCCCATCCTTCAAAAGCAGCAGAATCCTCTTGCATATTATTGTTTTTCTCTCCTCTTCCAATCGCATCTTCCTTTAAAAGAATTTCAATTTTTCCGTCTTTTTCAAAAAATTTGATATTTGAAGATAATTGAATATATTCAGAAGACAATGGATACAAGTTTTTATGTTTCTTCCTTAATTCATTTTCTATCATATCATTCATGCCAATTTCTACTCCTTCCTTTTTTCCTTTTGCTTTTCCGTCGTACTCTTTCATTTTCATCCTCCTTAAATTTTCGTTTTTTATCTCCACTAAAATACTACCTATCCCGCCATTTTCCTTCACAGACCTTATAAAACTGCTGGAACATCCGGTACAGTTTTTCTTTTTTCGCAATGCATTGAAGCCACTCCCTGGGGATTCCCGCCTCTCTTTCCGCCGGGCTATCTTCCTCCCAGGTTCCTTCCCAAATCTCCGCCGTACCGCCCTTTGCAGCCCGCTCTCCTGACGCACAGTAATAGATTCCCGCCAGCCCGCCCGCAATTGCCGCTATGGTATCAGTATCCCCGCCCAGATTCACGGCCTTCAGCACGATCTCCCTGTATGATTCCCCGCCAAAAAAAGCCCATAGAGCCGCTTCCAGTGTATCTACGACATACCCTGTGCTTCGGATTTCATTTTCTGCCAGTCCCAAAATCCGTTTACTGAGAATTCTGTCAAAATGCTCCCGCTCCGCCGCGCAGGTTTCCGAGCAGTATTTTTTCATAAACCCGATCGTCACTTCCAGCGCTTCTTCTTTCGAGTCTCCCTCCGCCAGCCGGATCGCAAATTTCACATAAAAGATACATGCGAATATGGAACGTCTGTGTCTATGGGTCAGCGAAGAAACCTCCTCCACCAGAGAAATCAATTGCGGTCCTTCCATCCGCAGCCCGTAAAACGCAAGCGGAAGCACCCGCATCAGGGAACCGTTCCCATTTTCCAGATCGGAATCCCCGCCGCATCTGACGGGCGATTCGCCTCCGCACATTTTTTCAATGGCCTCCCGTGTGGAAATACCGATATCAAATACTTCTCCATATGGGGTAAATGCCCCGTTTTTGTAAAAATCCACAAAATTGTCTGCTGCCTTTTGTATGGAATATCCCTGATTGACTGCATCGATCAGGCAGAGCATCAGGGATGTATCATCAGACCAGGTTCCGGCCGGCTGGTGATATGTTCCGTATGCGCGCATCTCCCGAACCGGATCCGCCTTCCTTTTGCGTCTGTCTGAGAATTCCACCGGAACTCCCAGCGCATCTCCCACACAGAATCCGAATAACCCCTGATATAACCGAAGCTCCCTGATATTCCCTGCATGGATAAAATGCTCTTCCGGCTCCGAGCCGCCAAAACCTGCACTACCTGCGCATTCCTTATACATCTGATCTCCTCCTCCGATACTCATGGCATATCATCGGCCGCAAGCATGGCCATTACAGGATGCCCTTGGGTATGTCATCCTGAAGTCCGGCAAGACACAGCCCTTCCTGCCCTTAAAACTGCCTCTGTAATATTCAAGACTCACATAATCGTGCATACATTCCCAGTAAATCTGCCCTTTGCAGCCGTATCGGTCATCCTGAAAATATCCATATGCAGTCATATCCGAGGAGTCTGCGCTTTTCAGGTATTTCCTGATCTCCTCCGCAGTCTTATAATTTCCCTCCTGTTCAGACCATTTACGCCCGTTACCGTATTCTTCCGCTGGGTCATGGACGCTTTCATATATACCGCAATTACTGTCACTTTCACAGACTCCTTCATATACACCGCGATCACAGTCGCTTTCACAGACTCCTTCATATATCCCGCGATCATAGTCGCTTTCATAGACACTACATTTATAAACACAGCTTTCACTTACATCAAAAAATTCATCCAGGCATTGATTCTCCAGATGTATATATTTTTCTAAAAAGCAATGAAGAGTCTCCGTTTTTCTTCCTTCCCTGACGGCTGCCCGGCCTTCTGATCCGAAAAACATCTCTTCATCCTGCATATGCTCCCTTGCAGGGCCGGCGGACTTTGTCCGCCAAAGTATGTACGCCCATCTTCAAAGCACCTCCCTGAATATTCCCGGATTTTTCATCAACGCCCGGTTCTTATTATAATCCCGTCTCACCTGTGCCCTTATTTTGGAAATCTGCTGTCTGTATCTTTTTACCGTTTCAGGGCTCTCCGCACAGACATAGAATAAATGGCTTCCCTCCGCCATCTTTTCCGGCAGATGCCTGACTGCCTCAGAGCTTCCTTCCATGTCTTCCACCAGTCTGCACATATAGTAATGCTTTTCTTCGGCGACCCTGTAGCGAGTACCCAGACAGTAAATCCCCGCCATATGAAAAAATAGTTCTTCATCCTCCGTGAGCAGCCTTTCCTTATACTGGTCAAATGTTTCTTCCATATATACAGGCTTTCGCTCATCTTCCCCGTTCAGCCATCTCTCGAGATCTCTCCACTTCTCCTCTGCCGCCTGCCTGCGTTCGGAAAGCCGCTGCCTCATTTCCGGCTGGTCTTTGTACTTTTCCAGCTTCCGTCCAAGAATGGTGATCTGATTCTCCAGCCGTCTTTCACTCTCCTCCATTTTTTCTACGATCCGGTTTCCATGTTTCTGCTGGAAATACGCAAGCGCCTCATCTCTGCTGTAAAATATTTCTGTTATGACCTCTTTTTTTACTGCGACACATAAATAGTTCATGATCGGCATTCCTCCATTTGTATAGTGGATACTTCCTGCATCTTTCGTATAGCACTATAACATACCGGATTGCCGCAAAGCGACAACTGTGTGTCACCCATATTTTCCCCTGCGGTACTGCCTGGATATCGACTCCAACATCCGCTCATTCATTGGATCTTCGGATCAGCTTTCCCCCCTTCTTTTTCACGTCAAAATCCTCCCGGAGCCCATAATCCTCTTCCATTACAAAACAATGGTCATTGTTGTCATATCCAACCTCATGCCCGATCCGCCTCAGGGTCTTAAAATCCCTCTGGCGGGTACGCTCTGAGGATTCGGGAAATAATTCATAATAGGAATCCTTCGCGGTAAAATACTCTTTTGCCTCGCCGTCCTCATTCTCCAGTTCCTTCTCCCAGTCTGCAATGTCCTCATTCTCCAGTTCGGTCATCAATGTTCCCAGGCGGTACAGGCGTTTTAAAGACTGCCTCCGTTTTCCGGCCGCATGTTCATTAAACTGAGGCGTGTCTTTTTTCACATATCCCCGTTCTTTTTTAGAATATACCACATCCATCAGCCCGGCCTCCCGCAGATCTACAATGTCCCGCTGGATCATCCGCTTGTTGATGGGAAGCCTGGATGTGATCTCAGCAAATTCCGTCACTTCGCAGTGCAGGAAAATCTCATATAATAAAAGCTGCCGTTCGATTTTTGACAGCTCAATAAACTTCCCCATTCGATTCCTCCTCCCTTTTTCAGTTCCTTCCATTTTAGAGTTTATAGCTCTATTTGTCAACTGTCCCATGCCTTTACTTTATACTGAATATATTCTAGGCCCGGATGCTGTGCCACATGGTACACAGCTCCATAAATAGTTCCTAATCTACACTGTGGCAGTTCCTTACAGCCGAACCGAGGTGTGACTAACATGAAGTATAATGAACGGATACGCGAGCTCAGGGAGGATAAGTCCCTGACTCAGCAAAGGATTGCAGACCTGCTCCATATCGGGCAGAGAACCTACGCAGATTATGAAAGCGGCAAGACAAGGATTCCCGTTGACAGCCTTCTGATTCTTGCCAGATTCTACAATGTCTCTATGGATTATATTGCCGGCGCCAGTAACCAGAAAAAACCGTATCCGGCAGATTGACCTCACATTCCCTGACGCGCAGCCGCCGCCCGCTTAGAGCGGTATTCAGCTTATGGTAAGATTATTTTTGCATAGTTCCTTATCCTGATGAGGCAGGGTTTTCCGCTTTTTCCGCCACATAAGCATCTAATCGGCTGATGGCCCCTCTCAGTTCTTTCTGCAAGGCTTCCAGGTAATATCCGGCGCTGTTCGCGATCCATTTTTCTTCCTGCTCATTCCCATAAGAAGCTTCCAGCCTCTTTAATATGTACAGCAAAGATTTTTGATTGTATTCTACTTCCAATAAATCTCTCATGATCGAATACAGCTCCTGCATCTTTTTTCCTTTCTATGCACACCAGCGTAATTCATTCTTTCACCAATATATCATACTGCTCCGCAGATAAACGACAATAACATGGCGATGCAGATATATACTTTTCGGAATACTTTTTTCAAATATTATAAATTACCCGCCACACTGTTGTCATCCACGGTACCTTGCCTGTGTTATAATTTTTGAAATATACTCCCATCGGACTCAATACAAGGAGAAAATGATCATGAAAAAAATCTTAGATGATGTAAGACGGGACGCGATCAAGAAATTAAAGGCGGCGAATACGGAGGATCTCCATTTATTGACTGACACAGCCGTCTACATATATTCACTTGTGAAAACAAGGGATTTATATGGACTTTCCGCCATGGAACAGGCTGTGAAGGATTCCCCGTCAGAATTTTTCAGATCCGTCTGCACATTTATTTCGGATCCATATGATTTAGACGATGCCATCGAACTTGTCACGAATGAATATTGGAGCCGTGATCTCCAGGGTGTCCAGGCTATGACCGCATATATCTATATTCGGGCAGCTCTTTACATTTCTGACCCGGAGCACCTGCTTTCGGATGGATTTAGGTATCTCCTCCAATCCCTGCTTCCTCCGGGCAGCCTTCGCCGGGAATTTAAGGAACTGACAGAAAGGACCTACCGGGAAATGGAATCCCGCCATGAGAAAGAAGTATCAGAAAGCTTTTCCCATATCATCTGGCCGGTATTCCAGGATGAGGAAATATTGGAGAACGTCCACGCTCTGGAATGGGTGCTTGGCAGACTGCCGGACCGGGATGTACAGAGACTCCTCCGGGATATGGATATGAACACCGTTTCCGCCTGTATCTGTGCTCTCGGCGAAGATGTACGGGACAGGGTGATACGAAACCTGAGCAGACGCAGCGGTACAACAGCCAAAGAAACTGCCGTACAATTGCATCCCATAAGCAAAAAGACCGCATCCCAGAGCATTTCCAACATGTTACTCGTTCTCGGACGGCTGGAGGCCTCCGGGGAAATCAGAATACTTTGACAACTCAAGGAGGAAGGTAAAATGACTTTAGAAGAAAAGGTTTTGGAAGGACTGGATAAAGGCTGGAAGTTAGAATACTTAAAAGAAAAAATCTCAGAGGGAATTACAGAAGAGAGAGTACGAGACGGTATATTAAATGATGTAAGGCAGGATGCCTTTAAAAAATTAAAGTCTGCCTGCGATGCGGATGCCAGCTTTCTCATCGATGCGGCATTGTATATCTTAGCGCTTGCACAGACGGCGAGGAGGCATGGGCTTCTGTGTCTGGATATTCTGATAGAGGATTTGCCTGAACCTCTGCGGATTCCCATCCAGATGGTGGCAGACTGCTATCCATATGGGGAAATCGTTGAAATAGCGACAAACGACTATTGGAGCAGAGGTCCGCAGGGAATACAGGCGATGGTCTCCTATATTTATATTTGCGGAGCACTTTATATCAGAAAGGGATATTCGCCAGATGCTTTAAAGGATGCGCTGGAAACCCTGTTTCCTTTAAACTGGCGGCAGGAATACCGGGAAAGATGTGAAAAAATGGAGCTTACGAAAATCCTTCCGAAATATGAATCAATCTGACCAAATACACGGTAGGAAAAAATATACTGCACGCCAGATAAATGGGCCGTGAGTATCATATATAGGAGGAACGCAAAATGTCCACAAATGTAAAAATCTATCAGGGCAGCCAGATTGGCGGATGTGTAACGGTCATAACATATACCCCGGAGATATCCGATAATCCTGCTCTGCGCGAACCGGAAACACAGGCTCCGCCAAAGTGCATGCAGGCCCCCCGGGCAATCCGCCTCATGATCGATTACGGCCAGTCCCTTCCCGGCTCGGATATCACGGAAGATTTCAAATACGACTGGGAACATGAACCCGTAGACGGCGTTTTCTTTACCCACTACCATGGGGATCATATCGGCCGTTTCGCAGAAATCCCTTCTGGTATAAAGCTGTATATGGGAGCCGTAACACGCAAGGTTCTGATCAATATCTATACATATTTGGAAAAATCCCGGGATTCCGACACAAAAAACAGGGCAAAAAAAGCGCTGTCCATCCTCCGTGATAACGACCGGATTGTTGAAGTTACAATGAAGCACCCCATCGTACTCCCTCTCCCCGGTGAAAACGGAAGGACCGATGCACAAAGCGCAGTCACGGTCACAGGGTACACCATCGACCATTCCGCCTATGACGCCTTTATGTACCGGGTCGAGACACCGGAGCAGACCATTCTGCACACCGGAGATTTCCGGGGGCATGGTTACCGCGGGGAAAAGATCATCCCTATGATCAATACATATGTCCGCCGGTCAGGAAACAAGGATGTAGATATCCTCATCACGGAGGGTACTATGATGAACCGCGGTTCGGAAAAAATCATCACAGAAGCCGATCTGCGGAAAGAGGCGGCAGAATATTTCAAAGACCATAAGTATGTGTTCCTGATCTGCTCTTCTACAAACCTGGATTCCCTTGCTTCCTTTTATGCTGCCGCGCAAAATACAAAGCCCTATGGAATGCGGATGTACACTTACAGTGAATATGTCATCCGGCAGCTAAATACATTTACCGAAGCGGCCGGAAAATATACTGGCCTCTATCGATTTGAACACGTTTACCCGCTGGATCTGGAAAAAGGTCTCTCTCATAAGAAATGGGATACGTGCAGAAAGCAGAAAGAACTTATGAGAGAATATGGATTTCTGGCAGTCATCAAGCCGGAGGATTTCTGTGAGAAGTATATTGACGAGTTCCTCGATCTAAAGCCTGCCATCATCTATTCCCTATGGGACGGCTATCTGGATCCCCGGCACAAAGCTTACAAGGCGGGCTGGGATTCCTTCCTGAAACGGCAGAAGGCAAAAGGCATAGAGGTCAAACATCTTCATACCAGCGGCCATGCCGATGCGGAAATGATTGCCAGAATGATCGAAGCCGTAGATCCAAAAGAGGCCATTTATCCCATACATACGGAAAATGCGGCTGGCTTTTATGATCTATCTATCAGCGATGCATTAAAAAAGAAAATACGGACTTGTCCCGATTGAGCAAATACGCTTTCCAATGTCTCTGAACAGCTTTGGGAAGAATGCACTTCGGAATTCTGTTGTTATTTCATAGCCGGAGGCCGAGAAAAAAATCCCCTGACTTCGCATATAAAGCAATCAGGGGATCGTGCCGTCTGTTTATCTGTCTCTGATGGTTTGTGTTTATTCTACTTTTTCAAAAGCCGGAATAGAAATCACCTTTCCGCCAGACGTTCGATCAGTTTTTTGATCACGTCCATATACAGATCCATAATTCGTCCCATATATAAAATAGCTGCTGAATTTTTCAAGTCAAAACCGAAAGATTTTACTTTTGATGATGCGGAATCTCTGCTGAATTGTCTCGATTATATCCGCTCTAATAAAGGAAAAACGAGTGGTTCCCGTGTAATTTTTTCCAATGAAAAACATGGAGATATCTTACTCCATAAACCGCATCCGCAAAAAGAATTGAAAGCTTACCAGATAAAACAATTATTAGAAATTTTGGAACAGGAGGGTCTCATATGAATAATACATTTGAATATAGAGGTTATATTGGAACTATTGAGTTTTCGGAAGAAGATGCTCTTTTTTTCGGGAAAGTCATGGGGATCCGTTCCCTGATTTCCTATGAAGGCAAAAATGCCAACGAGCTTATTTCTGATTTTCACAGTGCAGTTGATGATTATCTCGCGGTCTGTAAGGCGGAAGGCAGGGAGCCAGAGAAAGCCTATAAAGGCAGCTTCAATATCCGAATCTCCCCGGAACTCCATAAGCAGCTGGTCGTTTGCGCCACTTCCCGCCAAATGTCTCTGAACAGCTTTGTGGAGAATGCACTTCGGAAATCCGTTGTTATTTCATAGTCAGTGTACTGCTGAAAGGAACAGACAAGTACCCCTGTGACCGCATCTGACAGCAGTCCAGGGGCATCCGCCTTTTGTTTATTCTACTTTTTCAAAAGCCGGAATAGAAATCACCTTTCCGTCCCGCATTGCCGACTCATGGGCGCAGATCCCGGTGCCGGTCCAGTAGGCTCCCATGATATCGTCCATGATCGGTGTTCTTTCTTCCAGGATGGAGCGGACGAACTCATGGACCAGATGGGGATGGGAACCGCCGTGGCCGCCCCCCTGGGTAAATGACAGATGCGTGTTTTCATTATTGTAGACCGTATTCTGAGTGAACATCGCGATCTCCTTCGGCAGAAGGTGGGCATAGTCCGGAATCTGGATCCGCTCCTCTCTGATCTCGCCGCCCCGGCTGGATTCCTCGTTTTCATCGGTCAGGATATCCACCTTCTCCAGAGCGCCTGTCCTGGTGTAGAGAACCGGGTCCTCATCTGCCAGCTGCTGCCACTCAAAGCTCTTATTCTCCCCGTAGATCCGGAAGCATTCGGAATAACTCCGGGCCACGCCGTAGAGGAAGCGTTCCATTTCGATCGTCACATCGCTGTCCTTCAGCGAGATAAATGCCGCTTCAAACGCATACGGACATCCGTACTGCTCTTCCAGTTCTTTTCTGACTTTGCCTGAGCCCCTTGCGTATACCCGGTCCGGCAGATGTCCCGCCAGCATCAGGCAGGGCGCAACCGCATGGGTGGGATGCATGAGCGGCGGAAAGCCCTTCCAGTATTCCGGCCAGCCCTCCATATCCTGATAATGGGCGCAGGTCATATACTGGAGCCTTCCAAGCTCCCCTTTCTCATAGAGCTCCTTCATATAAAGAAATTCTCTCTGAAAGATCGTGGTTTCCATAAACATATAATTTTTTCCGGACTGCTTCCGGGCATGGATCACATCATTCAGCTCCTGGATGCTCATTCCCATGGGAATGGTGCAGCCGCAGTGCTTGCCCGCATTCAATACACGGACAGAAAAAGGAGCGTGGGTCGCCGGCGGCGTCACCAGATGCACTGCGTCGATCTCGGGATTGTCCAGCGCCTCCTGCAGATCCGCATGGCACCGTTCCTCCGGGATACTGTAGCGTTCCCTTGCGATGCGCAGCAGTTTTTCATTCTGGTCCACCAGATATACCTTGTCCACATCCGGATGTTTGCAGTAAATCGCGGCAAACTCCAGACCGAAGCTCAGTCCTACCAGGGCTACATTCAATTTTTTCATACGTTGATTCCTCCATTTTAAAATTGGTGTAACTGTTCAGAACAATTACAAAAATTGTAGAGCATACCATGCCAAACAGGAATAAAAAAAATTTATAGGATTTGCGCCTTTTATCAGAAAAAGATTCCGCAGTCTCGTCGAAAATGAACATATTTTATATAAATCCGGAAGAACAGTTAAAAATAGTAGAAGTGGGGGCAGTAAAAAAATACCGCACCTATTTTTTGGGTATTTTCCAGAAAACTGAAAAAATATCTTTATTCTAATCAAGCCCCCGGTGTGGTTTAATACAGATATAAGAAACAGCCGGCAAAACTTAAAGAAAAATGAAAGGGACAGATACAACATATGAAAAAGAAACAAATGACCGCTATCTTATTGGCCGCGTCTATGGTACTCGGAGCAACTGCCTGCGGAGGTTCCGGCGGTACGAAGAACACAAACGAAAACACGGAGCAGGATCAAGCTCAGGAGCAGCAGAAATCCGGTTCCGACGCCACAGAGCTCACTCTTCTCATGGGAAACGACTGGGTAGATGAATCCACTGAGCTCGGTGCGGAATTTACGAAGGTGATCCGGCAGTATGAGGAAGCTCATCCGGAAATCAAGATCACCCTGCAGGGCGCTTCGCAACAGGATATCAAGGAATCCTTCCAGACTGCGGCGCTGGCCGGAGGCGGCGCGGATATCGTAACCATGGATAATTCCGGGCACGCCATCGACTTGGCTGCAATGGGACTGCTCTATCCATTAAGCGAGCTGACCTCCGCCGAGGAATTGATCAGCCAATATCAGGAAGGGCCTTTAAATTCCGGAAAATTCCAGGGTGAATATCATTCGGTTCCCTGGTACATGGACTGCTGCGGATTTTATTATAATGCGGAACGCTTAAAGGAGCTGAATCTGGAAGTTCCCGGCACCTGGGAAGAGCTGGCCGATGCATTGAAGGTGGTAAAGGATGCCGGTTACGGCGGGATCATCACTTATCAGAGCGCCTATGCATTTTATTCCTTCTTTTATCAGAACGAATGTCCGGTCATTGACACCAACGGCGAGGTTCCGGAGGTTGTGATAGACAATGAAGCCGGAACAGAGGCCTGGGATTATATCTGCGATATCATCGAAAACGGCGGGCTGGTAGAATCCTTCAAGGAAGCTACAACCTGGGATAAAGTATATGAGAGCTTTGCCAACGGAGAGGCAACCTTCCTTCTGGGCGGCGACTGGTGTGCTCCTGGAATCGACAAGATCAATCCGGATCTGGATTACGGCATCACCACTATGGTGGAAGGCAAAACACAGGCAACCGTACTGGGCGGATGGACCTGGAATATCAATACCAATTGCAAAAATCCGGAGGCTGCTTACGACCTGATCAGCTACCTGAATTCCGAATCCGGGGATTCCATCCTGGCTGTAGAAGGAAAGATTTCCGCGCGAAAAGATTTCGACTATGCAAAGGCACTGGAAGGAAAAGAACGTCTCCAGGTATTTACAGATGAATTTCCATATACCTGCGCCCGTCCTGCTGTCATCAATGAAAAAGTGATCGATGAGCTGATCACAAACGCGATCCTGGAAGTAGACTATGGAAAAGCAAGCGCGGATGAAGCGCTGGCTTCCCTGACGGCAAAGCTGCAGGAAAATATTCAGACCAATTACCAGTAGTCTGATCGATCAGAAAATGAATACGGCAGGCTCCGCCTAAACGGTGAATCTGTCTGCGGTCTGTATATCCACCCGCTCAATCATCACATGGATTGAATGGGTGGATATAAATACCTTTACAGGAGAGGAATCTATGAATAAAAAAAGGATTAAAAAAAGTCTGGATCTAAAAAAGAACTGGCCCGGATATGTGCTGCTCGCGCCGGCGGTGATCGCCGTATTTACGCTTTCCATCTATCCGTTGTTCCGCGGGATCTATCTCAGCTTTGTCCATTATAACCTGGTCAGGCCAAACGACGCCATTTTCAATACCTTTGCCGGACTTGACAATTATAAAAATATTTTTTCCAACAAAATTTTTCTGCAGTCCATCGGAAATACTGTAAAATGGACCATCGTAAATCTGGTCATCCAGCTGTTGGCCGCCATGCTGCTGGCGCTGGCGCTGAATCAGAAGCTCAAAGGACGTTCCCTGTACCGAACCCTGATCCTGGTTCCCTGGGCCGTTCCACATGCTATTGCAGCGATGACCTTTACTTTTTTATTTAACGCAAACGTGGGGATCATCAATATCCTGGCCGTCAAGCTGGGGATGATCACGGAATCCGTCTCCTGGCTGGGAAATATGGATTCCGCATTCTGGTGCGTGATCCTGGTCGCGATCTGGAAGGGGATCCCGTTTCAGATGATCTTTATCCTGGCCGCACTGCAGGGGATCTCCAATGACATCTATGAGAGCGCCGAGATCGACGGAGCCAGCCGCTGGCAGAGCTTCTGGACGATCACGCTTCCCATCATCAAGGAGCCCCTGGCCATTGCCACGATCCTGAATCTCATCGGTATCGTTTCCTGCTTTAATACGATCTGGCTCATGACCGGAGGCGGACCGCTGTACAGTACGGAGATCCTGTATACCTTTGCCTACAGGGAAGCTTTTATCAACCATAATTTCGGCACTGCGGCGGCAACCTCTGTCATTTTGTTCATCGTGATGACAGGGTTTTCCTGGATCTACCTGCGCCTGGTGCGGGAAAAAGAATAGAAAGGGGTGGACGATTTGCTGCCAAAAAAACAAGGGGAAAGAGTCCGTCTTTCCATTTCCTATATTTTTATATGGATCATGGTTTTCCTTGCGGTCATGCCGTTTATCTATGTCGTACTGACCGCGCTGAAAAGCTCGGAACAGATTTATGATCCTGATCAGATCATTCCCACCTACATCACTCTGGAAAATTTCCGCCAGGTGCTGTTCCAGTCTAATTTTGTGCGGTATTTTATGAACAGTATCTTTATCACGGTTGTGACTACGGTGATCTGCATGGTCCTGTCCGTGATGGCCGCATACGGCCTGACCAGATATTACATCATCGGGTCGGAAAAACTTAAAATGGCTGTATTGATGACACGGATGTTTCCGGGAATCCTGCTTTGTATTCCATTTTATATCATCATGAAGCAGATGCAGCTCATCGACAGCTATGTGGGGCTGATCATGATGTACTGCTCCTTTACGCTTCCCTTCGCCATCTGGAATACCTGCGCGTTTTTCAATACGATCCCCTGGGAGCTGGAGGAAGCGGCCATGATCGACGGATGCGGCCGGCTGCGTTCCTTTTTCACCGTGATCGTCCATGTAGCGAAGCCGGGATTGTTCGTAACCGCGCTCTTCTGCTTTATGTCCTCCTGGGATGAATACATGTACGCGTCCATTTTCATCAATACCACATTGAAGAAAACGATCCAGGTGGGAATGCAGGACTTTGTCGGACAGTATTCCGTGGACTGGGGGCTGCTGATGTCGGCCGTGGTGATCAGCCTGATCCCGCTTCTCTTCTTCTTTGCCCTGGTTCAGAAGAATCTGGTGGACGGCCTATCCTCCGGAGCCGTGAAAGGATAACGCAAATATGGAATAGACTGCCATCATTTGATGCGCAGTCTGTTTTCAATTGCTGAACCTGGCTGTTAATTTCACTGTTTTCACATGCTGATTTGTGTTAAACTATGGATATGTGTAGGAGGAAGTATGAGAACGAAAAAATTGCTGGAATTTCACAAAAAGGGAATACGGACGCAGCTGATCGTATATATCAGCATCTTTGTTGTGCTCCCCCTGTGTCTCGGCCTGATGGTCCTCAATATCTATCTGCAGAAGGTCATGAGTGACAGCAAGGTCCGCTTTGACAGCTCCTCATTGCTCCAGATCAAGAATAACGCGGATCAGATCATTGAGGTGATGAATTATTCCACCAGCATGATGATGGTCAACCGGGACGTTCTGGAAAGCCTCCGGCTGCTGGGCGAGTGCTCGGACAGCTATGAGCTTTACCGCGCAAGATCCGGCCTGTCGGGACGGATCGCGGATCTGGAGAGCTCCGTCTTAAATGCAGTGGACGGCAAGATCGCCATTTTGACCTCGGACGGCTATCTGATCAGCTCCTATCATTTAAGCAAGACCAATCTGGATTATGAGAAGGAAGCCTGGTATGACACCATTCTGGAAAACGGGCGGAAAATCACGTTTCAGCCGGAACTGATCCGTGTTTTCCGGGCCATGTCCAATTATACGATCAAGGACCACCAGCACCTGTACATCGGAAGGAGTATCCAGGATTATTCCGGACGGTCCCTGGGGATCATCATGGTCCAGTTGTCCGCCTCCAAGATCTGGGGCAACTATACAGAAGCGCTGGCAAGCTCCGGCCAGGAAGCTTTTTATATCCTGGATAATGAATTTCACCGGCTGATTGATTATAATGGGAGGGATGCCAGCTTTTTGAACCGCCTGTCCCAAAAAGCCGCCGGCTGGAAGCTGGATCAGAAGCATGTGCTGAGGGGCATCATGGGCGGCACGGATTACTATATGGCTGTTCCGCTGGAGCATTCCGGAAATATCCTGGTCTATTCCATCCCCGCCTCTAACTACAGGGAGGAACTTTCCGGGATCGCCTTCGGGATACTGGTTTTGATCGTACTGCTGGTTTTTCTGACGATCCTGACCATGTTCTATTTTTCCGGAAAATTATCCCGCCCGCTGATCCGTATGGTAGACCTGCTGGAACAGTCGGACAGCGGGATCTTAAGGCTCCGGGACGAGGAGGTTTCCTTTGGGGAAATGAATAAGCTGATCGCCAGCTATAACAAGGCCGGGGAGCGGATCGAAGAACTGATCCGGCGGGTCAAGCTGGAAAGCGAGCTGAAGGAAAAGGCGCATTATGAAATGCTGATGTCCCAGATCTCTCCGCATTTTATCTTCAATACGGTGCATTCCATTCAGATCATGGCGCAGAAGGAGCAGGACAGCCGGACCGAGCGGGCGCTGGAATCCCTGGGCGCCATCCTCCAGGCCGTCTATCAGAGCAAAAACGGCATGACTACTGTCGGCCAGGAGGCCATTCTTCTGCAGGCCTATGTGGATATCATGCAGATGCGGTTCGGGGATTCCTTCTATTTTTATAACACCATCCCCACCGAATTGTATTTGTATGAGATTCCGGCGTTTACCATGCAGCCCATCGTTGAAAATGCCATCCTCCATGGCGTTAAGGATATGAAGGCCGGACAGATCATCGTGTCTGCGGTGGAATATCCGGACAATTTTGTAATTTCTGTATTTGACAATGGAGAATCGGCAGATAAAGAAAAAATGAATCAGCTTTTGAAAGAGCCAAATAAGAATAAAAGTGCTTTTACAGGGATTGGGCTGTATAATGTAAATTCAAGGCTGAAAATGCTTTACGGCGAATCCTACGGACTGATCTTTAATGAAAAGTCCATGACTGGTTTTGAGATCTGGATCCGCATACCGAAAGGAAGGTCACATGTATAGTGTATTGATCATTGAAGATGAAATACTGTCCAGAATCGGCCTGCGCCAGCTGATCCCCTGGGAAAAATATGGCTTCGCCCTTCTACCCGACGCGGCGGATGGGGAAGAGGCGCTGAACAGGATCCGGGAGCACCGTCCGGATATCATCCTCCTGGACCTGAACATTCCTAAGATCGACGGGCTCCGGATCCTGCGGCATCTGAAAGACGAGAATACGGACTGCAGGGTCATCGTGATCAGCTGCAACGAGGAATTTGATATGGTAAAAGAGGCCATGAAGCTGGGCGCCTATGATTACCTGCGGAAGCTGAACCTTTCCTCCGAGGAACTGCTGGGGATCCTGAAAAAATGCCGGCAGGAGCTCCGCACAGGCAATGACCGGGATGAGAAGCTGTCCTCCTTTACATTCCATGAGATCCGCTATGATGAGATCCTGAATCCGAATGGAAAGGACCTTTTTCTGAACGTGGGAACTTACAGGACGGCTCTGTGCATCCTGCCTCCGGAAGAGATCCCGGACGTCTCCGCCTGCCGGACAGCCAGAGGCGCAGAAAAACCGACTTCCGGAGATCCCGCTTATGCCGCGGCCGAAGCCGCGGAAAAATGGTCTGCGGAGCATTCCTTTTACGCTGCGGCAAACGCTTCAAAAAAATGGTTTGCGGAGCATTACACAGAGTATATGCAGATCATCAAAGGCCACCGGCTCTGCTGCTTCCTTTTTGAGCGGCATTTTTCCAGGGAATTCTTTTTGCAGCTTCATCAGGAATTGACAGACTATCTCCCTGGGAAGGTTTATTTCGGCATCCATGAATCGGTCATGGGAAATACGGAGGCCGTAAACCGCGCGATCGTATTGGCGGAGCAGATCTTGGTCATCCGTTATTACGATGAGGAACAAAAGCTTTGTTATTTTCCGGAAAAAATCGCACTCAAAGAACACAGTCCAAAAGGGACCCGGTTGCTGCTTGACAGTCTCAAGGAGGCTGTGGAGACATTTTCCGGGAAGGAATCGGAAGCTGTCATCCGCCAGATTCTGTCCACGATCCGGACGGACCCTTATATCCATATCAATGTGCTGCGGCGGATCTTCATGGATATGCTGGGAATCTATTCCATGACCGCACAGAAATTAAACGGGGCGATCGAAGAAATTCGGGTCCGGGGTAATAACTGCCACTATCAGAGGCTGATGATGATGGGCAGCCTGAATCTGATCGAAGGCTGGTTCCTGGAATTTCAGGATATTTTTTACAGACAGTTTTTTGTGGCATACAAATGCAGCCGGTCGGACCTGTTAAAAAGTATCTTCTCCTATATCGACAGCCATCTGACAACCCAGGTCCATCTGTCCGAGGCCGCAAAAGAGACCGGGGTGTCTAATGCGTATTTGAGTACAGTCTTTAAGAAGGAAATGGGGGTGAACTTTATAGAATATGTGAATCAGAGGAAGGTGGCGCTGGCGAAGCAGATGCTGGAGGAGGGGAAGCTGGTGTATGAAGTGTCTGATGTCCTGGGGTTTGAGAATTGCACGTATTTTTCCAAGGTGTTTAAGAAATATGAAGGAATCTCGCCGGATGGATATAAGAGAAAGGAGTAAAATCACGCAGGCCGCAGCCGCGCAGCTGGAAATGATTTACCATCAAATAAAGACTTTACTCTTATATTTCCTTTTGATACAATGAGATTATCAGAAGTCGTGTTTTCATATTATATGTTCCTGTTCCTAAGTTTCCGAAAGTGCTCATCCATAAGAGGGAGGTGATTTCATGCCGAATAATCTGGAAATTATAGAAAGATCTATCCACGATTTTCAGAGAGTGCAGCGACGTATGCTTTTAGCGAAGGAAGAAAATGCAGTAAAAACATACGCTGATCTGAAAGAAGAATATACTTCTTTAAAAGCATTGCTTGGTACTGCAGGTGTGAATCTGACAGAACTTGACAAAATAAAAGAATAACCGTACGATTAAAAAAAAGAGTTCCGTAATTAAAACAACGCGGCCCGTAATTTTGACCGCGTTGTTTTTCTGCTGTTCTTTTTATTCTGTTTTTTCCCTCTCCCTGACGGCATCTGCCCCTGCATACTTCTCCCTTATTGCATCCCAATGCAGAAAAATATCTTCATCCCGCGCAAGACCATTTTCCGCTTTCACCTTCTGCACAAACGAATATAGGGGCATCCCGCTGTTTTGAACCGCTTCCGCATATATTCTTTTAAGCTTTTCCACGGCAATTCAAACAAACGGTCAAAGTCTGCTATCAGCCCTGAAATCATTGCGTCGGAAAAATCATATGGATCCATATATCCGGTAATGGTTCTATATAAGCGTTTTAACTGCTCAAACTTTTTCATACAGGATCACCCCATCCCTCTGGATCTCATCGAGAAGATCGCGTGAAACCGCGCCTCCGTTCAGATCCACGATATCAAACATCAGCAGTGATTCGATCTCCTCCACAAAATCCAGAATATGATAATACTGCTTCGTATCCCCGGCATACAACGCCAGGTCAATATCGCTCCGTTCCCCGTTTGTACCTCTCGCGCGTGAGCCAAATAATATGATCTGGCTGAGATTTTGTCATTTTATCATTTATCCCGGATTCTGGCAAGTGTTCGTTTTGGCTTTTGGTTTGGCATCCCTCACTCCATTACTGTTCACACCCCGGCCGGGCAGATCAGGCTATACTAAAAATTCCGGATGCGAGGCCCCCCTTTCTGGTTGGCGTCCCCACATCCGGATATTTTTCAGCAGTTTCTTTACTTCAGTCATATATTCTCTTTCAAAAAGTCCAGCACGATTCCAAGAACCGTATCATTGTCAAACCCAAGGCATCCATGGTTTGCATCATCAATTTTATAGAATGTAACATCCTTCCCCATTTTCTTCATATAGTTATAAAGCTGGCAGCTCTGATTAAACGGCACAAGCATATCGCGGCCGCCGTGAATGATCAGGAGCGGCGGCACAGGCTTATCCTCCGACAGATAATTCATGGGGATCGTCGCATCGGCAAGCTCCGGATTTTCCAGCACATGCTTATGTCCGATCTCAAATCCTTCCGGACTGTCCGGGTCATAATGATTCTGGGAACTGTCATAATAATTCATCAGCGAAAATACAGTCGGCCCATACACGTCAATAATGCAGTTCACCTTTGCGGAATACTCGCCGTACAGCTCGGTATCCGGCGCATCGTCCCCGGTAAAGCCCGCCATCAGAGCGGTATGCCCGCCGGAAGAATCACCGCAGACTGCCATATGGTCCGTATCGATATGGTACTCTTCCGCATGCTTCCTCAGATAACGGATTGCTGTCTTGGCATCCTGCATCTGTGCCGGGAACGGAGCCGTCTCAGACGGACGATACTCTATGATCGCCACCATATAGCCGTGCTCTGCCATCCGAATGTGGCGGGAAATGTTATTCCACAGCCACTGCTCATGAAACGCGGACCCCTGAATATATGCAATGCAGGGCCATTTACGCAGAGTCCGTTCTTCCTCTTCGGGCGCGCCGAAATGCACCCTTGGCTCTAAAATATGCATTCGGAGCTTACGCCCATCCCGCTCAGCATATATCACATCCTGATGTATATCTACATAATATCCCCACTCGTCCTTCAGCCCTGTAAGAACGGCGCAGCCCTCCGGCACTTCATCTGTATGCGGAAATTCCGCGGGAATCGGAGTCAGGATCGGCTCTAAAAGTTTTCTTTTTTCCATAATTGTTTTTGGATCAAACATGCTCATAGCCTCCTATAATTTTTTGTATTGCACAATTTCCTGATAATACTTTTTGCTTCCGCACTATGCGATTTCCTGATAATGCTTATAGTTTTTGAAATGATTGAACGCGATCAAAACCAAAGCAATACCGATCCAGGCACATCCATAGAAGAATGCCTGATGCTGTGTAATTCCGCCGACCATATTTCCGACAAAGGCAAGGACGTAAGCAAAGATAAACGCGCCGAAGGAATTACCAAAAAATCCCAGTGATGTAGCCAGTGCGGAATTGCTCTCATCCGTCCCGTCATTTACAAGGAAGTTGATATAAGGCATCCACCAGCAGAAGCCGACTTTGCATATCGTAACTCCAATATACCACATCGTCGTAGAAGATGTAAGTCCAACAACGGCAAAGCCAATGATATTCATCACAAGGGATAACCAGCCGATATTATTTCCAATCTTACCTTTCATAAAGCCGAAGAAAAAACCTCCGATCAATGAGGCAATGCCGCCCCAGCTTGCGATTGCCGCCGCCTGTACCGTTGTGATCGTTCCTGTCTCAACCGCGGCCAGAGACAAGCTGTTATCAAAGGCACCGTACCCCAGTCCATAGATCAGCTGAGCCACAAATCCTATGTAGCATGCGGCCGGAAGTGCTTTTTTTACAACCTGATCCGCAGTATTCTGAGCCGCCGGTTTCTTTTCCTCACGTCCGATCTGATTTACAAAAGCCGGCATACCGAATAATACCAGCAGGAAGATCGCAGCAGCATACAGATATGCACAATACGCATAGTGCCAGTCATATACCATGATGCCGGCCATTGTATAGGAAAACAGCGATGCTCCAAGGCCAACGCAGGAAGACTGAACTCCCATCATTGTATTTGCCACCTTTCCTTCAAAGCAGTCCACGATCAGAGATGCCGACAACGGCTGGATCAGACCGACGCCCAGGCCCGCCAGAACGCGTACTGCAATTTTTCCGACCAGAGAAGGAATAAACATCGGAGAAAACGCGCCGATGAAACAAAGCGCGATTCCGACCACGGAAACCGAAGCCAGCAGCAACGACAGGGAAAGGACCGCCGCCTGAAAAATGCGGAATTTAATACCTGTAGGATAGTTACCTTCCCATACAGGCTCTGATTGCCTTGACAGCGCTCTTTGTGTTTGTGTCGCTCATAGTGATTCCGGTTGCTTCATCGCTGCTGCAACGGCAATGGACGGCCTGAATACCAACTCTTATGCGCATCCTCCCGACCAATCAGCGTGGTGATTGGTCGGGGTGTGACATGTAACCAAAATAATCCTCTCTCGGAGAAAAAAACGCTCGTTTTTACGTCTGCTATATCAGCAGGGCTCATGCAAAAAACGAATGGAGGGCAGGAGACGGTGGAAGATCCATGGACTGGAACACGATAAGCCTTCGGGATGTGATGAATAATCAGGTTGGATGCTCCTTGGAGCATTCAACCGCACAGCTAGTATAACATTGCATTAATTTTGAAGTAATAAGCGCTTGATGTCCATGTCAGGCACATTATTCACCATTATATACGCAATGCTGTACTAGAATAATTTCGTATACTCTGTCTGTGTATCCGCAATATGATAGACGTATACAATCTCTCCGATCTGACGGTATACAGAAGCAAATCTTTGCCATATGACCATACGGTAGCCCTTCTGATTCAGCCATTGATCCGGCGTCTGGGAACCGGAATCCGGAAATGCCTTTAGCCGTTCGATGCTATCTAAAATATGGTCTGTAACTTTCATAGCAGATTCCACGCCAAATTGAAGCAAGTAATAGTCTTCAATCTTTTTCAAATCCTCCCATGCAGTGGGAAGGATCTCCACCTTATACTGTTTCTGCACGTTCCCTCAGTTCCTTTCTTGCTTCAGAGATGCTTCTTGTCTTTGCTCCGCTTAGCCGCTCTTCTTCTGCCTGCATGATCTTTGCGCGAAGCTCTAATGCCTGTTCTCTTTTTTCAAAGGCATCAATATTCATAAACACACCATCGCCCTCCCCATTTTTGGTGATATAAATCGGTTCGCTGGTCTCTCTCGCAAGGTTAGAAATAGAAGCATAATCATTACGAAGTGCTGCTGAAGCCTTGATAATCATTTTTTTCACTCCTTTATATCATTTTGTTGATATAATTATACTTTCTTTTTTGTATATCATCAAGACTTTTTATAAAAATATTCCAACTGTACGGTCGGATGCTCTAAAGAGCCTCCAACCTGCTCATCCATTCGCAAAAACTGTGCTTACGCACTCTAACGTCTGCTAACGCAGCCGCTTTGTTACATGTCACACACTGACCAATCACTACGCTGATTGGTCAGGAGGATGCACATAAAAGCTGGGACTCAGGCTGTCCATTGTCGTAGGCAATTTTAAATGACGGCCTGAGTTACAGGGCACGCCTGGTCAAGGTGTGACCTGTAACGCCGCATTTTTGCTCATTTATGAGTAGTCAAAATGCGTCTTGCCCTGCATCCGCCAGCATGTTATACTAAGAGGCAGAAAATCTGCCTGAGCACTCCGGAACAGCAGGGGGCTTTCACGGTCTGCCGTTCCAGAAAATTGTCTATGAAAGCTTCGGAAAGCGGCGCAGCCTATGGGAAACTATGTGAATACCGGAAATGCGGGTTTTGCCGCAGCGATCCGGGATACGTATGTAGATAAAGCCGAGTTGATCGCATTTATCAACAGCACATTAGGGACGAAACATTTGTCCGCGCAGTGACAGTCGGTTCTTCTGATCGAAATAAACTTCCCCGCAGCAAGCTGCAGGGAATCAGACCCGTGAGTGATTGAAATGGAGTAAAACAGAAAATGGGAAGGAACATTTTTGAGAAATGAATGTGAAGATAGAAATAGAAGCCTACAGGGAAGAGCATCTTCCCGAAATGATTCGGATATGGAATGAAGTTGTGGAGGAGGGAATCGCGTTTCCCCAAGAGGAGCTTTTGGATGCCCGGACCGGGAAGGAATTTTTTGAGCAGCAGACATACAATGCCGCCGCGGTAAATGCGGATACCGGAGAGGTCTGCGGCCTGTATATCCTGCACCCCAATAATGTCGGGCGGTGCGGCCACATCTGCAACGCCAGCTATGCTGTCAGTTCGCGATACCGTGGGCAGCATATCGGTAAAGCTCTGGTTTCCGACTGTCTCATCCAGGGGCGGAGGCTCGGGTTTACGATCCTGCAGTTCAATGCGGTGGTCGCGTCAAATGTCCACGCAAGGCATCTCTATGAACGGCTTGGTTTTATCCAGCTCGGAACGATTCCGAAAGGGTTTCGGATGAAGGACGGGCATTATGAGGATATCTGCCCTTATTATCATACCTTGTGAAGCGGCCGAATGGCCATAATGGGATGCCCTTGGGGATACCTTATGAAACGGCCGGATGGCCATAATGGGATGCCGTCGAGGCTTTTTGAGCTGCGCCGCCGGAGAAACAGGCAAGTCAAGATGTGTCAGTTCATTTCCACAACTGCTTGCCCTTCTGAGTCGTTCTTCTCCCCTACGCCTTCCTCCGATTCAGCATTTCCTCGATTGCATACGCCACCCCGTACTCTTCATTGGATTTTGTCACATACTTGGCAGCCTTGATGATCTCCGGCTCGGAATTACCCATGGCTACTGTCGCGCCGAAGTCCATGGAAAGCATGGAATAGTCGTTCATGCTGTCGCCGAATGTCATCACCTCATCCATGGTATATCCCAGGGATTCGATATAGCTTTTCAGCACCGGGCCTTTCTGGGCGCGGGCATCGGTGATCTCCAAATTGTTGATAAAGGAAGAGGCTACGGCAAGCCTTTTGTCCTTTTGCAGCCGCCTGTCAAGCTCCCCGAGCACCTCCGTGTCACAGCAGAAAACAAAGATTTTATATACGTTGATCTCCTTCTCCTTTAGCGTCTGAAAGTCAGGAATGATGCGGGTGCTTTCCTTCATGTGCCGGTACATTTCCGTTTCCAGGATTTCTTCCATGGTCAGGTCGGAAAAGAATACCTGGAGGTTTTTGCGCAGGTCTTCTTCCAGCGTTTCCGGAGTGCCGATGCTGTAGTCGCATTCCCCGGTCATAAAAATAGTGGATACCGGGTATTGTCTCAGTACGTCATAGATTTCTCCGCACACTCCGGTGTCCATCTGCACCCTGCTTATGATGTTCTGCCGCGGATCTCGCACCTCCGCGCCGCTCCCCACGATATAATCACAGACCAGACCCGTACCGTCCAGTTCCTGCAGGACTCCGTTCATGTCACGGCCGGTCGCCACCATGAAACGTACCCCTGCATCGCATGCCCGGCGGATCGCCTGTACGGTCCGCGGCGCAAGCTTGTGGTCGTCCCCTAAAAGTGTACCGTCCATATCACTTGCTATTACTTTTATCATATCGATTCGCTCCTTTATTTTCTTTGGCAGATATTTTTCCTGGGTCTGTCTGGCAATTCCTTCGGCACATGGATCTGTACCCCAAATACGATCCGGACAAGCCAGAGCATAAACAGCAGTACAACAATCGGAATCAAGCAGGATGTCACCATCATCACAGCAATCGCTTCAATAAAATGATTTAAAAGCGATTCCCCTTTTTGCATCAATCCCGATACTCCGCCTTTGATTTTGGACACAAGCTTATCCAAAACATTCCCCTCTGAATCTGTGCTATCATTTATTTCAGCCGTTAGATCCTGTGCCTCATCTAAGGTCGTTTCCATTGACGTTTCGTATGTTTCTTCTATCATCTCAGAGACTTTTATACTCAGTGGAATCATCGTAAATATGACAAGCCCGAAGACCGCAATTTTTGCTGCCAACACTTTTAAAAATGTCCTGTTCAGACAAATTCCTGCCGCAAATAAGACGCACGCTGCCGGAATCAATATAAAAAAGGCTGCATATCCTGTAAGTGTAACCAGATATTTTTCCAGAAAGATCACCATCAGAATGGTCAAAAAATATGAGGCCAGATCTGCCAGTTTATTCGCCACGGGTGTGGTCGAATCACCTGGAATTGCCGCGATCGCTGTTGCCGCTCCAGCTGAGGCTGCTGTCAATTTTAAGACATCCGCCCTTTTCTCATCTAATGCAGCGATTGTTTTTTTATGATTTTCCGGGGCGCTTGCCGCCTTTGAAAGAATCGTCATGGAAAAAAGCATGATCACTAACGCCATTCCCACCAGCGCTAACTTTTTTACATGATTTTTCTTCAGTACCTCTTTCATTTTATTCTCCTTTCAATCCCCGACCCTCTTCCGTCAGCAATTCCCCACAAACACATGCTCCAGATACTTCCTCGCCGTATCTGCAAGGCGGTACACCCGTCCCGTCTCCGTGGCGTCCCGGTCTGCCATCTGATACCGGGGGAAAAACCGGGTCACGTGGAGCGGGATGTCCTTTCCCAGGGAGGCGATCCACCGCGCTTCCTCCTCCATTTCCTCCGTCCCGTCGTTCATCCCCGGCACGATCAGCGTGGTCAGCTCCACGTGGCAGTCTGCCGCCGCGCGGGTGATAAATTCCTTCACTGTCTTCAAGTCCCCGCCCAGCTTCCGGTAGGTCTCCTCTCGGAAGGCTTTCAGGTCAATGTTCATGGCGTCGATGAGGGGAAGCAATTCTTCCAGCACCTCCCGAGATGCCGTGCCGTTAGTGACCAGCACATTGTCCATGCCCAGCTCCTTGATGAGCCGGGCCGAGTCGCACACATATTCCCAGCCGACCAGAGGCTCATTGTAGGTAAACGCCGCCCCAATATTTCCAATCGCTTTATATTCTTCCGCTTTTTGCGCCAAAGCCTCCGGGGAAATGGATACCGCCCCGGCCTCTTCCGGCCCGGCCATGGAGATCTCATGGTTCTGGCAGAAGGAGCAACGCAGATTGCAGCCGTAGCTCCCCACAGACAGGATCAGGCTGCCCGGCCGGTACCTGTGCAGCGGCTTTTTCTCAATGGGGTCCAGCGCCAGGGAAGTCACCTGGCCGTAATTGCCGCAGATGATCCGGCCATTTTCATTTTTCCGCGCCCTGCACAGCCCTGTCTGTCCCGGCTCCAGACTACAGTGATGGATGCATGCCTGACATGTCTCTTTCATAATGTCCTCCCTGTTATCTATGTTCACGGCCGATAAAATCTACCATGAGTACCGTACCAGCCGCAGACGCAAAACGGCAGGATTCCTCCCGCGGCTGTTCTGAATCATTCCATTTTTAATAGTGCCGTACCACCTCAAACCGTTCCAGCTCCGCTTCTTCCTGCTCTCCGATCCCGGCCTTCTGCTTCGCGATGGCGATCTGCTCCTCCACCGTATCCACGCCTTCCAGGTTGGGAAGCAGCAGCCCCCTTCGATAGCCCTTTGTCACCACCACGCCGTACCGCTTCACATCCAGCTTGTCCGGGGAATCAATTTTTTCCGTATCCCCCAGCACATCCACGGTGATGGTCAGCTTGTCCAGTTCCTCCGGCTCTATGGGCGAAAAACGCGGATCGCGGGAAGACGCGCTGATTCCGTTTTCTATGATTTCCTGCGCAATGGACGGGCAGACTGCCTGGATCGTGCCGATGCATCCCCGGAGCCTTCCTTCCTTTTTAATGGAAACGAATACGCCTGCCCTGCGGTTCTGCATTTCCCCGGGAAGTCCCTCCGGCATCCGGAGCTTCTTTCCGGTACGGACATATTCCTCCACGGTGTTCCGGGCAAGCTGCACATACGCGTCCTCCTGCTGCCGCTTCTTCAAGATCCGGTTCCTCTCCTTCTCCTCATACTGATCTTTCAGATTCCGATTCAGGTCCCTTCCTTTGATCTCATAAATACAAATGCCGTAGCCCACGCCAAAGGGCCCTTCATAGGAAAGACGCCTGGCTTCCACCTCCGTCCGGTCCAGCGCCCCGGCCATGATGGTAAAGGAACGGTGCCCGCACTCCCCTGCCTTTTCGCAGAAATCCTCGGAAAATTCCAGCAGTTCCCCGAAATTGCCTCTTTCCATGACCTGCATGACGCGACTGTCATACTCCGGGCCCTCCTTCTGGTAGCCGTAAGGGCCGTCTGATTTCAGCCTGTGAGACAAATCCCCGCTGGCAATGATCACGATCCTCCGGTCCAGTACCTCCGCAGTCTCCCGGATGCGTCTGCCCAGCTCGTAATGCACGGTCAGCGGGAGCCCGGAGAGGCCCACTCTCACCAGTTGATAGTCTTTCCAATATTGATTTACAAAATACAGGGGCACCATGGTTCCGTGGTCCAGCCGCCGGTCCCGCTCCCCGGCGGTTCCCGCGGGAAGGTCACCGGCATCCGCCAGCTTGCACAGATTGTCCACAAATTCCGTATCATAACGAACCTCGAACCGCACCTGCCCCGCACTGAACTGGCTGAAATCTCCCTTCGCGCCATTTCCCGGGGAAATGTGAAAATAGTCTGCGTACATGACCTGGTGGGGCGAAAGCAGAACGATCGTCTCCGGCTTTAACTCGCCGATCCTGCGGCCCACTTCGTGATACGCGTCAACGGTATCCCGAATCCCGCGTTCCTCCCCCCTGCCGATCTCCGGTACGATCAGCGGCGGATGGGGCACCATAAAAGCTCCTGTGATCATGATGTTACCTCCTTTTTCGAAAATGAGCGGTTTCCTGTATCTGCTTTAAAGCTTTCGGGACATCCATCCCCTTGAGTTCAATCAAAATCGCCGAACGTTCCTGAGAATGAACCACAAACAAAAAGTCGCACTTATTCAGCTTATCCGGCACTGATGAATCCACCACGATAATTCCCCCATCCATCCTGAAAGAAATAACCTGGTTTTTCATGCTGTTTTCGAGGATATATTTTTTCTTCTTTTCTTCACATTTGATCTCCGAGCGCCTGTCAGCAGATACGATACACCGCTCACTATGGTTGCCGCACTTTTCAGGATGTTTTCCAGATAACACTTCCTCTACACATAGTTCTAACCTATTACAGATCATTTTCCATCTCCATATCCATCAGTTTATCCAATTCCGAATTTGTAATCGCAGAAACTTCATCAATATAATCCGTATAAATCATATGGCTCTCGGTGTCAAGCAGAGACTCCACTGATCTTTCAAATTTTCCCACTTTATATGCCGCAAATGTATCATAAGAAATTCTCAGGTTTTTGGGAATCACATCCTTTTCATTTTTAGTATGCGCTCTTTCTACTTTTCCCGAATACAACAAAATGTTAATCGAGGTAAGAACATATGGACTGTGGGTTGTAATAATCACTCTGCTTCCGGTCACATTTGACATCAGAGAAATAAGGCTGACCATATCTTTTTGCGCAATAGGGAACAGATGTGCTTCCGGTTCTTCTATTATAAAATATGCATCTCTTTTTTCCAAAATAATAGAAAATGCGAGCATTAATATCCACAAGGCTTCCTGCTGCCCCGAAGAACCATACATCAGCTTTACCCAATGAGAATCATCAAAATAAATCTTTTCTCCATCACTTTCACTGGTATAATCTGCTTTTAAAATCCTTTTTATCAAACGATATGCATGGTCTAATGCATTATTATTAATCTGCCCTTTGACTGTTTTTGTATAAACCTTCACCATCTCCGGAATTTTACTTCCGAATTTACTCCTTGTAGTTCTGATCAGCCTGATAAACTCCTGCATGGTCAGATCCATCTCATCCACCGATACATCCTGAAGCTGTTCCGACATAGTTGCAAGCAGGCTTCTTCCGGCAGGCACGTATATGATTTCTGATTTATTTCCAAACAGCGAAGACAGCACTACATTTAAGTGCTGCTTCATGACACCCATGGCTGTAATATTGTCCATGATCGTGCTCACCTCATAGTCGAGTTTGTTCAGAAACATGTCTGCTGCTTCATTTATCAGAGCATAAATTTCATTTCGAAGATCCGTGTCAAAAAAGAACCGTACATACCCGTCCTCATTCAAAAATATACGTATACTTTTTTCCTGAAAAATGTAACGAATCTCAAATCGCTGCATATGCTTTGTAGTTCCAAAGCAGCCCATAAATTGCTTTGTCATTTTTTTCAAGTAATTATTAAAATATTCGTTCTTATGGTTTTCTGTGAACTGCTCAGAGCTCATCAGGAAATCCAGAGTATAATCTCTGATCTTCTGACAAAAGTAAACGACTCTGCAGATCGTACTTTTTCCTGACGCCTGTGCCCCTATAAAAATCTGGAATTTATCATTCAAGTCTATTCTGGCTTCATCAATCGGTCCGAAATTCCGTATCAAAATCTCATTTTTGCCCATAAATCCCACGTTCCTTCCCGAGTAAAATTCTTAATGCAATGAATCGTTCATCCTGATTATCCCATTTTGCTCTTTTTATTCCCCATCCAATTTATTATTCTATTCCGAACAATTATCATCATTATACATTTTTGGGGGCTTCATTTCAACCACATTCCGGGGCTTTTCCCATCGCAAACGGAAGAATACGTTATTATGAGCACCCGGTCAGGGTGTAAGCAGTAACAAGAGGACAGAAAAGGTGAGGAGCCAGGAGGCTCCTCACCTTTTCTGTCTATTGCTTTTTATCCTTCCTCTCCATTCCCCGTCAACACAAACACCTCATGAGCCAGCACCGGGAATGCCGCCAGGATCAGCAGCACGGCCCATTCCTGCCACCCAAGGACCGCCGTCCCGAACATCCCCACCAGATAAGGGATCTCCGTGACCGCCATCTGCAGCAGGACTCCCAGCACAAAGGCCGCGGCCAGCACCGGATTAAAGGTTCGTTTTCCGGAAAATACGGAGGTCCGCACATCCCGCATACCGAGGGCGTGGAAGAGCTGCGACATGCCCAGCACGGTAAACGCGTAGGTCTGGGCCCGCGCCAGAGCCGCTTCGTTCTGCAGCACCGCCGCAATGTTGGACAAATTGAAGGCTTTCCCGCTTTCCGCCAGCACATCCCACGGAATCTTTAAAAACGCGGTCAGGCTGATGGCTGCGATCAGCAGTCCGTAAAAGACCGTACATGCCAGCCCGCCGTTTGCGAACATCCCCTCCTTTGCGCTCCGGGGCGGCTCCCGCATCAATGCCTCCTTGTCATTTTCATCCACCCCCAGGGCCAGAGCCGGCAGGGAGTCTGTGATCAGGTTGATCCAGAGGATATGGCTGGCCTTCAGCGGAGCGGCAAGGCCCAGCAGCACCGCCGTAAACATGGTGATGATCTCCCCGAAATTGGAGGAAAGCAGGAACAGCACGGTTTTTTTGATATTTTGAAATATACTCCTCCCTTCTTCAATGGCCTTTTCAATGGTGGCAAAATTGTCGTCCGTCAAGATCATGTCGGAGGCATTTTTTGCCACGTCTGTTCCTGACATTCCCATGGAGATGCCGATATCCGCGGTGCGCAGCGACGGCGCGTCATTGACTCCGTCCCCGGTCATGGCAACGATATTGCCGCACTCCTTTAACAGCTTCACGATCCGTACCTTATGCTCCGGGGAAACTCTGGCAAATACACTGGTTTCTTTTAAACGCACCCGCAGGTTGTGATCCGACAGATTGTCCAGCTCCGCGCCTGTCAGGCACTGGTCAGGCTTCCTGGCGATCCCCAGTTCCTTTGCAATGGCAAATGCGGTATCTGCATGGTCACCGGTGATCATGATGGTACGCACCGAGGCTTTGCTGAACTTCTCGACCGCGTCCCTGGCCTCCGGACGGATAGGATCCTTCATCCCTGCCAGGCCGAGAAATACCAGGTCCCGCTCTTTGAGCAGCGCTTCCGAATCCCCTGTTCCCTCCTTCATGGCCAGCGCCAGGACACGCAGCGCCTGGGATGACATTTCCTCCAGGGCGGCCTGGATCCTCCGGCGCTTGAGATCCCCAAGGGGCTGGATCCTGCCGCCCAGATAAATTTTTGTGCAGCGTTTCAGCACCACATCGGGCGCTCCTTTTGTAAAAGCGATCAGGCCGCGGCATTGGTGCACCGTAGTCATCATCTTTCTTGCAGAGTCAAATGCCTGTTCCGACACCCTCGGATACCGGGCTTCCGTCTGTGCCTTCCGGACTCCGCAGTTGGACGACATGACCGCCAACGCAATCTCTGTAGGGTCACCCACCGCCCTGCCGCTCTCAGGAATGACCGCGTCGTTGCACAGCGCAAAGCCCTGCAAAAACAGCTCCGGGATCTCCGCCTGCTCCCGGATATTGCTTGTGGAAATGGGAATCACCTGCTCGTTGACGTAGCACCGGGTCACGGTCATTTTGTTCTGGGTCAGCGTGCCGGTCTTGTCGGAGCAGACCACATTGACCGCTCCTAAAGTCTCCACGGATGGCAGCTTTCTCACGATGGTATTCACCTTCACCATCCGGGACACGCTCATGGCCAGCACAATGGTCACCACCGCAGGCAGGCCCTCAGGCACAGCCGCCACTGCAAGGGAGATCGCCGTAATGAGCATTTCCAGAATGTCGCGTTTCTGCAGCACCGCGATACCGAACAGCAAAACGCAGAGCAGGACAGACACGATACTCAAAAATTTTCCCAGCTCCGCAAGCTTCCTTTGGAGCGGTGTAAATTCCTTTGGAACCGTTTTTATGATAGAAGCAATCTTTCCGATCTCCGTCTGCATCCCTCTGGCGATCACGATGCCTTCACCCCGGCCGCCGGCAACCATGGTGGACATGAACGCTTCGTTTTTCCGCTCCCCGATCTGCAGCTCCCCGGCTGCCAAAAATTCCGCGTCCTTCTCAACCGGAAGGGATTCCCCGGTAAGGGCGGACTCCTCGATCTTGAGATTCCAGGTTTTGACCAGACGCAGGTCGGCGGGGACCTGCATTCCTGCCTCTAACAGCACGATATCTCCGGGTGCCAACTCCGCGGCAGCGATCTTGCGGATCTCACCGCCCCGGCGGACGTGCGCTTCCGGGCTTGTCAGCTTTTTCAGCGAATCAAGGGCTTTCTGGGCCTTTCCCTCCTGGATCACCCCCACCGACGCATTGAGCACGATGACTACTCCGATGATGACTGTGTCACTATATTCTTTTAATAGAAACGATACGAATGCCGCCACCAGCAGCACACAGATCAACGGGTCATTCAGCTGCTCCAGAAATGTCTCCGGGACACTTTTTTTCCGCTCCCCTTCCAGTTCATTTCTCCCGTCGGCGGACAGCCGGGTGACCGCTTCCGCCCAGGACAGTCCCTGTTCAGGATCCGTATGGAACTGTCCGGTTACCTCCTCTATGGATTTCTCTTCGTACAAAAGAATCCCCCCTTTCGTGTCTTGTCCCCCGAAGCGCAGCATGTAAGCGGATCCGGAGATTACAGCGCCCTGGCGCATGTCCTAATTTATGGTATGCGCCAGGGCAGGGGGATATTACTATTTATTCCACTTCATTCCCCGTGCTCTCCCCTTTGGCAAATGCAGCCGCGTTTTTTAAAGTTGTCTCGCTAATAGCGCCCAGCGCCTCCTCCGTAAAGAATCCCTGATGAGAGGTGATCAGCACATTCGGAAACGACAGGAGGCGGGATGTGATCGAACTTTCCAAGATTTCATCGGAACGGTCCTCATACACATTCCGTTTTTCCTCCTCGTACACGTCCAGACCCACCGCAAAAAATTTTCTGGCCCGAATGCCTTCGATCAGGTCCTCGGTCTTGACCAGGCCGCCCCGGGATGTGTTGACCAGCACCACGCCATCCTTCATTTTCTGAATCGTTTCCCGGCAGATCAGATGGTACGTCTCTTCCGTCAGAGGACAGTGCAGAGAAACCAGGTCGCTCCTGCCGAGCAGCTCATCCATGGCCACATACTGAACGAAATCCAGCTCCGGATTCTGATACTTGTCATAAGCAAGCACCTCCATGCCGAATCCATGGCAGATCCTTGCCATCGCCGCCCCAATCTTTCCGGTCCCCACGATTCCCGCGGTCTTTCTGTAAAAGTTGAATCCCAGCATGCCCCCCAGGCTGAAATCATTTTCCCGGACGCGCACATATGCCTTGTGGATCCGCCGGTTTGCCGCCAGCGCCAGAGCCATGGCATGCTCCGCCACCGCCTCCGGGGAATAGCCGGGCACCCGCATGACCTTGATCCCGAACGCCTTTGCCTTTCCGATATCCACGTGGTTGAAGCCGGCGCTGCGGAGCAGGATCAGGCGTACCCGGCACTCGTGGAGCAATTCTACAGTTTCTGTTCCTACATCACAGTTTACAAAGGCACAGACCGCGTCATAGCCGTTTGCCAGCCTTGCCGTGGCCGGGGTCAGCTCGGATTTCAGATAATCAATCTCGATATCCGGATAAAGGCACCGCTTTTCCTCAAAAGAATCCCTGTCGTAGCTTTTTGTATCATAGAATAAAATTTTCATCGCTGTTCTACCATCCTTGTCTCATCATGTTGATTTCCGCGAAGCAGAGAGGCAAGCGGACATGTCTGCATGTACATTCGCCGGCTGACGCGGTTTTTCAAGATCTAGTGTGTCCATTTTCCGGCAATTCTTCCCTGAAAGAATATTCTTTTGTGATTTTCTTATACTAATTTTGACAACGAGGTAAGCATGATGACCAAAAATGAAGAACTACCGATCGGATTTACGATGGAGCCGGCCCAGCATACGGAATTTCCCTGTTGATTTGGCACGAAAACTGTATTATAATGTCAGAGGCTTTTGAGAGTATACGACTGTACTGCAGCTCGGAATCGGTAGGAAAAGGGAATGAATCAGCAGGGAATTTTTCAGAAACGGATCTTTATGACAACCGTCGGCGTCATTTTATGCGCCATCGCCGTTGGATTTTTCAAATGCTCACAGTTCGGTGTGGATCCGTTCCAGTGTTTTGCACAGGGAATCTGGGGGCGTTTTTTTCAAACAGGGCTTTCGTATGGAAGCTACTACATCATACTGAGCGGAATCATGCTGGTGCTGGATCTTTTTATCGCCAGAAGCTCTATGGGCGCGGCCACCCTGGTCAATATGTTTCTGACGGGGTATGTGGTTGATTTTGCCTGCATGGTCATAAGCCGTTTCTTTCCGAATCCTGATCTGCCGGTGCGGATCATTTTTCTTGCTGTCGGAGTCCTGGTGATGTGCTTCGCCTCTTCCTTATACATGACTTCCAATCTGGGCGTTTCCGTGTATGACGCAATCCCTATTGTCATTGCGGAAAAGCGGAAGCTTCCTTTCAAATTCGTACGGATCGGCTGCGACCTGTTCTGTGTCATCATCGGAACAGTTACAGGCCTGCTGCCGGGTATCGGCACGCTCATCACAGCATTTTTTATGGGGCCCCTGATCGTGTTCTTTAACCACAGTTTTTCAGAGCCTTTCCTCTTTGGGAAGAAAACGGAATTTACTTCTGATGAATGATCTAAACGCAAAAAGGCAGTACGCCATGTATTGGAAACGTACTGCCTTTCTGTATGTTCCTGTGCCGCAGTCAGTATTGTTTATCTGCCAGGTCAAGACCATAGTCTTTCAAGCTGCCGTTTATCGCGTCAGCAAGCCATCCAGAGACGGGTTGTTCTTGCTCCTCAAACGGCAGCCATACTTGTTTCCTCGTTTATACGTGCCGCGCCGCTTCTGCGGGCCGCTTCCGCAACCGCCTGTGCCACCGCATCCCTTACGCGCGGATCAAATGCCGCGGGCAGGATATAATCTGCGGACAGCTCCGCGTCGCTCACCAGACCCGCGATCGCGTGAGCTGCAGCCGCCTTCATTTCATCGTTGATGTCCGCGGCTCGGACATCCAAGGCCCCGCGGAACATTCCTGGGAAGCACAATACATTGTTGACCTGGTTCGGATAATCTGACCGTCCGGTAGACACTACGGCTGCGCCTGCTGCTTTTGCTTCTTCCGGAAATATCTCCGGAGTCGGATTGGCGCAGGCAAAGATGACGGGATCCTCTGCCATAGACCGGACCATATCGGCGGTCAATGTCTCCGGGGCAGATACCCCGATAAATACGTCCGCTTTTCGGATCACATCCGACAGGCTTCCTTTTTCGCAGGCGTGATTGGTAATCTCCGCCATTTCCTTTTTGATCGGATTTAGCCCTTCCCGGCCACGGTAGATTGCCCCCTGCCGGTCTGTCATGATCACATTTTTCAGCCCCATGGAAATGAGCAGGCGGATAATGGCAATACCTGCCGCCCCGGCGCCGGAGGTCACAATCTTTACTTCGTCCAGCCTTTTGCCAACCAGCTTGAGCGCATTGATGAGTCCCGCCAGCGTAATGACTGCGGTTCCATGCTGATCGTCATGAAAAATCGGAATATCACAGCATTCTTTGAGGCGTTTTTCAATTTCAAAGCATCTGGGTGCGGAAATGTCTTCCAGATTGATCCCGCCAAAGCTGCCGGCCAGGAGACGGACGGTCTCTACAATAGCATCCGTCTCTTTACTGCGGATACACAAGGGAATCGCGTCCACGCCGCCGAATTCCTTGAACAAGACGCATTTTCCTTCCATGACCGGCATCCCCGCCTCCGGACCGATGTCCCCCAGCCCCAGGACTGCGGTGCCGTCCGTAACAACCGCAACTGTATTCCAGCGCCGGGTCAGTTCATAGCTTTTATCAGGATCCTTCTGAATCTCCAGGCAGGGCTTTGCAACGCCGGGCGTATACGCAAGACTCAGCGCCTCTTTGGAATCCACCCTTGCGCGGGAAGCAATCTCTATCTTTCCCTTCAGGTCATAGTGCATTTGTAATGATTCCAATGAATAATCCTTGTTCATAGCCTTCCTCCTCGTATTTATTTTTACGGCAGTTCAAAACAGCAGACAGAATCGACGGCCTGCTGTGTTGTGTAACGCTCCTCCCAGTCGCAGAAAAACAGGGAGTTCTCAAGCCCGCTGGTCATGGTCAGGAGATGCTCCAGACTTACTTTGGGCAGATTGCTTCCGGGATCCTCCGGCACAGATTCTGGGAATATATCCACAAGCTTTTCGTCCAGACGGATCAGCCCTTCGTCCATTGCGATCCCTGCCGCACATGACACCACGCCTTTGCAGGCAGACCAAGTATTCAGACGCGTCTTTACCGGCATCCGTTTATATTCCGCTGTCCGGGTTCCTTCGCGCCAAATCTGGGCGTACATAACATTTAGATTTTGTTTTAAAGTGTCAATTACAAATTCTGATAGTATATTCTGGTCATTTCTCATCTTGTTTATTCTTATTATGGCATCGCAATTTAAATCTGCCTAAAATCTATAGACAGGCTTTACACCCAAAGCTCCCTTTGATATAATAAAATCATCCCTTAAACCATACCTTATGAAACGGCCGGATGACCATAACGGGATACCCTTGGGTATACCTTATGAAATGGTCGGATGGCCACTATGAGATGCCCTTGAGTATGCTTTAATTCAGTAGGAAGGAGCGATGAATAAATGACTGGTAAAGAGGTTGTAAATCTTATAAGGAAGCTAAAAGAAAAAGGCCTGAGCAGTGATGAAATCCTGGAATTGATTGAATATATCGAAACTCACGATCCGAAAGAGCAGGAAAAGTAAATGTGCGGAAAAATATAAAGTGTAAATATTGACATTCCAAAGACTTGTAGTAATATGTCACCACAAAGAAGCGAGGAAGCTGTCCCATCAACTGCCCCGTTTCTTTCTTATTTTTCGCAGACTGTCCGGAGCCGCGCGCTCCGGCTTCCGCCTACCGCAAAGCAGCCAGCGGGGGAATCCTGAAACGCCACAGCGGATATATCTCAATGGTGATCCAGGAGGGAGAACTGGCCGTGGTCAAGACGCGGACCGTATCGCTTACGACCTGAAAGTTCAGCTGCGTCCCCGCGCTGTCGCACTCATAATTCACCGCACGGCTGGGCTGGATCCCGAAGCGCCCGGCCGTTTCGATAGCGTCAATATTTGCGCCCAGGAATAAAAATTCCCATCCATACCGCTCCTTCTGCCTGCCAAGCATAGAATTAAATCCACCGATGGTGTCCTTCTCCAGCCCGCTCATAGAGCCACTCCTGTCCAGGACAAATACGAGTTCTGTTAAATTCTTTTTCATGATGCTTACCTCCGTGAATTTTTGAAATGTAATAATCCAGATTGGAAAGGCGACGAACGGCAGCCAACAACAAAAACAGCCCACCATACACCGTTTTTTTATATGGTGGACGTTTGCGTTAAAAATTTATAGCCTACTAAAAGTTTGCATTTCGGACAATATAGTGGAAAGTTTTTCAATTCTGTATCTTACCGTATCTATAACCTTGTTTTATTTCCGCAGATTGGGCAAAGCAACCATTCTGTTTTTATAATGTCAAATCCTTTTCTTTCATAAAGCAGATACTTATACTCTTATTTCTTCCTAGATTTTACGCAAATATCGTTTAAACAAAAAGCAAATCCACATAGCAAATAAAACAAATGCGGGCAGCATATAAAGCGGCATATTTTCTAAAATCGCTTTTCCAATCCAAAAAGAGGGTAGCGGAGATAGTACATACTGTATATCTGATTTAATGAAAAACGGGATAACAGCACCAAAAATAGTCAGCGTAGATAACTTCGTTACTGCCATACCCTCTAGCTTGTTTGATGAAATCGTCAGTACAAGCAATGCAACAATCATGCCCTGCAAGGTTCCTCCCGTCGCAAGCAATAAAATGGTAAGCGGAGAAAGAGGCGTCAGTTTAAAAACAGGCAACAGAATAATAGTCGCAAGAAATGCAATAGCAGAAGGCACGCCAAACCGTGCAGCTATGTAACCTGTTTTTCTTAAAGGCGTAATGAATAAATAGACGGCTGTCTTTTCATCCCTTTCCTCTAAAGAAATCATTGCTGAAACAAAGCAGAACATAGTGGATGACAGCATTGCAAACAGGATGTCAACCAACTTGTAATAGGGAGAAATAATTGCCGCTATATGAAAACTGTCTGTCAAAGCAGCTTCTATTAAAGGTATGGCAAACCGAAAGAAAAAGCCTGCAAGGATTGGCGCAAAACAAGATACAAACAACATCATGTCCCGCCGCATAGCTGCCGCCATTTGGAAAAAGCTCAATCTAATTGCTTTCATAGCTTTACACCTCCCATGCTATCCCACATTTGGCGGACGAAAAGTCTTGAAAATACAAATAGAATTATTATCGTTGCCGCCACGCCCAAAAAACCTATTGCGGACGAAGAATGCCCTGAAACCATATCCATACAAACATTGACAGGATAATACCCGCACCATGCAGGAGTAATTTTAAATAAATGCAAAATTGCAGGAACAAAGCAAACGGCTTCGATTGGCACAGTCCACAATATAAACTGATTAAGGCTTGTAATTTTTGTTGCAACGATTATTCCAAATAATGTAAATATCACACTGGATATAAACGTACCAAAAAGCACAATGTGCAAATTATCCGCATCTGCGGCTAATGCTAAAATAGCTGCTACAACAAGTGAAATGGCTGACAATGAACTGACTTTAGCAATCACATATTCCGTCGCATGGACAGGAGAAACTGCCAATGCACAG
>Ga0137308_100396_pt1 | contig 75825 bp, 68 predicted proteins | sample Inofrocosms_June_FD_97181 | JGI IMG/M metagenome (GOLD analysis project Ga0137308, IMG submission 97181) | Mouse cecal microbial communities from Vienna, Austria - N-Acetylneuraminic and N-Acetylglucosamine D2O microcosms_June | ecosystem: Host-associated > Mammals > Digestive system > Large... | reverse complement strand
GGATGAACCGGAGCATCCAGGCAGAAGGCTCTTTCGGGGATATAAAACAGGACATGCATTTTCGGAGATATGTGGGCAGAGGAACGTCAAATGTGCTTGTGGAAAGTATACTGCTGGCCATGGCAAGGAACGTAAACAAGCTGCATAATAAAATTCAAAAAGGCAGGACAGGAACCCATTTGTTCCCACTGAAAAGCGCTTAATTTTTAACATCTTAAAACAAATATGCAAGCCATGGGAAATGGCTTATTAAAGTATGCTCTTTTTATAGAATAACAGAATAATTTGGAGTTTTTTCTTGAAACCACATAAAAAAACAGCAAAAATGAAGCTGCCGCCTCACGAATTTTCATTCGTTAAAGCGACAGCCCCATTTTTTTGTGTAAGATGTCCATGCTGACAGGGGCGGCAAGACCTCTTGGTACGGAAATAATGATTATAAAGATAGGGAAACAAAAAATGTATTTATTACTTGACATTTTTTATAAAAACTATTATAGTATTCCTGAAAAATAACACTACAGGAAGTGCAAGTAATTATGGAAGAAAAAAAGCTGGTAGAGTATTTGGTATCGTTCGGGCTTACAGGACAGGAAGCGTCCGTCTATCTGGAGCTCTTTCGCGCGGGAACCAGCAATGGTTATGAGCTGGCGAAGAATACGGGGATTTCGCGCTCCAATGTATATAAAGCTTTGCAGGGGTTATCGGATAAGGGGGCGGCATATGTCAGCGAGGGGGCTTCCCGCAAATTTACAGCAGTGGGAGTGGAGGAATTCTGCCGGAACAAGATTAACGGACTGATCCGCAAACAGGAATTTTTGCTGGCGCATATGCCTAAGGAGAAGGAGGGCACGGAAGGCTATGTCACAATAGCTTCCGACGATAATATTGTGGACAAGATTCACAATATGTTGCGGACGGCGCAGAAGAGAGTTTATCTGTCGATGGCCGTATCGCTGCTGTTGCAGTTCCAGAGTGAATTGTCAGAGCTGGCAGAGCGTAAAATCAAAGTAGTAGCGCTGACGTCTTTTCCCCAAGGCGCAAGTACTAAGCTGCCTATAGAAAAGGCGAAAGGAATCAAGTTTTATGTGACTTCTGATAAGAAGAACCAGGTCGCAATCATCACGGATTCTAAATATGTGCTTAGTGGGGAATTGGGAAAAGGCAGGGATAGTACCTGTGTGTATTCCGATCAGGCAAATTTTGTACAGGTGTTTAAGGATTCCATGAAGAATGAAATCCGTCTGCTGGAATTGGAAGGCAAGAACAGCTAACCATGTATAAATATTTAAGATATTTCAAAATAAAATGACAGTATGAGACAAAAGGAGTAAGAGGATGAAGAAAGAACCATTTGTAACAAAGGAACAGCTGGAAGAAATTGTAAAGGAATACCCAACGCCGTTTCATCTCTACGATGAAAAAGGCATCCGTGAAAATGCGCAGGCATTGCAAGAGGCATTTTCCTGGAATAAAGGATTCAAAGAATATTTTGCAGTCAAGGCAACGCCTAATCCCTTTTTGATTAATATTCTCAAAGAGTATGGGTGTGGGTGCGACTGTTCGTCCCTGACGGAATTGATGCTTGCCGACGCCTTGCATTTTGAGGGCGCTAATATCATGTTTTCTTCCAACACGACGCCGGCGGAGGAGTTTCAATATGCGGATAAAATTGGAGCGATTATCAACCTTGATGATTTTACGCATATAGATTTCCTGGAGAAAACAATTGGCCATATTCCTGAGACGATTAGCTGCCGCTATAATCCCGGCGGTGTGTTCAAAATAAGCAATAGTATTATGGACAACCCTGGGGATGCGAAATATGGATTTACTACGGAACAGCTTTTTGAAGGTTTTAAAGTGTTAAAGGAAAAAGGAGCCAAACATTTTGGCATTCATGCATTCCTGGCGAGCAATACGGTGACGAACGACTATTATCCTACGCTTGCAAAGACTTTGTTTGAAGTGGCAGTAAAATTAAAAGAGGAGACAGGTGCGGATATCCGTTTCATTAACCTCTCAGGCGGAATCGGCATTCCCTACCGTCCTGACGAGGAGCCCAACGACATCAGGGCCATTGGCGAGGGCGTGCGCAAAGTCTATGAGGAAGTTCTTGTTCCGGCAGGTATGGGAGATGTGGCGATTTATGCAGAGCTGGGGCGTTTCATGATGGGGCCGTACGGCTGTCTGGTGACGCGCGCCATTCATGAAAAGCATACCCACAAGGAGTATATTGGATGCGATGCCTGCGCCGTGAACTTGATGCGCCCGGCAATGTACGGCGCTTACCATCATATTACGGTCATGGGCAAGGACAACAGCGTGTGCGATCACAAATATGATATCACAGGCTCCCTCTGCGAGAATAATGATAAATTTGCGATTGACCGTATGCTGCCTCAAATTGACATCGGGGATTTGCTGGTTATCCATGATACTGGAGCGCATGGATTTTCCATGGGTTACAACTATAATGGCAAGCTCAAATCAGCGGAGATACTTCTCAAAGAGGACGGCAGTACGCAGTTAATACGGCGCGCGGAAACGCCCAAAGACTATTTTGCAACGTTTGACTGTTTCGATATTCTGAAAGATATGAAGCAGGGATAGGGAGGAACGTGATGATTGAGCGAGGAGACGTTCTGTCAATTGCTTATCTGAAAAAGGCTGTATTTACCGGAAGCTATGAGGGTATGCGCTTCCGGTTTGCTGCCGTCATGCGAGAGTTTCCCGATGCAGAGAAAGAGAAAACAGGCAATGGGAAACAAGTGTTGGAGATTACCGTGTGGGAAGGACCCTACGCATACGACGCAACGTTGGAGGAGAAAAAACGGCGCAGAGATTTTGAATTCAGTGAAGAGGGAATACAGGAGGGAATTCGTTTTCTCAATGGATTGTGGGAGGCAGAGCCGGAGAAATGGCAGGCGGCGAAAACTTCGTGGTGAGAATATCAATGGAAACCTTTGGAACGAATCTATCGTTTGTAATTTGTGTTAATGCGACAGCTCCATTTATAACGAAAAACAACTCTTAGCGATTCTAAGAGTTGTTTTTAATGCCGGTGATGGGACTTGAACCCATACGTTGTTGCCAACAACAGATTTTGAGTCTGCCTCGTCTGCCAATTCCGACACACCGGCGCGTGTCTGTAATTTAATTACCCGAACAAAAAGTATTCTAGCATATAGAAAATGAAAAAGCAAGTCTTTTTTTGTTTTTTTTGACAAAATAAACACGGATGTTTATACTATAAATGAAATGGCTGCCGTATGCAGATACTATTGGCGGCTGTGATTTTCATAATTATACTGATAGAAAGAAAGAGGAAGAAAGATGAAGAAGACAATTAATGCGCCAAAAGCGCCGGCAGCAGTAGGACCATATGTTCACGCAGTAGAGGCTAACGGGCTGATTTTTACGTCAGGCCAGTTGGGGTTAATCCCGGAGAGCGGCGACTTGCCGGAAGGCGTGGAGGCACAGACGCATCAGAGCCTGAAAAATCTTGCCACAGTCTTAGAGGCGGCAGGCAGCGATTTGGAGCATGTGGTAAAGACCAGCGTTTTTTTGGATGATATCAATGATTTTGCCAAAGTCAATGAAGTTTACGCACAGTATTTTCAGGGAGAGACGCCCGCACGTTCCTGCGTTCAGGCGGCAAAGCTCCCCAAAGGCGGACTGGTGGAGATTGAAGTAGTCGCAGTCAAGAAAGATTGAGTAAAGAGCCTCCTACAGTAAGGCAATGAAAAAACAGAAGGTGGAAAAAGGAGTATACAGCAAGTGGAATTAGCGAATGTTTCTGATAGAATAGGAGCGCTTCGGAGAGAAATGCGTGGTCGCGGGATCGATATGTATATCGTACCTACCTCAGATTTCCATGAATCTGAGTATGTGGGAGATTATTTTAAGGCCAGGAGTTACCTGACCGGATTTAGCGGTTCGGCGGGAACGGCAGTGATTACGCAAGCAGAAGCCGGATTGTGGACGGACGGCAGATATTTTATCCAAGCGCAGGGAGAACTTTCGGGCAGCCCTGTCACGCTTTACCGCATGGGGGAAGAAGGCGTGCCCACAGTCAAAGAATACGTGGAAGAGAATTTGTGCGAAGGCGGCTGCCTGGGGTTTGACGGCAGGGTTGTAAATGCCAGCGACGGGGAGGCGTATGAGAAAATAGTTAAGGACAAACAGGGAAAACTCGCTGTCTTGGAGGATTTAGTGGGAGCAATTTGGGAAGAACGCCCTGCTTTTCCGAAGAATCCGGTATTTGTGCTTGAAGAAAAGTATGCGGGAGAAAGTGCGCAGAGCAAGCTGAGAAGAGTCCGTGAGAAGATGAATGAAGAACAGGCGGACATCCATATTTTGACTTCGCTGTACGACATTGCCTGGCTGTTTAACGTGCGGGGTGGGGATATTGCGCATGTACCGGTGGTGATGTCCTTTGCGGTAATTACAATGGAAGCGTGCGTCTGGTTTGTTCATTCAGAAGTATTAAATGATGAGGTTTGCCGTTATTGCGAGGAAAATGGTATTACTATCAGTGAATATGAAGCGGTTTATGGGTATGCGGAAAGTATTCCCGCAAAAAAGCGTGTACTGTTAAATAAAAGGATTGTCAATTATCGGATTTGCAGCGGCCTGAGGTCGGAGCTTGTGCAGGCGCCGAATCCCACAGAGTGGATGAAAGCCGTGAAAAATGAGACGGAGATTGCCAACATACGTCGCGCGCATATCAAGGATGGCGTAGCTTTCACGAAATTCATGTATTGGTTAAAGAACCATATCGGAAAAGAAACGATTACGGAGATTTCAGCGGCAGATTACCTGCAAGAACGTCGGCAGGAGCAGGAATTATTTATGGATGTCAGCTTTGACACCATCAGCGCTTACGGCGCCAATGCAGCGATGATGCATTATGCGCCGACACCGGAGACGGATGCTGTGCTGCAACCGGAAGGATTTCTCTTAGTCGATTCAGGCGGACATTACCTGGACGGGAGTACGGATATTACGCGAACTTTGGCTCTGGGTGCATTGAGCCATGAACAGAAGCATTATTTTACTACTGTATGCCGATCCAATCTCCATTTAGCGGCGGCCAAATTCCTTTATGGCTGCCGGGGGACCAATCTGGATATTCTTGCCCGGGGTCCGTTATGGGAGCTTGGCCTGGATTATAAATGCGGAACAGGGCATGGCATTGGATATGTCCTCAATGTCCATGAAGGTCCCAATGCCTTTCGCTGGAAACAGTCGATGGAACCGGGCGGCGACTGCGCGCTGGAAGAGGGTATGGTGACGACGGATGAGCCGGGGGTTTACCTGGAAGGGCAATATGGCATTCGTACGGAAAATGAACTACTCTGCCGGAAAGCGCAGAAGAATGATTATGGCCAGTTTATGGAATTTGAAATTATAACGTATGCGCCTATAGACTTAGACGCAATTCTCCCGGAGGAAATGACAGAGAGGGAGCGCGGACTTTTGAACGGCTATCATAAGATGGTATACGGCAAAGTTTCCCCATACCTCAATGATGGGGAGCGGGAATGGCTCAGGAAATATACGAGGGAGATATAAAAATTTTTCTTTTAAAAAGGCTTCGGATAGTGTAAAATAGGAGTGATATGATGCTGCCCCGCCGTTTTCGTAACAAATGGCCAGTTAGGGGAGCGGAAAGGGACAGACAGGAGACCGGACGATTATGGGTAAAAAAATAGTTCTGATTGATGGGCACAGCATTTTAAACCGGGCATTTTTTGGGATTCCCGATTTGACGAATGCACAAGGGCTCCACACGAATGCAATATATGGATTCCTCAATATCATGTTTAAGATTTTAGAGGAGGAGAAACCGGAATATCTGATGGTGGCATTTGATGTGCACGCGCCGACGTTCCGTCATAAGTTGTATGAGGAATACAAAGGAACGAGAAAACCGATGGCAGAGGAACTGCGCCAACAGGTTCCCGTCATGAAGGAAGTGTTAAAGGCGATGGGCGTTGCCGTTGTTGAAAAAGAGGGATATGAGGCGGACGATATTCTAGGGACACTGGCAAAGCATAGCGAGCAGCAGGGGATAGAGGTGTCTCTTGTGTCAGGCGACAGGGATCTTTTGCAGCTTGCCAGCGAGCATATTAAAATCCGCATTCCCAAGACGAAGCGTACCGGGACAGAAATTGAAGATTATTACGCCAAAGACGTTAAGGAGAAGTACCAGGTAACGCCGGAGGAATTCATTGACGTCAAGGCTTTAATGGGAGACAGCTCGGACAATATCCCGGGCGTACCGGGCATTGGAGAAAAGACGGCGACCAGCCTTATCGTTGCTTACGGAAGTATTGAAAACGCCTATGCACATATCGAGGAGGTAAAGCCGCCGCGCGCTAAGAATAATCTCAGAGAGCATTATGATATGGCGCAGATGAGCAAGACGCTCGCCACGATTGAAGTCAATGCACCTATCGAATACGATATAGCCAAGGCGGTGTTGGGCAATCTGTTCACGCCGGATGCTTATGTGTGGATGAAGAAGCTGGAATTTAAAAATATGCTGGGGCGCTTTGATTTAGAGACGCAAGCGAACCCGTTGGAAGAACATTTCCAAAAAATTACCGTGAAATCGGAAGCGGACAGAATCTTTCAGCAGGCCAAACAGCAAGGAAAGATAGGATTTTATTTGTTGTCAGATCCCCACCAGGAGCCGCCGGAAAAAGAAGGTCAGATTACACTGGCACAGTTGTTGGAAGCAGGTGATGATAAGGGGGAAGCTGGGCAGAAGAAAAAGGATTCCCAGGTTGTGGGCGCTGCTATCGCCTATGGGGAAGAGAAAATCTGCCTGATCCTGGCAGGCGGCGATATTACCGGAGAGTACCTCGCAGCGGAAACAGAAGCGCTCATTGAAACAGCGTCTAAGGCGTCTACATTTCATTTAAAGACACAGCTTCCGTATCTGCGTATTTCTGACAGCGCGAGAGAACATATGGAGGATGTTCTGCTGGGGGCGTACTTGTTAAATCCTTTAAAAAATGATTATGCCTATGACGATATCGCCAAGGAGTATCTTGATTTGCTGGCCCCCTCTAAGCAGGATTTACTGGGCAAATTAGCAATAGGGCAAGCTGCGCGGGAAAAGCCGCGGGAGTTGCTGCAATATGGCTGCTGGGCTGCGTATATATCATTGCGGGCGGCGGACGCGCTGGGCGCGAAACTCAAAGAGGAGGGGATGTACAAGCTGTACCGGGAGATGGAGATGCCGCTTATTTATACGCTCTATGAGATGGAACGCGAGGGTGTGCTGGTGAATGGCAGTCAGCTCAAGTCTTATGGAGAGGATCTTTCCGGCAAAATTGTGGAAATTGAGCAGGAAATTTATGATGCTGCCGGTGAGAAGTTCAACATCAATTCCCCCAAACAGCTGGGTGTGATATTGTTTGACAAACTGAAAATGCCTTATGGCAAGAAGACGAAGACCGGCTACTCCACAGCGGCGGACGTACTTGAGAAACTGGCAGGAGAATATCCGCTGGTTTCTAAGATATTAGAGTACCGCCAGTTGACGAAGTTAAAATCTACCTATGCGGACGGACTGGCAAATTACATTGAGGAAGACGGCAGGATTCATTCCTGTTTCCATCAGACGATTACGGCGACCGGGAGGCTTAGCAGCACAGAGCCCAATTTGCAGAATATCCCCATCCGCATGGAATTAGGGCGGCAAATCCGCAAGGTATTCATCCCCAGGGAAGGCTGCGTGCTGATTGACGCAGATTATTCTCAGATTGAGCTGCGCGTGCTGGCCCATATGTCGGAGGACGCCAACTTAATCCAGGCATACCGGGAGGCGCAGGACATCCACCGGATGACGGCGTCCCAGGTATTTCATGTACCGTTTGCGGAAGTAACCAGTTTGCAGCGGAGGAATGCTAAGGCGGTTAATTTTGGTATTGTGTACGGAATCAGTTCGTTTGGGTTGAGCCAGGATTTGAGCATTACCACCAAGGAGGCATCCAAATATATTGAGTCTTATTTTGAGACATACCCGGGGGTGAAGCAGTTTTTGGACAGACAGGTGCAGCAGGCGAAAGAGCAGGGCTATGTCACGACTATGTTCGGCAGGAAAAGGCCGGTGCCGGAATTGTCCTCAAGCAATTATATGCAGCGTTCTTTCGGAGAGCGTGTGGCAATGAATTCTCCGATACAGGGAACAGCGGCGGACATCATCAAAATAGCAATGATTAGAGTTAGCGAATCTCTGCGGCGGCAGAATCTGAAATCAAGGCTTATCCTGCAAGTGCACGATGAGTTGTTGGTGGAAGCGTGGGAGGATGAAATTGAACAGGTAAAAGCGATTCTAAAACAGGAAATGGAAGCGGCAGCGGAGCTTTCCGTGAAGCTGGAAATAGATATGAACGAGGGAAAAGATTGGTACGAAGCACATTAGAGAAGAGGAGCGAAGATTATGCAGGTAATAGGAATCACCGGCGGAGTGGGAGCAGGCAAATCCGTCATCCTGGAGTATTTGAAGGGAAATTATAAAGTAAGGAATCTGGAGGCGGACCGCATTGCCGAGATGCTGATGAAGCCGGGGACGGAATGTTATGATAAGCTGATGAAATTTCTTCCGGTGGAAATTTATAATGATGATGAGACAATCAACCGTTCAAAATTGGCGGAAAAGTTATTTGAGTCACCGAAGCTGCGCCAGGAAGTGAATCAGGTGGTTCACCCGGCTGTCAAGGCTTACATTCAAGAGAGGATTGAGGAGCAGCGGCAGATGCGTATTCTCGATTACGTCATCATTGAGGCTGCGTTGTTGATAGAAGACCATTACGATAAAATTTGTGATGAAATTTGGTACGTTTATGCCACGGAGGAAGTCAGGAGACAGCGCCTTTTAGATTCCCGCGGATATACTCCGGCCAAAATAGAGCAGATTTTTGAAAGCCAAATGCCGGAAGAAGAGTATCGGGCGCATTGCCAGGTGGTGATAGACAATAACGGGACGAAAGAGGAAGCCTTTTATCAGGTTGCGCAGGTAATTAAAAATAAAGGAGAAATGGGACAGATGGAAGAGCAGCAAATAGAAGGGATTCCACTGGTATTTGGATTGGATATCGGAACCCGTAACGTTGTGGGTACCGTAGGTTACCGTCAGGAAGATGAATTTTTTGTAATGGGGCAATATATTAAAGAGCATGAAACACGTTCTATGCTGGATGGACAGATACATGATATTGGGCGTGTGGGACGCACAATCAATAAGGTGAAGAAAGAGCTGGAAACTCAATTACAGGTGGAACTCAACGACGTATGTATTGCGGCGGCGGGACGAGTATTAAAGACCGTGACGACTACCGTGAGTTTTGAATTTGCAGAGGAATCTGTTGTCAGCAGAGAAGACGTGCATACACTTGATTTGTTGGGAATCGAGAAAGCACAGCAGATTTTAAATGAGAATAATGATACAAAGTTTAAGTTTTACTGCGTAGGGTATTCCGTTGTGAAGTATTATCTGAATGGGGATATATTTTCTAACCTGGAGAACCATAAGGCAGAGGAAATCAGTGAGGAAATCATTGTAACATTCCTGCCGGAGGATGTTGTGGACGGTCTGTATTCCGCAGTAGGCCTGGCAGGCCTGCGGGTTGCTAATATGACTTTGGAGCCGATTGCCGCTATCAATGTGGCAATCCCGGAGGCGTTTCGTATGCTCAATATTGCATTGGTGGATATCGGAGCGGGCACGAGTGATATTTCGGTGACAAGAGACGGCAGCATCATCGCTTACGGCATGATTCCAAGCGCAGGAGACGAGTTGACGGAGCTTTTGGTACAGCATTATCTGGTGGACTTCAAGACGGCGGAACATATCAAACTGCAATCAGGCGTGGAAGAAGAAATTGAGTACCAGGATATTATGATGATTAAGCACACAGTTACCGCTGAGGAAGTGTGGCAATTACTGAAACCGCTGGTAGATGATTTGGCGGAGAGTATTGCGGCCAAGATTAAGGAACTCAACGGCGGAGAGACTGTCAGCGCGACGTTTGTAGTCGGCGGCGGCGGTAAAATTCACGGCTTTATTGATCATCTTTCTTTTGAACTGGGGCTGCCCCAGGAACGTGTGGCGCTGCGCGGTGAGGAAGTGCTGCAAGAGATTCATTTTGAGCAGAAGGAGATTAAGAAAGATCCCCTGCTGGTAACACCAATCGGCATCTGCCTGAATTTTTACGATCAGAAGAACAACTTTATTTTTGTGCATTTCAACGGGGAACGGATGAAGCTTTACGATAATGATAAGCTGACAATTGTGGATGCGGCATTGCAGGCAGGTTTCCCCAACGAACAGCTTTTCCCGCGGCGAGGCAAAGAGATTAATTTCACAGTCAATGGCAGAAAAAGGATTGCCCGCGGCGAAGTGGGAGAGTCTGCGGTTGTGCGTGTGAATGGACATCTGGCGAATATCAACTCGCCGTTAGAGCCCAACAGCGATATCACGATTGAGCCCTCTACGCAGGGCAATGACGCCGTTTGTCGTCTGGGAGATTTAGAGGAATACGGCAGAGCTATGCTCAACATCGAGGTCAATGGGCGTCTGGTCTCCTGCCCACGGTTCGCGGAGGTCAATGGAATTATTGAGATGCCCGATTACGAGATCAAGGAGGGCGACCGCGTGGAGATGCGTGGATATTATACCGTATCCCAGATTATTGAGTTTATGGACGTGGAAATTGACATGGACAAAGAAATTCTGGTGAATAATAAGCCGGCAGACCCGGATACGCTGGTTTATGAGAATTTCTCTATTGAATGGACCGTGCAGGCATTCCGTACACCGCAGTCAGAAATGGAAAAGAGCAAATCAAAAAAGAATGAGGCGGCAAAAGCAGAATCATCGAAAGAAGCAGACGGGGGCAAGAAGGAGAAATCTGAGCTTCAAAAGAAGATAGACGCTATCCGCAATGTAGACAGGACGTATGAAGAGCCGGAGCGTGAATTGAGCCAAAAGGAACTGGAAGAAAAATTCATGGAGGAACAGAAAGCGGCAGAGAGCGATATAAAACCGACCATCATTGAGCGGGCGGAGCAGCGAGCCGCCAAACGTGCAGCCAAAAAGCTGGCGGGCATGGATATGCATGTTGTAGTTAATAAAATGCCGGTAACATTGAGCGGTAAAAAAACTTATGTGTTTGTGGATGTATTTGATGTGATTGGCTTTGATATGCAGGCCGGCAATGGAAGAAACATTGTCACCCTCTTGAATGGAGAGTCTCCCTCCTACACGGCAGAGCTCAAGGAAGGCGATGTCCTTGAGATTTACTGGGAGGAATCATAGGACATGAGAATGTGCAGCATTGCAAGCGGAAGCAGCGGGAATTGTATTTTCGCTGCTTCCGATGATACGAATTTGATGATTGACGCCGGGATTAGCGGGAAGCGGATGGAACAAGGGCTTGGGGAGATTGGATGTGATTTCAGGGATATGGCGGGAATTCTTATTACCCATGAACACTCGGATCATATCAGCGGCCTCGGCGTAATTTCCAGGCGGTACGGAATTCCGATTTATGCGACAAAAGGCACGCGGGAAGCTATCCTCAAATGTAAAAGCGTTGGCGAAATTCCATCGGAGCTGTTCCGGGAGATTCAGCATGATAAGCAGTTCACGATTGGGGATATTACCGTCATGCCGATTGCCATTTCCCATGATGCTGCTGAACCTACGGCCTATGTATTAAGGCAGGGGCAGAAGTCCTTAGGGGTGATGACAGACCTTGGCAGATACGACGGTTATATTGTAGAAAAGCTTCAAAACCTGGATGTGCTTCTATTAGAGGCGAACCACGACGTACATATGCTTCAGGTCGGAACATATCCTTATTATCTGAAACAGCGGATTCTTGGGGATAAGGGGCATTTATCCAACGAACTTTCCGGGAGGCTTTTGAGTGAAGTGCTTCACGATGGATTTCAAATGGCAATTCTCGGTCACTTGAGCAAAGAAAATAATTATGAACGGCTTGCTTATGAAACAGTACGACTGGAAATTGACATGGCGGACGGCCCGTACTGCGCGGGGGATTTTCCAATCTGTGTGGCAAAGCGGGAGGAAGTTTCGGACGTCATTGAGTTCTGATTGCTTTTGTGGATAGCAGGTTGCAGGCGATAGCAATTATCTTCAGGGAATTTCGGCGAAAGGGCAAAGATATTTTATGACTAGGAAATAAGACGCAGTGAGGCGTCATTGGAGGTAAAATTAATGGAAAGAAATACAGACAGGACGATCATTACAGTGGTTGGGAAAGATACGGTGGGCATTATCGCTAAGGTATGCACGTATCTTTCAGAACACCAGATAAATGTGCTTGACATCAGTCAGACAATCGTGCAGGATTTTTTTAATATGATGATGATTGCGGATATGAAAGAGGCGGATAAGCCTTTTGACCAGTGTGCCAGGGATTTGGAACTATTAGGTGAGGAAATCGGCGTCAATATCAAGTGCCAGCGGGAAGAAATTTTTAAGAAAATGCACAGGATATAAGGAGCGGTGTGATGATAAATATCTGGGAAGTAAATGAAACCAACAAAATGATTGAGCAGGAAAATCTGGATGTGCGCACAATTACGCTGGGCATCAGTCTGCTGGACTGTATTGATTCAGATTTACAGAAATTAAACGATAATATTTACCGAAAGATTACGACAGTGGCTGAGAAGCTTGTGGAAACTGGCGAGGAGATTGAGCGGGGGTATTGTATCCCTATCGTTAATAAACGGATTTCCGTGACGCCGATTTCTCTGGTTGGGCAGGCGGCATGTAAGACGCCTGAGGATTTTGTAACGATAGCACGGACCTTAGATAAAGCGGCCAAGACGGTGGGTGTAAATTTTATCGGCGGATATTCTGCGCTGGTGTCGAAGGGCATGACAACAGGGGACAGGAACTTGATTTGTTCGATTCCTCAGGCGTTAGCGGAGACAGAGCGCGTGTGCAGTTCCGTCAATGTGGGTTCTACTAAGACAGGAATTGACATGGACGCCGTGAAGCTGATGGGTGAGATTATTTTAAAAACAGCCGGGCTTACGAAAGAGAACGATTCTCTGGGCTGTGCGAAGCTGGTCGTATTCTGTAACGCGCCGGACGACAACCCATTTATGGCGGGAGCTTTCCACGGTGTGACGGAGGCGGACGCTATTATCAATGTCGGGGTCTCAGGTCCCGGCGTGGTGAAAAAAGCTTTGGAGCAGGTGCGGGGCGCGGATTTTGAAGTCTTGTGTGAAACCATTAAGAAGACGGCGTTTAAGATTACGCGCGTTGGTCAGTTGGTCGCTCAGGAGGCGAGCCGCAGAATGGGGATTCCATTTGGTATCATAGACCTCTCGCTGGCGCCAACCCCTGCAATCGGCGATTCTGTGGCGGAGATTTTAGAGGAGATCGGCCTGGAATATGCCGGTGCACCGGGCACTACGGCGGCGCTTGCGCTATTAAACGACCAGGTCAAAAAAGGCGGAATAATGGCGTCTTCCTATGTTGGAGGGCTAAGTGGGGCGTTCATTCCGGTCAGTGAAGATCAAGGTATGATTAACGCCGTGGAGGCAGGCGCGCTGACGTTAGAAAAATTGGAGGCCATGACCTGCGTTTGTTCCGTGGGGCTCGATATGATTGCCATTCCGGGGGATGTACCACCGTCCACGATTTCCGGCATTATTGCAGATGAGATGGCGATTGGCATGATTAACCAGAAGACAACGGCTGTGCGTCTGATTCCAGTTATTGGCAAGGGAATTGGGGAGACAGTAGAATTTGGCGGATTGCTGGGCCATGCACCGGTTATGCCGGTCAACAAATACGGATGTGAGGCCTTTATCAGCCGTAAAGGAAGAATTCCGGCGCCGGTACACAGCTTTAAAAATTAAGCGTTAGCCGCGTTTGGGGAATAGTGTGAGTGCAACTTTATATAGAGTTTCGTCGGGCATGGTATTGCACTTGTGTATTGAGAAACAGTGTGTTATGATAAAGGTACATTATGAGAAAAAGCACCGGAGGTGGAATCTTTGAACGAGAGAGAAGATTACCTGGACAAATTGTTGCGGGGAGTGGAAGGCGAATCAGAGGTAACAAAGGATGAGGATGATTTTTTCAGCCATTTTGGGAGTTCGGTTTCCGATGACGACGAAGATGATTTTCTGAAGGCGTTTGAGAAGAGCAAATCGGCATCCAAGGACAAATCGGATTCTGGGAGCGGGGATGATTTGGACTTTGATCTGGATGATATTGATAACATTGTCAGCAATATTAAAAATGGCACGTTGGATGATCTGGATAGTGTCGACAGTTTGGATGATGGAAAGGATTTGTCGATTGAGGAGTCTTTAAAGAATTATGATGATGATTTTGGCTTAAATGACGTCGGGGCAGCGTATATGGATGATGCTTCGGAACCAGAAGCGGATTCTGACTTTGAAGTAAATACGTTAGATGGAGACGCTGATCCGGATTACAATTCCGGAGAGGTCAATCAGGAATTGCTGGATATGCTCTCAGAGATGGGAGAAGAAGAGCCACAGGAAGAGGAGCCTTTGGCGAATCTTTCTTCTGCGGATGAAGCGGATTTCATGGGCGAGGATTTTGTGAATACGATGTCGGAGGAACCAGGCGGGGAGATAGATTTGCAGGAAGCAGAACCGGAAAACGCCGGGGACGGTATGGAGGATTTAGCGCGGCAGTTAGAGAGTTTGGGCTTAGAGGATATGGAGGACCCGAACGAAGTAACAGAGCATGCAGAAGCTTTTTTGCCGGAAGAAGATACAAAGAAAAAAAGTAAAAAGGTCAAGAAAGAATCAGTCAGCCAGGATACTGGCGAGAAGGTCGGTCTGTTCAAGAGGATAAGCCTGGCTTTGTTTGGGGAAGACGATAAGGTTATAGACGCTTCTGATGTTGACAGTCTTTCTGAGGAAGATAAGGAAGACCTCAAGAAGATAGAGGATGAGGCGGCTGCAAAAGAGAAGAAGAAGCAGGAGAAGTCAGCGCAGAAGGAAGAGCAGAAAGAGCAGAAAAAGAAAGACAAAGAGGAAAAGAAAGCCCAGAAAGCGAAAGTTAAGGCGGAGAAAGAGAAGAAGCCTAAGAAAGAAAAGAAGAAAAAAGACCTTAAGGTTATTGAGAGGAGCAAACCGCTTCCCAAGGGCCCGGTAATCCTTATTATGTTGGTGGGTATTTCTCTGGTAATCCTCATAAATCTTTTTAGTAGCCAGGTTGGGTATATGTTGAGCGTATCTCAGGCGCGGGAGAGTTATGATCAGGGCGACTATGTAGAGGCCTACAGTTGCTTTACACAGGGCGCCAAAGTAAAAGCCGTAGATGAAGAGCTATACAATAAAGCGCGGCTTACTGCGTATGTGCACCAGCAGATTAAGAATTATCGTGTATATAAGAAACAAAATATGCATGCGGAAGCTTTGAGCGCACTGATACTTGGTGTGGGCAGATACGACAAGAACGCCGCTGAGGCTGCGGCAACAGGCGCGGCAGTAGAATATGATAAGATGCTCTCAACGATAGAGAAGGCATTGAAGAAACAATATAGCATGACACTGGATCAGGCAAGAGAGCTGTATGATATCTGGGAGAAAGAAGAGTTTACCCTGGAAGTATACAAAATTATAGACGAACTCGGACTCGGTGCAGAGGAAGAGGAGTGATGATATGATAGCAATCATTGATTATGATGCGGGCAACCTCAAAAGTGTTGAGAAGGCTTTACACTATCTGGGCGAGGAGACTATTGTTACCAGGGATCACAGGCAAATTCTCTCAGCCGACAAAGTTATTTTGCCGGGGGTGGGAGCTTTTGCGGAGGCCATGGAGCATCTGAAACGATATGAGTTGGACAAAGTAATTGGCGAAGCAGTGAACAGGCAGACGCCGTTTCTGGGTATCTGCCTCGGCTTGCAGCTCTTGTTTGCAGGCAGCCAAGAGAATGGCGGAGTGGAAGGATTACATATTCTGGACGGTGAGATAATAAAGATTCCAGCGGGGGAGGGGTTGAAAATTCCTCATATTGGCTGGAATTCCCTGCATCTGCAAAATCAGGGGAAGCTGTTTGAGGGAATTGAAGAAGGCGCTTTTGTCTATTTTGTGCATTCCTATTATTTGAGAGCGGAAAATCCCGAGATTGTTAAGGCTTCTACAGAGTATGGCGTTTGTGTTCATGCTTCTGTGGAGCAGGGAAATGTATTTGCCTGTCAGTTTCACCCGGAAAAAAGCAGCAGTGTAGGCTTACAGATCCTGCGCAATTTTGCGAAGACAGGGGAGGTGTAGGTGATGTTTACGAAGAGGATTATCCCTTGTCTGGATGTGCACGACGGGCGCGTGGTGAAAGGTGTTAATTTTGTCAATCTCAAAGACGCCGGAGATCCAGTAGCTGTGGCGGCAGCCTATGATAAGGCGGGAGCCGACGAGGTTGTATTTTTGGACATTACGGCGTCTTCGGATGCGAGGAATACTGTGGTAGATATGGTGCGAAGAGTGGCCGAGACGGTTTTTATCCCCTTTACGGTGGGCGGCGGCATCCGCACAGTCGAGGATTTTAAGGTGTTGTTGCGGGAGGGGGCCGATAAAATCTCCATTAATTCTTCTGCAATCAATACGCCGGAGCTAATCAGCGATGCAGCGGATAAGTTTGGCAGCCAGTGCGTGGTAGTTGCGATTGACGCCAAGCGCAGGGCAGACGGCAGCGGATGGAATGTATATAAGAACGGAGGCAGGATTGATACCGGGCTGGATGCGGTAGAGTGGGCGGTGCGTGCCAGCCGCATGGGCGCCGGGGAGATTTTGCTTACCAGTATGGATTGTGACGGTACGAAGTCAGGCTATGATCTGGCGCTTACCAGGACGATTGCAGACAATGTTCCCATTCCGGTCATTGCTTCGGGCGGAGCCGGCGCGAAAGAACACTTCTTCGAGGCTTTGACGGAAGGCGGGGCGGAGGCGGCGCTGGCGGCATCGCTTTTCCACTATAAGGAATTAGAGATTATGGAATTAAAGAGTTACTTAGCGCAGAGGGGCGTGCCGGTAAGGAAATAAGTTGGCGGCGCGGTACGCAAGAGAAAGGAGTATTTCTTATGGGAATGCTGCAAAATGACTGGGTAGAAGCAATTGGCGGAGAGTTTAAGAAGCCATATTATGCTAAACTCTATCAATTTGTAAAGGAAGAATACAGCGCCAGGGTCATCTATCCCCCGGCGGATGATATTTTTAATGCCATGCATTTGACGCCCTTAGGACAGGTGAAAGTCTTGATTTTAGGGCAAGATCCCTACCACAATGAGGGGCAGGCGCATGGGTTATGTTTTTCTGTGAGGCCCAAGGTAGAGATTCCCCCGTCGTTGGAGAATATATACAAAGAGCTTCATGATGACCTGGGATGTGAGATCCCTAACAATGGTTATCTTGTAAAATGGGCCAGGCAGGGAGTTCTGATGCTCAATACTGTGTTGACTGTGCGCGCCCATCAGGCGTTTTCCCATCAGGGACAAGGGTGGGAGCAGTTCACAGACGCCATTATCCATGCAGTCAATGAACAGGATCGTCCAGTTGTATATATGCTGTGGGGGAAGCCGGCACAGAGCAAGATACCTATGCTCAATAACCCCAAACACCTGATTCTGAAGGCTCCGCACCCGAGCCCATTATCTGCCTACCGTGGATTTTTTGGCTGCAAGCATTTTAGCCAGGCAAATGAATTTCTTCAAGCCAACGGCATAGAGCCCATTGACTGGCAGATTGAAAATGTATAATGATTGTTCAGACAGCGTAATTTTATATAAAATGTGTTGGCTGAACTGCTATATTTATCATAAGCAATCTAAAAATATTTCTCGTTCTTGCAAAAAGGCAGGTCTAATGTTACAATGATATCCATAACATAAGAAAGGATATAAATAAGGTGCAGAAAGAAGACTTTTTTTTAAAACAAATTGACGAATTTAAGGAAAAAGCAAAATATCTTCATAATCTGATGACAACCAAGGAAAGCAAGGTAGAAGAGCTTGAGGGTGTTTTGGAGGAGAAAGAAGAGAAAGCAAAGAATCTTCAGGAAATATTAGATGGGAAACAGGAAGAAGCTGATAAGCTGACGCAGAACGTAAGAGTTCAGGTTGATTCGCTGATTTCCCGCGTGGACGCGCAGATGCGTGCAATGGATGAAACAATTAGCAGTGAAATCAATACGCTGGAAGAGCAGATTTCCGAGCAGATTGTCGAGATAAACAGCAATTCCCGGCAGGGAATGGCAGAATTAGATAAAAAAATTCAGGATTTCTCTAAATCAGCATCGGAGCAGTTGGAAGGACAGACAAAGTCAATTCAGGCAACGCTGCAAGGATTTTCTTCCGATTTGGCAAAAATTAGCGCTGAGGTAGAGAAGCTGGCAGAAGCTTCCGACCAAGAGGATGAAGGCGACGATAAGCTTGAGACTGTGAAAACAGAACTGAGTGAAAAGATTCACAGAGAGAACGTAAAATGTTATCGCAATATCCAGACGCTGTTGGAAGAATTAGAGGCAAAGATAGAGCATGTGGAAGTGGGTACGCAGAGCATGAAGGTGATGAAGAGTTACTTTGGTGTTCTGATTATTCTCGGTGTTATTAATTTTGTGGGAGTTGTTGCGATAATTGCCCATATGTTTGGATTTTTCTAGGGGTATTATGGTGAATGAGGATTTCATTTACAAAAAGCAGGAGTGGAAACCAGGAAATATGCTTTATCCGGTTCCGGCAGTCATGGTGACTGTGGCGGATAAAAAAGGGCGGGATAATATCATTACTGTGGCCTGGACCGGGACGGTATGTACGAATCCACCCATGGTTTATATTTCTGTAAGGCCGGAACGGTTTTCTTACCATATGATAGTGGAGAGTGGGGAGTTTGTTATTAACCTTACAACCCGGAATTTAGCATATGCAACTGATTATTGCGGCGTAAAATCCGGCAGGGCTATAGATAAATTTGCATCTTTGAAGCTTACCAAGCAAAAGGCATCAATAGTTACGCCTCCTCTGATCGGGGAAAGTCCTGTTAATCTGGAATGCAAAGTGACCCAATGCATAGAACTTGGCTCCCACCACATGTTTTTGGCAGAGGTTGTAGCAGTACACGCCTCGGAAGCCTATATGGATCATAAAGGCAAATTTCATTTAGAACAAGCTGAACCCATGGTATATTCCCATGGTGTTTATTGTGGTTTAAAAGGCATTTTAGGAACTTTTGGTTATAGTGTTAAGAAAAAGAAACGGTAATTGTTGTATAAATTAAGAAAAGTGGTGAAGACATTGGAACAGGCATCGTTATTTGATAATATGAAATTTTGTGCAATATGCCATAGGAGCCTTCCGGACACATTTGAAGGGGATCTGTGCCCGGCTTGTCAAGAAAACCATCTGTTTTCAGAAGTCAAGGAATACATACGCTCCAGGGATGTGACAGAATACCAGGTGGCGGAACATTTTAATATTCCGCGGCTTTTGGTGAAGAAGTGGATTGCGGAGGGAAGGATTGAATACAAGGAGCAGGAGGAGAAGATTGTAAACCTCCATTGCAATATGTGTGGGGCAGAAATTACATTTGGAACGCTCTGTCAGAAGTGTTACCGTGAGAAGTATCACACTGCCACAGGATATGTGCCTTTGCAGCTCTCAGGGGAGAAACATAAGATGCGCTTTTTGGAGAAAGATAACTCAGACAAAGAGGATTAAGTTAATTACTGAGTTGGAAATATGTAGTTTATCGGCGGTCATGTGACCGCTGATTTTTTATCTTAACAATAAATCCATCAAATAGCCGTAGACATCTTCATGCTGGGATTTCCAGTTTGCGCAGATAGCCTCAGCTTCAGCCTTGGATTTGACGGTGACGGTCAGGTCGATTAGCGTTTGCTTTCGTTCTTTGAGTTGACAGTGCGCCGCAAAATCCTGGGCGGTCGTCTTATAATAATCTGCAACCGTGGAGACTTCCTGCCGCAATGCCATTTGATTTTCTGCAAAGTAACTGAGAACATCTGATTTGATAGCATCAGAAATTTTATCAGGGAAGTAGGAGAGCGTCTCTCTGCCGGCAGGCGTAATGTAGTAGTGGGTGTTGTTGTATGTGGATTCCGTACGCATTAATCCCGCGTCAATCAATTCACTGATTGCTTTTTGCACAGTAAAATATGTTGTATAATCCTTATCGAGCATGAAGTTGGAAATTTGGGTGTTCGTCAGGGGAAAATCCACCTGATCCAGCATGTAGAGTACAATCAATTTGTATTGTGTTGATGCGTCTGCCATGGTATCGCTCCTTATTGTTGAGAGGCATGTCTCTTATTTATAATGATGTTAAATGATCCGTTTCAGCGTATTTTCCCTGCCATGTGTCGCGCTTTTTCAGGGTTTGTTCTATCTGGTTGAGTACACTGCGTTTGGCACGGCTCCACAGGGGTGCCACTAACAAATCTTTCGGTCCATCTCCAGTCAGGCGGTGGATGGTGATGTTTTCTGGCAGCCGCTCTATGCAGTCGGCGATTAGTTCGCAGTATTCATCCTGGGAGAGTAGAGGAAAGGGAGACTCTCTGTACAACGCGCCTAAATCTGTATCTGACAAAACGTGTAAAAGCTGTAGTTTAATTCCGAAAATACCTAGATCACCTACATGGCGTACTGTCTCGATCATCTGTTTTCTTGTTTCACCCGGAAGCCCCAGTATCACATGGACAATAACAGAGATGCCATAATGGGCAAGAGCGCTTATTGTTTCGTGAAAACAGTTCAGAGTAAAGCCGCTGCGGATGAAACGGCTGGTGTCCGGATGGATGGTTTGTAGGCCAAGTTCTATCCAGACAGGTTTGATTTGGTTGAGCTCAGCCAAAAGCGTTAAAATTTCCGGGGACAGGCAGTCCGGCCGTGTGGCGATAGACAGGATTACGATGTCGGGGTCGGTGATTGCCTCCGTAAAAATTTTTCTCAGATAGCTTACCGGGGCATAAGTGTTGGTGAATGCCTGAAAATAAGCGATAAATTTTCGGCAGCTTCGTTTCTGGAGGATCTGCTCTTTGGCAGCGGCAATCTGGCTTGCGATAGGTTTGCCGCTTTGCTGGGCAAAGTCGCCGCTGCCTGCCGAACTGCAAAAAATACATCCTCTCCTGCCTAACGTGCCGTCCCTGTTCGGGCAGGTCATACCGCCGTTTAAGGCAAGACGGTAGACTTTTTCGCCAAATGTCTGTTTCAGATAGTAATCTATGGAGTAGTAGCGTTTATCATTCCACATGTGTTTATCCTGGTATATGGGATTTCACCGCCGTGCTCACTGCCTGCGCTACTCTGGGGTCAAATGCTTCCGGCATGATGAAATTTTCATTAAGCTGATCTTCCGGTACAAGTTCTGCGATGGCTTTGGCGGCGGCCAGTTTCATTTCTTCTGTAATCTGCGGTGCACGGCCCTCTAAAGCGCCTTTGAAAATACCGGGGAACGCTACGACATTGTTGACCTGGTTGGGGAAATCGCTGCGCCCGGTGCCGACAATTCTTGCACCGGCTGCTTTTGCTGCATCCGGCATAATTTCCGGGACTGGATTAGCCATGGCAAATAAAATGGCGTCCTTGTTCATGGAGGAGACCATTTCGGCAGTCACGATTCCAGGTGCGGAGACGCCCACGAAAATGTCTGCGCCTTTTAAGGCGTCGGCAAGCGTGCCGGTCTTGTGTTCCAGGTTCGTGAGTGTAGTCATTTTCTGCTGCATCCAGTTCAAATCAGGATAATCTTCACCGATTATCCCCAGACGGTCGCACATCGTTACATGGGGAAATCCGTAGGTGAGCAGCAGTTTCGTGATGGCAATTCCAGCAGAACCTGCGCCGTTTACAACTACCTGGCAATTTTCTTTTTGCTTGCCAACAACTTTCAGCGCATTAATAATGCCGGCAAGCACTACAATAGCCGTTCCATGCTGATCGTCATGAAAAACTGGGATGGAAAGCGTTTCTTTGAGCCGTTCTTCAATCTCAAAACAGCGGGGAGCGGAGATATCTTCCAGGTTGATGCCGCCAAAGCCAGGCGCCAGATAGGTGATGGCTTTGATAATCTCTTCCGTGTCCTGGGTATCCAGGCAGATGGGGACGGCATTGACGCCGCCGAATTCTTTGAACAGCACGCATTTGCCTTCCATAACTGGCATTGCGGCATAGGGACCGATGTTGCCCAGGCCAAGCACAGCGCTTCCGTCAGAGACGACGGCGACTGTGTTCGATTTCATTGTGTAGACGTAGGCGTCGGCAGGGTTCTCGGCAATGAGTTTACATGGCTCCGCCACGCCTGGCGTGTAGGCGATGGCTAAGTCCTCGCGTGTTGTAACCGGGGATTTTGCCACGGTTTCAAGTTTGCCGTTCCATTCTTTATGTAAGAAAATCGCTTTTTCTTGTGTAGTCATTGCGTATCGTTCCTTTCGTCTTCTATACTGTAATAATTTAAGGAATTATAAGATTGCGTTCAAAGAACTGCGAATCTTTAGGTTACAATTAAACAGTTACATCATAGCATGAAAAAAAAATCAAATCAAGAAAAAAGGACTTCCTATTTAGAAAAAGATAGTGTATAATGAACCCATTACAGAGGCACAATTTCTGTGCGTGAAGTCGTTGTCTGCTCTGACATAGATTCCCAATTATGATGATAAAAGGAGAAATGTATGAGAGAAAAATATGAGAGTTTATCTGTGGCAGTATTGAGGGATGTAGCAAAGGCAAGGGGATTAAAGCATCTTTCCGGTTTGAAGAAAAAAGAGCTGGTAGAGCTGATGCTCGAAGAAGATAAAAAGGCTGCGTCGAAAGAGGACGCTGTGGGAGAGACGCAAGAGAAGGATGTAAGCGGGGCAGAAGAGAAAGCGGCAGATAAGGAAACGGAAAAAGAGAAAGAGAAGGCATCTGGGACAGAACAGAGAACAATTGTGAGAAGCGCGGAGAAAACCGCAGGAAGGGCGTCAGCAAGAAGCGCGGAGAAAACCGCAGGAAGAGCGGCAGCAAAAAGCGAAGACAAGCAGCCGCAGGATTCGAGAACTTTACAGACAAAAGATATCCGCAGCGAACATAGCGATAGATTTGTCAAAAATGAACGCACAGAATATGGTGAGCGGCAGGAGCGTAAGCCCGCGAAAATTATCACGGCAGATGGTATAGAGATAGATAATCCCGAACTTGACAGTGGAATCAGTGCGCATGGAATTTTGGAAGTTATGCCGGATGGGTATGGTTTTATCCGGTGTGAGAATTACCTTCCGGGGGAGAATGACGTGTATGTTTCCCCATCGCAGATTCGCAAATTTGGCTTGAAAACAGGTGACATTATACAGGGGAATACCAGAGTGAAGACGCAGCAGGAGAAGTTTAGCGCTCTTCTTTATATCCGCAGCATCAACGGCTATCATCCATCTGAGATATTACGTCGACCGAATTTTGAAGACCTTACGCCGATTTTTCCCAATGAGCGCATTCGCCTTGAGACGGAAAGGACTGCAGTCGCCATGCGTATTATGGATGTAGTTTCCCCAATTGGCAAGGGACAGAGAGGGATGATTGTGTCGCCGCCTAAGGCGGGAAAGACTACGTTGTTGAAACAGGTTGCAAAGGCGGTAACCAGGAATAACCCTCAGATGCACTTGATCATTCTCCTTATAGATGAGCGGCCAGAGGAAGTAACTGATATTAAGGAAGCGATTGAGGGGAAGAATGTAGAAGTTATTTATTCTACGTTTGATGAACTCCCTGAGCATCATAAGCGTGTATCTGAGATGGTGATAGAGCGTGCAAGGCGTTTGGTGGAGCATAAGAAGGATGTTACGATTCTTTTAGACAGTATCACCCGTCTGGCGCGGGCGTATAACCTGATTGTTCCACCGAGTGGCAGAACGTTATCCGGCGGTATTGACCCGGCGGCGTTACATATGCCGAAACGCTTCTTTGGAGCAGCCAGGAATATGCGTGAAGGAGGAAGTATCACCATCCTGGCTACTGCGTTGGTTGATACTGGAAGCCGTATGGATGATGTTATCTATGAGGAATTTAAGGGGACAGGCAATATGGAGTTGATTCTGGATCGCAAGCTTTCTGAGCGTCGTATTTTCCCGGCAGTTGACATTACCAAATCTGGGACGAGGAGGGAAGACTTGCTGTTGAACCGTGAAGAGCAGGAAGCCGTGGAAATTATGCGTCGTGCGATCAACGGCATGAGGGCAGATGAAGCAGTGGAAAGCATACTCAATCTTTTTGTGCGTACGAATAGTAACCGAGAGTTTTGCCAAATGATTAAAAAGACTAAGTTGGTGTGACAGAGCTTGTAAAGGAAAAATTTGTGGCGTAAAATTATTCTTGGAAAAGTTTTAGAGAAAACAACTTGCAAATACAGGAAATATATGCTACAATGATAAAGCTGTTGCGTAGGCAATAGCAAGGACAGGAAAATCAGTTTTTAGATTTAAAATAGAGAGTGAAGAGGTGAAAACATGAGAGAAGGAATCCATCCGGCATATCATCAGGCAACCGTAACATGCAACTGTGGAAATACATTTGTGACAGGTTCAACCAAAGAAGATATCCACGTTGAAATTTGTTCCAAGTGCCATCCGTTCTACACGGGACAGCAGAAGACTGCTCAGGCTCGCGGACGTATTGATAAGTTCAACCGCAAGTATGGCATGAACAATCAGTAATGTTTAAGTTCATTTGAACCGAAAGAGGATGTCTTTTATTTGGGACATCCTCTCTTTTCGTATCAGGAAGAAGTGTTGTTTGCAGCTTTACTTTTGTATTCTATGGAGAAAGGATGTGAGGGAATTGGCTTATTCAGGAATTGGCGGGCAGGCCGTTATGGAAGGCGTAATGATGAAATACAAAGACACATACGCTGTGGCAGTTCGTAAACCAGATCAGGAAATTATCGTAGAGAAAAGAAATTATCATGGAATCTGCAAGAATAAAACGCTGAGGAATCTTGTTTTAGTGCGGGGAATCATAAGTTTTGTGGAATCCATGGTATTAGGGCTGTCGACATTGACTTTTTCCGCTTCTTTCTTTGAGGAGGACGACAAAGGTAAGGAGGCAAAACCAAGAAATGAGAAGAAAGAGAAGGCAGAAATGGGCTTTACAATTGCATTGTCTATGGTTCTTGCCGTGGCAATTTTTATGGTGCTGCCGTTTTACGCCTCTTTGTTTTTCCAGAAATATATTGATTCTGATACCTTGGTGATACTCATTGAGGGAATTCTACGGCTTCTCATCTTTTTTGCTTATATTCTGCTAATTTCCAGAATGGAGGATATTAAGCGCGTGTTTATGTATCATGGAGCGGAACATAAGTGTATTAACTGTATTGAACATGGTCTTGATTTAACTGTGGAGAATGTGAAAAAGAGTTCCAGAGAACATAAACGCTGCGGAACAAGTTTTTTGTTTTTTGTGGTAATCATTGCGATTATCGCGACCATGTTTATTCGAGTCGATTCCAGACTGCTAAGAATATTACTGAGGATTGCGATTATACCGTTGATTGCAGGAGTTTCTTATGAATTTATCCGTTTGGCGGGAAGATGTGATAACGCAGTTATCAATTTACTCAGCAAGCCGGGTTTATGGATGCAGAAACTAACGACCAGGGAGCCGGATGAGGAGATGATTGAGGTTGGGATTGCGTCTGTGGAGGCAGTATTTGACTGGAAAAGTTATGTTAAGACGGTGAGGGAGAGTGGGCGATATGACATTTGAGAGCGCATTGGAATATGGAAAAGGAATTTTACAAGATGCAGATGTAGCGGATTGTGAGTTGGATGCGTGGTATCTTATGGAATATGCCTGTAAAATTGATAAAAGCTGGTATTATATGAACAGTAAGGATGAAATGGAGAGCGGCAAATTTTTGGAGTATGAGCTTTTGTTGAAAAAGCGTGCAGAGCGTGTGCCGTTGCAATATATTACTGGAAGCCAGGAATTTATGGGGTTAGAGTTTAAGATTAATTCTCATGTACTGATTCCCCGTCAGGATACGGAAACTTTAGTGGAGGAGGCGCTGAAGGTGCTTGAGCCGGGCATGTCGGTGCTGGATTTATGTACAGGTTCCGGTTGTGTGATAATTAGTCTGCTGAGACAAAAGAGGCTGTTTGGGACAGCAAGCGATATCTCGAAACAAGCTCTTTTGATTGCCAAGGAGAATGCCAGGAATAATCGGGTAGATGTACAGTTAGTGCGCAGTAATTTGTTTCAGAATATTATAGGAAGGTATGATATGATTATTGCCAATCCGCCTTATATCCCCACAGAGGCAATTGCGTCGTTGATGCCGGAAGTAAAGAATTTTGAGCCGGTAGAGGCGTTGGATGGCGGAGAGGACGGCCTGGATTTTTATCGGCAGATTGTAAAAGAGAGCGGGCAGTTTTTGAAATCTAACGGTTATTTGTGCCTGGAAATCGGCCATGACCAGGGGGGAAGGGTGGCGTTTCTCATGGAGGAGAATGGCTACCGTAATGTGAAAGTTATTAAAGACCTTGCGGGCAATGTACGGGTTGTTCGTGGAAATCTGCCGTCAGTGAAATAGAAAGGAAGAGACATATGTTTGATAAGTTAGAGGATATCCTTCTTCGTTTTGAAGAAATTATGAATCAGCTCAGTGAGCCAGATGTGGCGAACGATACGAATCGTTTCCGTAAACTGATGAAAGAACAGAGCGATCTTGCACCGATTGTGGAGGCTTATAAAGAGTATAAGCAGGCCAAGCAGAATATCGAGGATTCTCTTGCCATGCTTGAAGAGGAAAATGATGAGGAAATGCGCGAGCTTGCCAAGGAGGAACTAAATGAGTCCAGGGGAAGAGTGGAAGAGTTAGAGAAGGAATTAAAGATTCTGCTGCTTCCCAAAGACCCTAATGATGATAAAAATGTAATTGTGGAAATCCGTGCGGGAGCAGGTGGGGATGAGGCAGCGTTGTTTGCAGCGGAAATTTATCGTATGTATGTACATTTTGCAGAGACCCATCGCTGGAAAGTGGAGACTATGGAGTGTGAGGAGATTGGCATAGGCGGCATGAAGAACGTCACTTTTATGATTACCGGACAGGGCGCTTATTCCGTGATGAAGTATGAATCAGGTGTTCATCGGGTGCAGCGTGTGCCGGAGACTGAGTCGGGCGGGCGTATCCATACTTCCACGATTACAGTTGCGGTTATGCCGGAAGCTGAGGACGTAGATGTTGTCATTGATGAAAAGGACATCCGCATTGACGTTATGCGTGCTTCTGGAAATGGCGGGCAGTGTGTCAACACAACAGATTCAGCAGTGCGCTTGACACATCATCCTACTGGAATCGTCATTTACAGTCAGACCGAAAAGTCTCAGTTACAGAATAAGGAGAAAGCATTTGCACTGCTGCGTGCAAAACTTTATGACATCGAATGTCAGAAGCAGCATGACGCGGAGGCGGAGGCCAGGAGGAGCCAAATTGGCACAGGGGATCGTTCGGAGAAAATCCGTACTTATAATTTCCCGCAGGGACGCGTCACGGACCATCGGATTAACCTGACTTTGTATAAGTTAGATAAAGTAATGAACGGCGAGATACAAGAGATTGTGGATGCCTGTATTGCAGCCGATCAGGCGGCCAAGCTGGCAAATATGGGGGAAAGTGCCTAAGAGCCATGATTTTGCGAGGGATAGGAGAATTTGATATTGTTGAGAACGGAATAAATATGTCAAAAAGACGGTCATGGACAGCTTCATCGACTGTCTTTTTTGCTTTTTGGATTTTATGGATGCACTGTGTGCCCCTGTTTGGGCAGTATGGATGTATGTATACAACGCCGGATCATGTTTTCCAGATGGGGGCAGTGGGGTATTTCGGATGAAACAATTTACTTTATCATTAGTGAAAAACAGCCTGCGCCCAGTTGTGAAATTAGAAAGTTGGAATAATTTCAGGGCATTGCTGGACACAATGTTTTTTTCAGTGGATTTGGTGGAAGTACGAAAGGAAATTTGTATGAAGTGCAAAAGATTGTGATTGGTGACCTTATTTTTCAAAATACACATATTATAGCCTGTAAAGATTTGCAAGATGTCCCTTTTCAATTAATTTTAAGCGCGACAATGTTCCAAAACCTGATTTACGAAATTGATGATAAAAACCATAGGTTCAATGTCACAATACCGGATGATGAAAGTAATGTAAGGAATCTTAGAATTGAAGATGCAAATGGAAGATTGCATCTATTGTGCCATTCTGCCTGAAAAATAGCCTGGTTTATAATAAAGAACTTTAAAAGTGTATTGCAAGCTTTGGATTTTGTGCAAAGCAAACATATATATAAAGGAATTCCCCCAATATTCGTGTGCTCTATGCGTTGATTTTAAACAAAAGAAATTGATATTCTCTGAAATAATTAAGAGAAGATCAGCTCTTTGAAAAATACAGAATTGTTTATCCGTCCGCTTGTGGGGCGGGTCATTTTCTTACTGAGGATATAGAAGCAATTAACGCTATTATTGACGCCAAAGAGGATAATTCGTGGGTTAGGAATTTGATTTATGGTATTGAGAAAGACTACCGGCTTACTCGTGTTTCTAAAATTTCATTGTTTATGAATGGCGCCGGTGAAGGAAATAATATTTTTGGAATTTTTATATTAGATCGATTGTCCAATTAGGAAGCAAAACATTTAGCGCCACAGACAATAATACCGTAATTATGTTTCTGGAGAAATATAGCGAACCACCCAAGAGGATGGATCTGGTTGGCGATAGCGTAACCGCTATTATGCGTGGCGAAGTTCTTAAAAAAATCTTAAAGTAGAATAATTTTCATTGTCTCTCAGGAAGTCTTGTGCTATAATGCAATTTGATAATGTGCAGAATAATGTAAAAGACTGTATTTAGTGTAGAGATTTAGGGTCAAGCGCTAGATACGGCTATCAGAGTAAAAAGGTGGTTAGCATGAGAGACAAAGTGAAAGAGCTTCTTTATCGTTACCGGCACGGCTGGATTTTATTATATCTGGTTATCTATCAGATATGGTTTGTTTATGTAGAACGTACGGTGACTAGGCGTTTCCACATCGTACATATGGCAGTGGATGACTATATTCCTTTTATTGAAATCTTTATCGTCCCGTATCTGCTATGGTTCGGATATGTAGCGTTTGCGATTGCATGGTTCTTTTTTAAGGATGTGCAGGATTTTTATAAAATCTGTACGTTTTTATTTGTAGGCATGACCGTATTCCTTGTCATATCAACGGTATATCCGAATGGGCATTATCTGAGGCCGCGTGTGTTTGAGAGGGATAATATTTTTATTACAATGGTCAAAGGGCTGTATATGATTGATACGCCTACCAATCTGTTTCCAAGTATTCATGTGTATAATTCCCTCGGCGTACATCTGGCAGTTATGCACAGCGATAAGCTGAAAGAGAAGAAATGGGTTAGAAGGATATCTTTTGTTTTGATGTGCACGATAATTGCTTCTACAATGTTTTTGAAACAGCATTCCGTATTTGACGTGGTTACCGGATGTGTGATGGCGCTTATCATGTATACGCTTGTGTATGCGAGAGAGTGGCAGTTTGGCAGGCGGGATGCATATGAGGGACACTACCGTGAGAAGACAAGATACAGAGAAATTTGAGTTTGAAACTCAAAATATATAAATGAAAGGAAAAGGTTATAATGTTAGAAGAATTAAAAAGTTTAGGTGTGGATGTTGATGAGGCATTAAAACGTCTGGGGGGCAACGAAGCATTTTATAAGAAGATGCTGGGGCGCATTCAATCTATGTTGGAAGAGACAACGGTAGACCCAGAATTTGACGCTAATGATTACCAGGGAGTGATTGAGAGCGCGCACGCTATCAAGGGAGCTACGGGCAATTTGTCCCTGACACCGCTGTACAAGGCATATACGGACATTGTAGATTTGCTGCGTCAGGGGAATCCAGAGGAGGCAAGGAAAATCATTGTAGATATCCTTCCGGTGCAGGCAAAGATTCTGGAAGTAATCAATAAGTATCAATAAGTATCAATAAGTTTAAATTAGGAAGTTTCCAGAGAATCCACATATTTTCTGCTTTATCACGATATAATGGAATAAATGCCAAAAAGGAGCAGATAGTATGTGCGGAATAGCAGGGTTTTATCATAGAGAAAAGGATTACGAAAAGGATGGGACGTATTACCGCTCCATCCTTGTTGCTATGCACGAAAAATTGAACCGCAGGGGACCGGACGATGCGGGCGTTTATTTAAGCGGGCAGTGCGGGTTGTCGCACAGCCGTCTTTCCATTATCGACTTATCTGGCGGGCATCAGCCTATGGTGCGCAGGCAGGGGGAACGCGTCTGCGCCATTGCGTATAATGGAGAATTGTATAATGCAAAAGAATTACGCGGAGAATTAAAAGAGAGAGGATGGTGTTTTGAGACCTCCTGTGACACGGAAGTAATTTTGTTGGGATTTATGGAGTATGGGGTAGGGATAGCCTGCAAATTGAACGGTATTTTTGCCTTTGCCATATTGGATGAGAGAGAAGACATGTTGTATCTTTTCCGCGACCCGCTGGGTGTGAAGCCTCTATTTTATATGAAGAAAGATGATGAGTTGATTTTTGCCTCGGAGCCGAAAGGAATTCTTGCACATCCGGCGGTAACGGCAGAACTTGACCGGGAAGGTTTGAATGAGGTTTTTGGCGTGGGACCGGCAAGAAGCGCTGGATGCGGTGTCTTCAGAGGGATGAAAGAGGTTTGCCCGGGAGAATATATTACTTATGGAAAGAAACGGGCATTACAGCGCAAAGTTTATTGGAAGCTGGAAAGCTGCCCGCACACGGACAGTTACAAACGGACCGTTGAGACCGTCTCTGAACTGGTGCAGGATTCCATACGGCGGCAAATGGTATCGGATGTGCCTATCTGTACATTTTTATCCGGCGGTGTGGATAGCAGCCTTGTGTCCGCGGTGTGCGCTGCGGAACTGAAAAAGCAGGGCAGAAGGCTCACGACATTTTCTTTTGATTTTGTAGACAATCAGAAAAATTTCAAGGCCAATGCATTCCAACCTTCTCAAGACCGGCCGTATGTAGAGAAAATGGCGGCATATATTGGTTCCGAGCATCATTTTCTGGAGTGTGACAATGAACATCAGATAGAAATGTTATTTGATTCGGTAAAGGCGCATGATTTACCGGCGATGGCGGATGTGGATTCTTCCATGTTGTATTTCTGTTCCCAGGTGAGCAAGAGCCATAAGGTAACGCTGACCGGAGAGTGCGCCGATGAGATTTTTGGCGGTTATCCCTGGTTTCACAAAGAGGAATGTTTTCAGGCAGATACGTTTCCTTGGACGATGGATCTCTTTCCCAGAAAGGAGCTGCTTGCAGATGAATTTCTGGAATTTTTGCGCATGGATGAGTATGTGAAGGAGTGCTATCAGAAGTCCATAGCAGAGACGCCAAAATGCGCAGAAGACAGTCCCAAAGAGGCGAGACGGCGGGAGATTTCCTGGCTGAATCTCAGATGGTTTATGCAGACGCTGTTAAACCGCATGGACCGCACCAGCATGTACAGCGGGTTGGAGGCGAGAGTGCCTTTTGCTGATAAGCGGATTGTGCAATACGTCTGGAATGTACCTTGGGAAATGAAAGCGAAGGATGGCGTGGTAAAGAACTTGCTCAGACAGGCCGGCAGGGGGATTTTGCCGGATGAAGTGCTGTTTCGCAAAAAATCTCCTTATCCTAAGACATACGATCCGCGTTATGAGAATCTTTTGAAGGGCAGAATGCGGCAATTGTTGATAGACGGCAGCGCACCGGTATTGCAATTTTTAAATAAAGATAAGGTGGAGGCGTTTCTGGCGCGGCCTTCCGATTATGGCAAACCCTGGTATGGGCAGCTCATGGCAGGTCCGCAGATGCTTGCATACCTGATACAGATTAATGCCTGGATGGAACGGTATGAAATAAAAGTTCGTGGTTATTAATATAATAGAAGAGAAGCAATACGATAATTTATAATAAGGTGGAGGAATAAATTCAGAACCCCAAGCCACAGACATGCCGGCAGAGCCGTCATACGAGGCTGTCGCACTAATAAATTTACTCGTTCAAAAGGTCTTGCCGCTAACGCGGCAAAGACAGAATGCACAAAAATCACCCTGGGAAGCTAGCTTCCCAAGATAATTTTTGTGCATGTCTGGCATTGTTTCGCAATGTAAACCTTTTGAACGTATCATAGCTTGTAATAAATAATCGGAAAAAATTTGTGCGAGCACATTTTTTTCCGATTTGTTCGTCTGGCTGAACTGTTACTCTGAATTTATAAACAAAGTATAAATTCTAAAAATCCTATTGACAATGAATTTTGATAGTGCTATCTTAATACATAGATGTTAGCACTCTTGAAAGCTGAGTGCTAACAACAAGAGCAGAAAGGAAGATTGTGATGCAGGAGCTGGATGAACGCAAAAGGAAAATTTTAAATGCCATTATCCGTAATTACTTGGACACAGGCGAACCAGTGGGCTCCAGAACGATTTCAAAGTATTCTGATTTGAATCTGAGTTCTGCCACAATCCGTAATGAGATGTCGGATTTAGAGGAGTTGGGCTATATTCTTCAGCCGCATACTTCAGCCGGCAGAATCCCTTCTGATAAAGGCTACCGCTTTTATGTAGACAACCTGATTTTAGAAAAAGACCGTGAAGTCACAGAGATGAAGGAGTTCATGATCGAGCATACGGAGCGCGTGGAACAGGTATTGAAGCAGATGGCAAAGACTTTAGCTACAAATACCAACTACACTGCCATGATAACGGCGCCGTCGTATCAGCGTAACAAGGTGAAGTTTATACAGCTTTCCCAGGTAGATGAAGAACAACTTTTGGCTGTCATTGTGACCGAGGGCAATATAGTAAAGAATAAGATGATTTCTACCAGGGAAGTCTTAGATAATGAAACATTACTTAAGTTGAATATTTTGTTGAACAGCAGTCTCAATGGGTTGTCGGCAGATCAGATTAACTTGGCAACGATTGCCAGGCTCAAAGAACAGGCGGGAATCCACAGCAATATTGTGGGTGATGTGCTGGACGCCCTGGCGGGGGCTTTTCAGGAGGAAGAAGAACTTGAGGTCTATACCAGCGGTACGACAAACATTCTGAAATATCCCGAATTAAGTGATTCCCAGAAGGCCAGTGAGCTGCTGAATGCTTTTGAGGAGAAGAAGCAGTTAATCACCTTGGTAAATGAGACATTATCTTCTGGGGAACAGACAGGAATTCAGGTATATATTGGGGATGAGTCGCCGATACAGAATATGAAGGATTGCAGCGTAGTGACGGCGACATACCAGATAGGCGAAGGGATGCAGGGAACTATCGGAATTATTGGTCCCAAGCGCATGGATTATGAAAATGTCATGGATAATCTAAAGACTTTGAAAAGTCAGTTAGATTCCGTGTTTCAGAAAAACAAGGACAAATAAGTGAGCAGAGAGGTGGATGGATATGGAAGCAGCAGATAACAAAGACATAGATACAAAGACAGATAACATGGAAGAATCAGATAATCCCGTGGAAGGAGCAGAGAGCGAAACTGCCGAGGACGAATTAGAGGAATGCGCAAAAGCAAAAGAGACGCAAGAAGATAATTCTGAGGAAGAAGTTGCCGTGGAGGAGGATTCGGAAGGCGCTCAGAATGAGAAAAAGGGCTTATTTAAGAAGAAAGATAAAAAAAGTAAGCAGGAAGAGAAGATTGCGGAGTTGAGTGACCGTGTACAGCGGCAAATGGCAGAATTTGATAATTTCCGCAAGCGCACGGAGAAGGAGAAAGCACAGATGTTTGAGGTGGGAGCCAAGAGCATAATTGAAAAAATTCTTCCTGTGGTAGACAATTTTGAGAGAGGATTATCCGCTGTTCCCGATGATGCGAAGGGCGACCCCTTTGTAGAGGGAATGGATAAAATATATAAACAGCTTATGACAGAGCTGGAGAACCTGGAAGTGAAGCCGATTGAAGCGGTGGGAACCGAGTTTGACCCTGAGTTTCACAATGCAGTCATGCAGGTGGAGAGCGATGAATTTGAATCCGGCATAGTGGCGCAGGAGCTTCAGAAAGGTTATATGTACCGGGACAGCGTGGTAAGGCATAGTATGGTAGCGGTAGTCCAATAAAATTAAGGTAAGTTTGAAACCCAATCACTATAAATAATTCAGATAATCATTTTTAAGAGGAGGTCTCTATTATGAGCAAGATAATTGGTATTGATTTAGGAACAACAAATAGCTGTGTGGCAGTTATGGAAGGTGGTAAGCCGGTGGTTATCGCCAATACAGAAGGAGCAAGGACAACACCCTCTGTTGTTGCATTTACAAAGACTGGCGAGCGTCTTGTGGGTGAGCCCGCAAAGCGTCAGGCTGTCACCAATGCAGAAAAGACCATTTCTTCTATTAAGAGGGATATGGGTACAGAGAGCAAGAAGACAATTGACGACAAGAAGTACTCTCCACAGGAAATTTCCGCTATGATTTTGCAGAAATTGAAAGCTGATGCAGAGAACTATTTGGGTGAGAAAGTAACGGAGGCTGTAATTACGGTTCCTGCATATTTCAATGACGCACAGCGTCAGGCTACGAAGGATGCAGGTAAGATTGCCGGGCTTGATGTAAAGCGTATTATCAACGAGCCTACAGCCGCTGCGCTGGCCTATGGACTTGACAATGAAAAAGAGCAGAAAATCATGGTATACGATCTGGGCGGCGGTACGTTTGACGTGTCCATCATAGAGATAGGTGAAGGCGTTATCGAAGTATTGTCTACGTCTGGCGATAACCGTCTGGGCGGCGATGATTTCGACCAGAAAATTACAGATTATATGTTGGCAGAGTTCAAGAAGACAGAGGGCATTGACCTATCGAATGATAAAATGGCATTGCAGAGATTGAAAGAGGCGGCAGAGAAAGCCAAGAAAGAACTTTCTTCTGCAACCACAACGAATATCAACCTTCCGTTTATCACAGCAACTGCTGAGGGTCCCAAGCATTTTGACATGAATCTGACAAGAGCGAAATTTGATGAATTAACGCATGATCTGGTAGAACGTACGGCTGTTCCGGTACAGAACGCGCTCAAAGACGCAGGGCTTTCAGCTTCAGAACTGGGTCAGGTATTGCTGGTAGGCGGTTCTACCCGTGTTCCTGCCGTACAGGATAAGGTGAAACAGCTGACAGGCAAAGAGCCAAGCAAAACTCTGAACCCGGATGAATGTGTAGCTCTCGGCGCTTCTGTGCAGGGCGGTAAGCTTGCAGGAGATGCAGGCGCAGGCGAAATCCTTCTCTTGGATGTAACGCCGTTGTCCTTGTCTATCGAAACTATGGGCGGGGTTGCAACTAGGTTGATTGAGCGTAATACGACGATTCCGACCAAACACAGTCAGATTTTCTCGACAGCAGCAGATAACCAGACCGCCGTTGACATCAATGTGGTACAGGGTGAGCGTCAGTTTGTAAGGGATAACAAGTCCTTAGGACAGTTCCGCTTAGACGGTATTCCGCCTGCAAGACGCGGTGTGCCTCAGATTGAAGTGACATTTGATATTGATGCAAACGGTATTGTAAATGTATCGGCAAAAGATTTGGGAACAGGAAAAGAACAGCATATCACGATCACGGCAGGTTCTAATATGTCTGAGGATGACATTAATAAGGCTGTCAAAGAGGCCGCAGAGTTCGAGGCACAGGATAAGAAACGTAAGGAAGCGATTGATACCAGAAATGATGCTGATTCCTTTGTATTCCAGACTGAGAAAGCGCTGGAAGAGGTTGGCGCTAATATAGATGCGGCAGACAAATCAGCCGTAGAAGCAGACTTAAATGCGCTCAAGGCATTGGTTGAAGCTCATCCTAACGCTGAGGAGATGACAGACGACCAGGTTGGCGAGATGAAAGCGGCCAAAGAGAAACTTATGGAGAGCGCACAAAAAGTATTTGCCAAGATGTATGAAAATGCGCAGGCAGCGCAGGGTGCGCAGGGCGCTGGCCCCGATATGGGAAATGCATCTTACAGCAGTGCAGACGACGACGTGGTGGACGCAGATTATAAGGAAGTGTGAAAACAATGAGTCAAGTAACATCATGAGTAACGGAGGCTATTGGCCGGAGTTATGAATGATGGAAGGCGCGAGAATGCGAAGCATGCAGCGGCTGGTTTTCACAGATAACTTGCAAAAAAGGGAGTTTATCATGGCAGAGCAGAAGAGAGACTATTACGAAGTCCTGGGCGTTGATAAGAATGCAGATGATGCGGCAATTAAGAAGGCATACCGCCAGCTTGCCAAAAAGTATCATCCTGACATGAATCCAGGAGACGCGGAGGCAGAGAAAAAATTTAAAGAGGCATCCGAGGCATATGCAGTGCTGAGTGATCCGGATAAGAAGCGTCAATACGACCAGTTCGGGCATGCCGCGTTTGAGGGCGGCATGGGCGGCGGAGGATTTGATTTCTCCGGCATGGATATGGGCGATATATTTGGCGATATATTCGGCGACTTTTTTGGCGGAGGGCGCAGACGCTCCTCTGCCAACAATGGCCCGATGAAAGGCGCAAACTTACGCGCCGCAGTGCGCGTGACTTTCGAGGAAGCAGCCTTTGGATGTGAGAAAGAGATAGAGATTACGCTGAAAGACGAGTGCCAGACGTGCCATACAACTGGAGCAAAACCAGGGACTACCCCCGAGACATGCAAGAAATGCGGCGGTAAGGGTAAGGTTGTCTACACACAGCAGTCTTTCCTTGGTATGGTGCAGAATGTGCAGACATGCCCGGAGTGCCGGGGGACTGGTAAAATCATCAAAGAAAAATGCCCGGATTGTAACGGAAGCGGTTATATTGCAAAGCGTAAGAAGATTAAAGTTTCTATTCCGGCAGGTATTGACAATGGACAGAGCGTCCGCATTCGGGATAAAGGAGAACCGGGAACGAATGGCGGTCCCAGAGGTGATTTGCTGGTGGAGGTCAATGTCAGCAGGCACCCAATCTTCCAACGCCAGGACATGAATATCTACTCAACGGCGCCAATTTCATTTGCCCAGGCAGCGTTAGGCGGCGAGGTGCGCATCAGTACCATTGACGGTGATATCTTGTATGATGTAAAGCCTGGTACGCAGACGGATACCAGAATCCGTCTCAAAGGCAAAGGCATTCCGTCCTTGCGCAACTCTTCGGTACGCGGCGACCACTATGTTACCCTTGTAGTCCAGGTGCCTACCAGTTTAAATGGAGAGGCAAAGGAAGCGCTGCGCAAATTTGACGAGGTGAGCGGGCAGTCCTTAAAGAAACAGGATGGCGCAGCGGGCACAGAAAAGAAGAAAAAGGGCTTTATGGGCAAAATAAAAGAGACGCTAGAAGATATGTAATGATGGGCTGTATTCTGTGAAATGTTGCAGAGTACAGCTTTTTTGAGGCTTTCCATGGAGCAAAGCGAAACTCCGAGTTTCTCCTTGCCAATCTGTATTGGCTATTATATAATGGGTACAGTGTAATTGTTCGGAATATAAAACAAGGAGGCAGTGTTGTGAAAAAACGTATATGGTCGTTTTTGATTGTTTTATGCTTGTTAATATCTGTCCCATTACCGGTTCACGCTGAGAGTGATGACATACAGACAAATAATATAGCGTTGGCGGAGGATGCGGCTGTATTGTCAGGGATTACGGCTGCGGACGTAAGCGGAGCCTATACCGGCAGGCCTTATGTGATTGAAATTAAAGGAACGCAGGAGGGCGATACCGTAGAATATGCGGGGGCAGATGGGAAATACCAGGCAGGCCAGCCGGAAATGATAAATGCTGGATCATACGAGGTAATATACAAGGTGACAAGAGAGGGATATCAGCCGTTTATAGGAAGCGTAAAGGTAGATATTTCGCGTGCGGTCCCCAGTTATGCGGTTCCTGAAAACCTCAAAGGGTTCAGCGGCGCGGCCTTGGGTACTGTAGAGCTCCCGGATAATTTCCTCTGGCAGTCAGACCCCAGGACAACGCTTGGCAAAACAGGAATTCAGAAATACTATGTGTGCTACAGGCCGACAGATCAGTTAAATTATACGGTTGCCACAGATATTGAGGTATTTGTTGAGGTAAAATGTCCTGGACATCAGTATAAGTGTGTGGTGAATAAAAAGGCTACGGAGACGCAGAAGGGCAAGAGGATATACGCTTGTAAGTTGTGCAGCAAAGCCTACACAGAAGAAATATCCATGCTCTCGCCCGCAAGGCCGACACGGGTATCGAATCTTAAGGCGACAAATAGGACGACGGATTCTTTGTCGTATTCCTGGAAAAAGACAGCGGGCGTAAATTACCGTCTGATGTTCTACCGGGGAAGTAAGGTTGTATCTACACAATATGTGACAGGGAATATCTGCATATTTAAGAAATTGAAACCAGCAACTGTCTATACGTTGCGGGTTACGCCTTACCGCGTCGTCAACCGGCAGAACATTTTTGCCAAAGATACCGGGAGCATAAAGACTGCGACGTCTCCGGCGAAGGCCAAACTGAGTACAGCCAAGAGAAAGAACAGCAGTAAAGTAAGGCTGACATGGGAGAAAGCTGCCGGCGCAGCCGGTTATGAAATTTCCATGAAAACCGGAAATGGCAAGTATAAGAAAGTTAAGACTGTGGGAAACGGCAAGACGCTTTCCTTTACGATGACTGGGCTGAACAAGAAAAATGCATACAGTTTCCGGGTACGCGCGTACACTGTCGTAGACGGGAAAAAGATTTACGGTGCGTACAGCAATGTAAAAAAGGTCAGAAAGTAACATATCTGTAATAGGATTAGGATGCGAGGCACCTTAATCTCAGGAATCAGGCCGATGCGAGGCTGGTGAAAGAGCCATGCTGAAACGGCATAAAGGGGGAAGAAAGATGGATCAGCCGAAACGGCAGATGGGGAGAATGATTCGGGAACCAATGTCGGAGGATCTTCAGACCAGAATATTGCACAAAGAGAGAAAGCAGCTGGAGGAAGACAGACGCAGATTCAAACAAGAGCAGCAGGAATTCTATACGAGGCAGAGTTTGGAGAAGAAGCGTATGGCAGAGGAGAAACATCTGTTTCAAATGAAATGGAAAATCCTGGAAGGGGAATTGCAAAGGCTCGCCCGTGACAGACAGGACATTGAGGCGGAGAAGAAACGTTATTCCCGCGGAGCAGGCAGCCGCATGGCCAAAAATGTGGAAGAGCTTCTTCCGCAGGCGCAGATGTTTTTTTCGGGTGTTGACAATATGCATACATTAAAAAAGAGGTACAAAGACCTCACAAAAATTTACCATCCTGATAATATGGCGGGCGACACCGGCACATTGCAGATTATTAACCGGGCTTATGAAAGCCTCAAGAAACAGTTCAAGGCATAGGAGCGCAGATATGAAATGGAAACAATACACGATTCAGACGACTACCCAAGCCGAGGAGTTTGTCAGCGGTATGCTGGCAGAGTTGGGGATTGCAGGCGTGCAGATTGAGGACAATCTTCCGCTCTCAACGGAAGATAAAGAAAAGATGTATATTGATATTTTGCCTGAACTGCCTCCGGATGACGGCGTTGCCAGGATAAGTTTCTTTCTCGATGATGATGGGAACCATGAGGAATTTCTCAGCCGCGTACGTGAAGAGCTGGAAAATTTAAGAGCGTTCGTGGATGTGGGAAGTGTGGAAATTATAGAGAAGGAGACGGAGGATAAGGATTGGATTGACAATTGGAAGAAATATTTTAAGTCTTTTGTGATTGAAGATATCTTGATTAAACCGACCTGGGAACAAATGCCGCAGCAGGGAGAGTATCGCAGTGTTATTGAGATTGATCCCGGCACTTCTTTTGGCACAGGTAAGCATGAGACTACCCAGCTGTGCATCCGGCAGCTCTGTAAATACATGAAGCCAGGCGACCGGGTGTTGGATGTAGGCTGTGGGAGCGGTATTTTATCTCTCGTCAGTTTAAAACTGGGCGCGTCTTCTGTGACGGGGACGGATATTGATCCTATATGCATGGAGGCGACGGCAGACAACATGCAAATCAATCATTTGTCCATGGAGGGGAATCATTTTTTTCATGGAAATCTCATTGACGACGAACAGTTACAGAGAGAGGTAGGGAAAGGATATGATATTGTAGTTGCCAATATTCTTGCGGATATTATTATTCCGCTGACGCCAGTAATCCCAGACCATATGAAAAAGGGCGGTATCTATATTATGAGCGGAATTATTGATTTTAAGGAAGAAGCAGTAAGGAAGGCTGTTGTGGATGCCGGATTTGAAATTTTAGAGATCGGCAGCCAGGGAGAATGGCGCAGTATTACCGCCAGAAAATAACATAGGAGCAAGAAAATGTATCAGTTTTTTGTAGAACCAGAGCAGATTCGGGAGACAGAGGTTATCATTGCAGGAAGTGATGTAAACCATATAAAGAATGTGCTGCGTATGCGCAAAGGGGAAAAGGTGCGCATCAGCGACAACGCAGGCAGGGATCTGTACTGTGAGATAGGAAGCATCGAGGACACCCGGATTATGCTTACGATTATAAAAGAAGCGGAGGGCACGGAGCCGTCCCTGGCAATTACGTTGTTCCAGGGGCTTCCCAAAGGGGATAAGATGGAACTGGTAATCCAGAAAGCAGTGGAACTTGGCGTGTCTGAAATTATTCCGGTTGCTATGAAGAATTGTGTGGTGAAACTGGACGAGAAACGGGCCCAGGCGAAACAGGCCAGATGGCAGGCGATTGCAGAGAGCGCAGCCAAACAATCCAAGCGCAGTATCATCCCTACAGTCGGAATGCCCCTGGGGTTTGCGCAGGCGGCGGAATATGCGAAGAAATTAGATTGGCGGATTCTACCATATGAGAACCAGAGGGGAATAGCGCATACGAGAGAAGTGTTTGGCCGTATTCAAAAAGGCTGCTCAGTGGGAATTTTCATTGGGCCGGAGGGTGGTTACGACTCAACGGAGATTGCGCTTGTGAAGGAGGATATGGAGATGGTTTCTCTCGGCAACCGTATTCTCCGCACGGAAACAGCCGGTCTCTGTGCGCTTTCTATGTTGATGTACGCGGTGGAGGATTAAGACTTGATGGAAGCATATTTTGACAATTCTGCTACAACGAGATGTTCCATGGGCGCAAAGGATATTATGGTGCGCGCGTTGGTGGAGGATTACGGTAACCCCTCCTCTTTGCACGGCAAGGGGATGCAGGGGGAGAATTATATTCGGGATGCCAGGGCAAAGATTTGTAAGACGCTCAAAGCCAAGGAGTCGGAGCTGATTTTTACTTCCGGGGGAACGGAATCGAATAATCTTGCTATTTTGGGAGGCGCTATAGCGAACAGGCGCAGTGGCAATCATCTCATCACCACGAGGATTGAACATCCGGCGGTATCTGTACCTATGAAGTATTTAGAGGAGCAGGGGTTTGAGGTGACTTATCTTAACGTGGATAAAGATGGGTGCATCTCCTTAGAGGAGCTGCGGGATGCAGTGACGGAGGAGACAATTTTGGTATCCATCATGTATGTGAATAATGAGATTGGAGCTGTGGAACCAGTTCAGGAGGCAGCAAAGATCATTAAGCAGAAAAATTCAGGAACGTTGTTCCATGTGGACGCGATTCAGGCGTATGGGAAATACATCATCCATCCCGGAAAATTGGGGATTGACATGATGTCGGTCAGCGGACACAAGATTCACGGCCCAAAGGGAAGCGGATTTCTCTATGTGAGAGAAAAAACCAAGTTAAAGCCGCTGATTTACGGCGGCGGGCAGCAAAAGAATATGCGCTCTGGAACAGAGAATGTACCGGGGATTGCAGGATTGGGACAAGCTGCGCAGGAGGCTTATGAGGATTTTGCCGAAAAGCAGGCATATTTATACAGGTTAAAGGATGCGTTCATCCAGGGACTTAAAGGTCAGGAGTGGGCGCATATCAACGGAAGAACAGGGGCGGACAGCGCACCGCATATTGTCAGTCTCAGCGTAGACGGCGTGCGCAGTGAGGTGCTTCTTCATGCACTTGAGGACAGGCATATTTATGTATCTGCCGGCAGCGCCTGCGCTTCTAACAAGCCGGCGGTTAGCGCGACACTTGCGGCAATTGGCGTCAGGCGGGAATACTTGGATTCGACTGTGCGCATCAGTTTTTGCGCGCAGAACACGTTGGAAGAAGTGGAATATTGCATTGCCAACTTGAAGGAGCTGGTTCCCATGTTGGGAAAATACACCAGGCGTTAGAAAGGAAAGAACATGTTTAAAGCGTTTTTGATAAAATATGGGGAAATTGGCATAAAGGGTAAGAACCGCCATTTATTTGAGGATGCTCTGGTGCGCCAGATTAAGTATGCACTAAAGCCCGTGGACGGGGAATTTCAGATTAGCAAAGAACAGGGGCGCATTTATATAGAGGCGTTGACGGACTATGATTATGATGAAACAGTAGAAAGCCTTCAGCATGTGTTTGGCATTGTGGGGATTTGTCCAGTGGTGCTCACGGAGGAGGAAGGGTTTGACAAGCTTGCAGCGGATGTGGTATCTTATGTGGATAAGCGTTATCCTGATAAGCATAAGACTTTCAAGGTCAACACCCGGCGGGCACGCAAGAGTTACCCTATCCCGTCCATGGAGGTAAACGCCGCTCTGGGTGAGAGAATTCTCGAGGCGTTTCCCGAAATGACAGTGGACGTGCATAACCCGGATATTCTTCTGAATATAGAAATCCGTGCGAAGATTATTATTTACTCAGAGGTTATCCCAGGGCCAGGTGGCATGCCGGTCGGCACAAACGGCAAGGGAATGCTGCTTTTGTCTGGTGGAATTGACAGTCCGGTAGCCGGCTATATGATAGCCAAGCGCGGTGTAAAGATTGACGCCGTTTATTTCCACGCGCCCCCTTATACGAGTGAGCGCGCCAAGCAGAAAGTTGTGGATTTGGCGAGAATTGTGGCAAAGTATACAGGTCCAATTTACTTGAAAGTAGTAAATTTTACGGATATTCAGATGTACATTTATGAGAAATGTCCGCATGATGAGCTGACAATTATCATGCGCCGTTATATGATGCGGATAGCAGAGCATTTTGCCAGGGAAACGGAATCTTTGGGGCTGATAACGGGGGAGAGCATCGGCCAGGTGGCCAGCCAGACCATGCAGTCTCTGGCTTCCACGGATGAAGTGTGCACAATGCCGGTCTATCGTCCCCTGATTGGTTTTGATAAGCAGGAAATTGTCGAGTTGTCTAAAAAGATTGGCACGTTTGAGACGTCTATTCTTCCCTATGAGGACTGCTGTACCATTTTTGTAGCCAAGCATCCGGTGACGAAACCAAGCCTCAAGGTAATTCGTCGTTCGGAGACACATTTGAAAGAGCAGATTGAGGAGATGGTGAAGACTGCCATTGAGACGACAGAGACAATCATTGTTAAATGGCAGGAGGAAGCCTGACGTCTTGAACTAGAGACAATGAATGGAAAGGAAACCCCCCATGAAACTCATGGGGGAATGGTATTTTGATAAAATTAAACAAGATACGGTTTGATTACTTCCATGACCTCGTCCTTATTTTCTTCTGCATGGATTTTTAAATCAATAGGTTTGGACAGGTCAAGGCTGAAGATTCCCATAATGGATTTGGCGTCGATAACGTATCTGCCAGAGATTAAATCAAAGTCAAAATCAAACTGCGTGATGGCGTTGACAAAAGATTTCACCTTGTCGATGGAATTTAAAGAAATTTGTACTTCTATCATGATAAAAGCCTCCTTAATATTAAATGATATTTTGTTTTACAGTTTAGAAACATTTTCTTTATCTTATCGCCTTTTAGGGGAAAAGTCAATAACGCCATAACCATTTTCAGGAAGAAAAAGGAACGGTTTGGCCATTGTAATCGCATGTGGTAAATTGTCAAAAGGAAATAAGATGCAGAAAGGTATGGAAAGCAACATGAGAAAAGCGGCATTGCACAATCTTGGCTGCAAGGTAAATGCATATGAGACAGAGAGTATGCAACAGTTATTGGAAGCGTCCGGTTATGAAATTGTGCCTTTTGAGGAGGCAGCCGACGTTTATGTTATCAATACATGTTCCGTCACCAATATAGCTGACCGCAAATCCAGGCAGATGGTTCACCGCGCCAAGAAGAATAATCCCAACAGCGTGGTGGTTGCCGCCGGATGTTATGTACAGACAGCGAGAGAGCAGGTGCAGAAGGATAACGCCGTTGATATTCTGATTGGCAATAATAAGAAGCATGAACTGCCGATACTGCTGGAGCGTTTTTTTGCAACGCGGGAAACAGCATCCAGAACCTTGTCTTTGGTGGAGGATATTGCCACGGATAGCGGTTATGAATCGTTATCCATCAGCCGAACGGCGGAGCGTACACGGGCGTTTGTCAAAGTACAGGATGGCTGTAATCAGTTTTGTAGTTACTGTATCATTCCATATGCCAGGGGGCGTGTCAGGAGCCGGCAGGTTGCGGATGTACTGGAGGAAGCAGCGCGCATTGCAGCAAGCGGCTGCCGGGAGGTTGTACTTACGGGGATACATCTGAGTTCGTATGGCGTTGATTTAGGAACAAATCTTTTACATTTGATAGAAGAAGTCCATAAAGTGCCAGGAATTGTGCGGATACGGCTTGGTTCCCTGGAACCGAAAATCATCACGGAGGAGTTTGCCAGGCGGCTGTCCCGCCTTCCCAAAATCTGCCCGCATTTCCATCTGTCTTTGCAGAGTGGATGTGATGATACGCTGCGGCGCATGAACCGCAAATATACTTGCAGAGAGTACCGGCATGTTTGCGATATCTTGCGAAACAATTTTTCCCACCCGGCAATTACCACGGATGTTATTGTGGGTTTTCCGGGGGAGACGGACGAAGAGTTTGAGACGACTAGAAAATTCTTGCGCCAGATTGGATTTTTTGAAATCCATATTTTTAAATATTCCAGACGAGAGGGTACGCGGGCGGCGAAGATGGAGCGTCAGGTGCCAGAGGAAGTCAAGCAGGCGCGCAGCGAGACGCTGTTTGGAGACCTTGCGCCGATGAATGAAGAATATTTAAAATATTATCTTGGCAGGCAGGCGGAAGTATTGCTGGAAGAGAAAGTTTCTTTCTCTGGGCAGGAATATTTTTTGGGGCATACGAAAGAATATGTAAAAATAGCAGTTCCATTCTCCGGTCAGGAGGACGGGAATCTGGAAAATAAGCTGGTGCAGGGAGTTGTTTCATCAAAGCTGAAAGAACATGTTTTGTTGATGGAGCACGTTTTAGAGGAAGCATAAAAGAAACATCTTGAGTTTTCCGAACATTTGTATTAGAATAGTAAAAAAGAAGATTTATTAGAACGAAAGAGCGAAATAAGGGCGTGGAAAAATGCAGGATAAAAATAATACTCAATTTTTTAAAGTGGAGAAAGAGCAGAAGATACATGTAAACGATATTTTGGAAATCGTATACAGTGCGCTGCGGGAAAAGGGCTACAATCCGGTGAACCAGATTGTCGGGTATATCATGTCCGGCGACCCGACCTATATTACCAGCCACAAGAATGCCAGAAGCCTCATAATGAAAGTGGAACGTGATGAATTGGTGGAGGAAATCCTGCGCCAGTATATTAGGAACAATTTCTGGGAATAGGAGGCGCCAGATGCGGATTATGGGTTTGGACTTTGGCTCCAAAACAGTGGGCGTCGCAGTGAGCGATGCGATGCTTGTGACGGCACAGGGAGTAGAGACTATCCCAAGGAAGTCGCCTGGGAAGCTCAGGCAGACTTTGGCGAGAGTGGAAGAACTGATTGTGGAATACCAGGTGGAGCAAATTGTGCTTGGTTTTCCCAAGAACATGAATAACACGGAAGGTGAACGCTGTGAGAAAACGCTGCAATTTAAGGAGATGTTGGAGAGGCGCAGCGGTCTTCCTGTAGTTTTGTGGGACGAGCGGTTGACGACGGTAGCGGCAGAGCGGACATTGATGGAGAGCGGCGTGCGCAGAGAGAAGCGCAAGAGCTATGTGGATAAGATTGCTGCTGTATTAATTTTACAGGGCTATCTTGATGCACAGGCATTTCAGCAAGAGTAAGACGGGATGAGAGAATCGTAAAGGAATCGTATATGGAAAAAGTGACTTTTCAGTCTCCCCAGGACGGAGAGGCTTTAGAATTTTATGTGATGGAGGAGACGCGTATCAACGGCGTAGATTATCTCCTTGTCACGGAGGAAGAGGACGGCGACTGTGAAGCATTTATTTTAAAGCGGCTGTCACAGGAGCAGGAAGAAGAAGCCATTTATGAGATGGTAGAGGCCGAGGATGAACTGGAATACATATCCAGAATCTTTGTAGAAGTTTTGGATGATGTTGACATCGTCATGTGAGGCAAAAACAGAATATAGAGAGGTGCATTTTGAAGAAAAAAAATAACTCAAAACTGAAAATCATTCCGCTCGGAGGATTAGAGCAGATAGGAATGAATATTACTGCCTTTGAATATGAAGACAGTATTATTGTTGTGGATTGCGGATTGTCTTTTCCCGAGGATGATATGCTGGGAATAGATTTGGTAATCCCGGATGTGACATATCTCAAAGATAACATTGATAAAGTCAAAGGATTTTTTATCACGCATGGACACGAAGACCATATTGGGGCGATTCCCTATGTGCTTCGTGACATCAACGTTCCGATCTATGCAACGAAGCTGACAATCGGCATTATTGACAATAAGCTGCGTGAGCATAACATGCTCACCAAAGTGAAACGCAAGGTTGTAAAATATGGGCAGCATATCAATCTAGGCTGTTTTCGTGTAGAATTTATTAAGACGAACCACAGCATTCAGGATGCGGCAGCCCTTGCTATTTACTCACCGGCTGGAATCGTAGTGCATACCGGTGACTTTAAGGTGGATTATACGCCGGTATTCGGTGATGCCATAGACTTACAGCGATTTGGAGAAATCGGCAAAAAAGGCGTGTTGGCGCTGATGTGTGACAGTACGAACGCAGAGCGTTTGGGCTTTACCAATTCGGAACGCACGGTAGGAAAAACATTTGACAATATATTTTCGGATCATACGGACACGCGTATTATTATTGCCACGTTTGCGTCCAATGTGGACCGTGTTCAGCAGATCATCAATTCGGCATATAAGTTTGGCAGAAAGGTTGTCGTGGAGGGAAGGAGTATGGTGAATATCATCTCGATTGCCACGGAGCTTGGCTATCTGCAAATGCCGGAGAACACTCTGATTGATATTGAACAGCTCAAGGATTACCCGGATGAGCAGACCGTGCTGATTACTACGGGAAGTCAGGGAGAGTCCATGGCTGCGCTGTCCAGGATGGCGGCGAATCTGCACAAGAAGGTAACGATTAAGCCGGGGGACACGATTATATTTAGTTCCAATCCCATTCCAGGTAATGAGAAAGCAGTTTCCAATGTTATCAATGAATTGTTTATGAAGGGCGCAGAGGTGATTTTTCAGGACGCCCATGTTTCCGGCCATGCCTGCCGGGAGGAGATCAAGCTGATTTATTCTTTGGTAAAACCGAAATATGCGATTCCGGTGCATGGAGAGTACAAGCATCTGAAAGCGCAGGCGTCGATTGCACGTGAGCTTGGCTATGATAAAGAGAATATTTTCATACTCTCTTCTGGGAATGTGTTAGAGTTGGATGAGAATGAGGCCAAGGTTACAGGCCAGGTTCCCGTGGGGGATATTCTGGTAGACGGGCTTGGCGTAGGTGATGTGGGGAATATCGTATTGCGTGACCGGCAGCATCTTGCTGAGGACGGAATTATCATTGTGGTAATGACGTTGGAGTCTGGCAGCGGTCAAGTATTGGCTGGTCCCGACATTGTCAGCCGCGGTTTTGTCTATGTGAGAGGCGCGGAAAGCTTGATGGATGAGGCGAAAAAAGTCTTAGATGATGTGATGGATTATTGCATGAGCAATAATATTACAGACTGGGGTAAGATTAAGACAGAGGTGAAAGAGGAACTCAGTGAATTCGTTTGGAAGAAGACGAAGCGCAGGCCTATGATTATGCCGATTATTATGGAAGTATAGCAGATAAAGGCAGGATTGCAGACGAAAGCAAGAGGTTGTTATGGAGCGGATAAACGAATGTTTAGCGAGTTTGATAGAAGCTGTGAAAGATAGCCCCGAATATAAAGAATATCAGAGAATACGGGAGCTTGTTCACCAGGAACCGGAGAAAGAACGGGCAATCAATGAATTTCGCAGGCGTAATTTTGAACTGCACAAATGCCGCAATGTAGATTTGTACGCGGAGATGGATCGGCTTGAGGGGGAATTTGCGCCGTTGCGTGCGCAGCCGTATGTCAATGAATATCTGGCGGCAGAGCTTGCCGTATGCCGGATGATACAGCGTATTAACTATGGCTTAATGATGGAGATTGAGTTTGATCTGGGATTTGAGACTTAAAGGGTAAGGTTATGGGAAGAAGCAAGATTGTATTGAGTGTAGTGAGCAGTATATTGAGTTTTTCTATTATGGTTCTCGTTGTGATTGCAGTATTGAGGACAGGAACAGCTGCTTATGATCTGGGTTACCGGATTTTTACCGAACCTGCTATGGATGAAGCGCCAGGACAGGATGTGACGGTAAAAGTGGAAGAGGGAGTGTCTGCCGTGGAACTCGGAAATCTGCTGGAAGAAAAGAAGCTTGTGAAAAGCGGCGTCTTGTTCATGCTCCAGCTTACGGTACTGGATTATGATGACAAGCTGAAAGCGGGAACTTATACACTCAATACGTCCCAGACTGCAATAGAAATGATGCAGGTTATGGCAGAAGAAGAGACAGAGGAAATTGCAGAATGATAACAGACGAACGTTTGAGCACATATATTAACTCTTTAGACAGAGGAAATCCTCGTTTTTTAGTGGAATTGGAAGAGGAAGCGCATAAAAATTATGTGCCGGTAATCCGAAGGGAAACACAGAATCTTTTGAAACTCCTGCTTGCTATGAACCGCCCGGAATGTATTCTTGAGGTGGGGACTGCGGTAGGATTTTCCGCATTATTGATGGAATTTTTTAATCCGAAGCCTTGTAAGATTACAACTATTGAGAATTATGCGAAGAGGATTCCTATAGCCCGCGAAAATTTTATGCGCGCCGGTAAAGAGAATGTGATACAATTGATAGAAGGGGATGCTAAACTTGTCATGCAGGAATTGTCAGAACAGTATGATTTTGTCTTTATGGACGCCGCTAAAGCCCAATATATCCATTTTCTTCCAGATGTTCTGCGCCTTTTAAGGCCGGGCGGTATATTAGTTTCGGACAATGTATTGCAGGATGGGGAAATTTTAGAGTCCCATTATGCGGTGACAAGGAGAAATCGTACCATCCATAAACGAATGCGCGAGTACTTGTATGAGCTGACCCATATGGATGAGCTGACAACTTCCGTACTACCCATCGGAGATGGCGTGACTGTCAGTGTAAGGAGGAATGTATGAACAAACCGGAATTGCTTGTACCTGCCAGCAGCCTTGAGGTTTTGAAGATAGCCGTGATTTTTGGCGCGGACGCCGTCTATATCGGCGGAGAAGCATTTGGGCTGCGGGCTAAGGCGAAGAATTTTTCTATGGCGGATATGCGTGAGGGCATTGATTTTGCGCATGCGCATCATGTCAAGGTTTATGTGACAGCCAACATCCTGGCCCATAACGAGGATCTTGACGGTGTAAGGGATTATTTTGCGGAGCTGAAAGAGTTGAAACCGGATGCGCTGATTATCTCAGATCCCGGGGTGTTTGCAATTGCCCGCGAAATTTGCCCGGAGCTTGAAGTACACATTTCTACGCAGGCCAATAATACCAATTATGGAACGTATCAGTTTTGGTATAAGCTGGGAGCGAAGCGCGTAGTTTCAGCGAGGGAGCTGTCTTTACAGGAGATTGCAAAGATTCGCGAACATATCTCCAAAGATTTGGAGATTGAGACATTTATTCACGGGGCGATGTGTATTTCTTATTCGGGAAGATGTCTGTTAAGCAATTATTTTACCGGGCGGGACGCCAATCGGGGCGCTTGTACGCATCCCTGCCGCTGGAAATATGCAGTGGTGGAGGAGACAAGGCCGGGAGAATATATGCCTGTATATGAGAATGAGAGGGGCACTTATATTTTTAACTCTAAAGATTTATGTATGGTTGAGCATATCCCGGAGCTTGTGCAGGCAGGCATTGACAGTTTTAAAATAGAGGGCAGGATGAAAACGGCGCTGTATGTGGCAACGGTGGCGAGGACTTACCGCAAGGCGATAGACGATTACTTTATTTCCCGGGAGCAGTATGAGAAAAATATACCCTGGTATTTAGAGCAGATTGTGGGTTGTACGTATCGGCAGTTTACAACCGGGTTTTTCTTTGGAAAACCGGATGAGCATACACAGATTTATGACAATAACACTTATGTGAAGGAATATACTTATTTGGGAATTGTGGGAGAGAAGACCGATAAGGGCTACTGTATCGAGCAGAGAAATAAGTTTTCGGTGGGAGAACAGATTGAAGTGATGAAGCCCGGCGGGGAAAATGTGCCGGTGATTGTGAAGTCAATTAGGGATGCAGAGGGCAATGAGATGGAATCGGCACCCCATCCCAAACAGGTATTATATATTGATTTAGGACAGCCGTTGGCAAAGTATGATATTTTGCGCAGACAGGAAAAGGAGGAGCAGGCAGATGAATAAGGACAGATATGTGGCATATGTAGGGACATACACGCATGGGAGCAGCGTTGGCATCCACATTTATGACATGGATGTGGAAGAGGGCAAATTGGCGGAACGAAAAGTGGTTCCAATTAGCAACCCTTCTGATTTGACGGTTTCCGCCAATGGAAAATTTTTGTATTCCATCGCGGATGAAGGCGTGGCGGCTTTCCGTATTTTGGAGGATGGGGATTTAGAGCCGATTAATGAGAAATGGATTGGCGGTATGCGCGGCTGTTATGTGTCGGTAGACAGTGAGAATCGTTATCTGTTTGTGGGCGGGTATCATGACGGGCGTGTCTCCATGATGAGGCTGAATGAAGACGGCAGCATTGAAGGCATCGCGGATGGTATATTCCACACCGGTATGGGCAGGAGTATTGCAGAGCACAATTACCGCCCTCATGTAAATTGTGTCGAATTGACGCCCTGGCAGAAATTCTTGTGTGCAGTGGACGGCGGTTTAGACCATGTGAAGATTTATGAAATAGATTATGAGAGGGGCAAGCTCAAACTGGCAGACATCATCCGCTCCCCGCTTGATTCTTCGCCTCGTATGATTCGTTTTGGGAAAAAGGGCGAGCATGCTTATGTATTGTGTGAGGAAAGCAATGAGATTAATGTGTATCGTTATGAGTGCGCCCCGGAGGGACCGGTATTTGAAGAGATTCAGAATGTGCCCACAGTAAATAAAGAAGATGGACGGACCGGCTGTGCAGCTTCCGGTATGGAAATCAGCCCGGATGGCAAATATCTGTTCTGTTCTAACGCAGGCGCCAATTCTGTGATGATTTATGAGATTGATGAGACGAGCGGGGAATTGACGGAAGTTTGTGAATCGAAAATAAGCGGGGATTACCCCAAGACGCTGGCAATTTTTCCGGACGGCAGACATTTTGTCAGCTTGAATCACGATACGAATGAGATCACGACTTTCCGCATTGATTATGACAAGAAATATTTCCTAATGATGGCGAAGCCGATTTCCATAGATGAGCCGAATTGTATACACATCCATAAGTTGGTGTAGGGATATGCGGACACCGGAATTAATAGAGATTATCAAAAGTAATGATATTGCCATATACGGTGCAGGCGAGGTCGGAAAGAAGCTATATCACATATTAAAAATTCATAATCTGCACCAAAGAGTCAAATGTTTTGTTGTATCGGATGCAACGGTATCCAGTAGTAACATTGAGGGCGTACCGCTCAGGACAGTCAGTGATTTGGTTGGTGAAAATGTTTTTATACTGCTCGCAGTGCATGAAGTTATAAAGTCAGAAATTGAGGAACATCTGCGTATGCTTCATCTGTCCAATTATGTATGGATTTATCCTCATATCTGGGAGATTGCATTTGGTATGCCCTTAGAGGTCCACACGAAGGTCAGGGTCAGAGATATTCTGCGCAGGCAGCGGGCAGACGGATATTACGCGGCGGCTATTCGTTATCTGGCTATTGAGAATTATTATAAGAAAAATGAAATCGGTTACCGTGCGTATGTCAAAATGCAGCAGATTCATTGTGAAGAAAAGACGGCTGCAAAGCGCTTGGAACGTTTCATACATTTGATTGAGGATTGGCAGAAGTGCGGTTACCGCGAGGAATGCGATATCATGACAGATGCAGACAGCAGGTTATTTGACGGACTGCATCGGTTCAGCCTTGCCTGTTATCATCAGATGGAAGAAGTCTATGCAAGAGTATTCCCGAGCGTCAGTTTTTACAATCAGGTTGTCAGTGAGAAAATTTATATCAACAGAGAAATGCTGGCGGAGCATTTTACAGGGGAGGAGAGAGACGCTGTCCGCGATGCGCAGGGGAGAATAGAGGGCATATATTTAGTTGGGTGACCTTGGTAAAGGGATAAAGATTTCATGCGCAAATCGGCGTCCTGGCAGAAAGGCGGGTTATATTAGTGAAACGAATGAAAAGGGTATTGGCATTATTGTTTTGTATAGGGGTGTTCCAGCTGGTTTTTGGAATAATGCCCACTGAAGCGGCAGCATTCAAATGGGAGCTCTCCGGCGTACAATTGGAACATGAGAAGATTTCCTTTACGATTGGGCAGGTGGAAAAAGCGCAGAATGCGGCGATTGTATTAATGAATTCCCAAAATGAAGAAATCTTATCGCGGGATTTTTCCATTTCCAACCAGAAAGAGGAAATTGTGATTGATTTGGAAGGAGAAGAATGCCTACAGGCGGATTCGGAAAATGGAGCTGCTAAGACGGAATATTATTTGTATGTGAAAGATGAGGAAGGGAATATTGCTACAGATACATATCAGGCATATTTACAGCACCATCAGTACTCCCAGGTAACAGTAGCAGCGTATCCCAATTGGGTGGCAATAAAGAATTTTAATCAGGATGGCATGCATGCATCTGCGACAGTCAACTTTCAGGAATATAAGGGAGAGCAGGATGAGAATGGGGATATTATTATCAAGTATCCGCGTCAGGAAGACGAAACTTATGTTCAAGTGAAATGGTGGGATGATTATGGATGTTCCGGCATGCGCGAAAGAAGAGTGACAAGTGAAAGCTATATTTTTCTCCCTGAACTGGAAGTTTTTCGGGAGAGCACGGAGATCATTTCTGATTGGCTGCGATCTGACCGCAGGCTTGCAGTGAAGATAGGAGACGAGGTCTATTATAGCGGTTATGGCGCAGGGTATTATGCGAATGCGGTAACTTATCCTGAAATTGCCAAGGATATTTCTTCGGTGACAGCATGGGTAGAATGTGAAAATGGAAGCAGGTCCAATGAGAGAACGTATGATATAAGTCATTGTAAATTGGAAAATTGTAAGTATGATATACAAGCTTATCCGGGAAGGGCGCTTGGGACTGTTGACGCTAACGAGTATGGTCAGTCGGTGGTATCAGTGTCCGTCACGATAGGCGGTCATAAGTATCAGGCAGACGTAAAAAATGGAGCATTTAAACTGGAATATCCGAAGCAGAAAAGTCATGAGTATTTGAAGTTTATATTTACGGATGCACATGGGTGTTCGCATTCCGTTAGAGAGGATGTCGTTAATACTCTTTACTATGACTCAGTAAATGAGTACGTTTTGAAAAAAAACATATTGAAAAAATCTACCAGCGCTGAAATGTCAAACAAAGATATGCGGCTGTGTGTCAGGATTGGGGGAAAAACTTATTACAGTAAATATTCTGGTAAACGGAATGAAACGGTGAGAGTTAGTTATCCACAACAGAAAGTTGGAACGCCGATTATAATTTGGGTGGAGCACAAAAATACTTCTCATACGAAGGAAGCAAAACGGGAAATTTATGACAGAGAGATAAGGTATTCAGTAAAGGCAAAGCCCAAAGAGCTTTCTGGAAAATATCTCAGTAATAAAAAAGCCAAAATTGTCGTGATAGCATCTGGCAAAGAGTATAAATGTAAGATGGTTAGGAAGTGGGATTATGATTATGACTATTATTATAGCTTTTCCGCCTCTTATCCGAGACAGAAAGTGAATTCCTATATTAAGCTTAAAATCACAGACGAGGACGGCTATAGCTGTACAGGGAAAATCAAGCTGAAAAATATTCCCCCTAAGTTATCGGTGTCTGATGTGGATTCAGGGAGCGTGAAAATTACCGGTAAAACAGCCGCCGGATCAAAAGTCACGGCACAGATAAAAGGAAAAAAATATAAAGGAAAGGCCAATAAGTCTGGGAAGTATACCATCAAAATTAAACAGATGAAAGCAGGGACCAAAATAAAGGTCACTGCTGTCACGCCCGAAGGTTATACCAAGTCTAAGACGGTAAAAGTAAAGCTTGCATACGGTTATGTGAGTATTCCCAATTATATTTTCAGAACAAGCAACAGTATTACCCTTAAAGTATCAGAAGGCCAGAAGGGAGATAAGCTTACAGTCAACGTAGGCGGCGCAAGTTACACGAAGACCATACAGAAGACAAAGAAAAGCCAGAATGTGACGGTCAATATTAATCCGGCAGCCGCGGGCGCCGGCGTTGAGGTGAAGTTGTGTGATAAATTTGGCAAAGTGAAAAATACCTGCCATGATATGGTTTACTTTGGTGACAGCATCTATGTGGGAATGACGGCGGAGGAGGCCTGCCTGACAACATGGGGAACTCCCCAGAGAAACAATTGGGGCGGTCTCATCCAATGGGTATACCAAAGCGGTTCCACCACGCTCTATGTGTATATTCAGGATGGCCGGGTAGTCTACATACAGAAGCTGAATTATTAAGCCGGGAACGCAAGATAATAGTAACTTTCAAGAGGGATATCAGGCAGATAGTAATCGCTGTCTGATATCCCTCCTCGTTTGCCCATGCGGGCCTATGTGCAAGAATACCGTTTTTTCAGGTCCTCCATTTTAGCGCCCATATTCTCCAACAGTAAATCCACAAGCGTCAGTGCAGCCATACATTCCACTACGACGACGGCCCGCGGCACGATAATCGGGTCGTGACGGCCATGAATGGAAATAGAAATTTCTTCCCCGGATTTGTTGACCGTCTGCTGTGTGGAAGCAACAGAGGGCGTAGGTTTAAATGCGGCCCGGAAAATAATGGGGGCGCCGCTGCTGATGCCTCCTAAAATGCCGCCGGCATGGTTGGTGGCGGTGGTAATTTGTCCGTTGTTTATACAGAAATTATCATTGTTTTCTGTGCCTTTGGCAGTTGCAGCCGCGAAACCGTCGCCAATCTCAAAGCCCTTGACCGCGCCGATGGAAAAGATTGCTTTTGCAAGGTTGGCGTCAAGTTTATCGAATACAGGTTCTCCGATGCCTGCCGGGACGCCGGTGATGATTCCTTCTACGATTCCGCCTGCGGAGTCCGTATGTTTCATACATTCATCCAGATATTCCCGGGCCTTTTTAGAAGACTCCTTGTCCGGCATATAGAGAGGGTTTCCCAGAATCAGCTCTTGAATCTCATGAAGGGAGCGGTATATATTATGCCGCTCCCAAGCAGACAAAAGATCGTTTGCAGTCTGCGGGATGGTAACGGGTCCGATGGCGCGGGAGTATGTCAGCAAAGAAATGCCCAGTTCATTTAATATTTTTATGGCGATGGCGCCTCCGGCGACCCGACCTATTGTTTCTCTGCCAGAGGAACGTCCGCCGCCCCGGTAGTCCCGGAATCCATATTTCTCATCAAATGTGTAGTCTGCATGACCTGGACGATAGTAGGAGGCAATGTCTCCGTAGTCCCGCGAACGCTGGTCCTCGTTGAAGACAATCAGGCTGATGGGCGTTCCGGTTGTCCGTCCTTCAAAGACGCCGGAAAGTATTTCTACCTTGTCTCCTTCCTGGCGTTGGGTGGAATATTTTGATTTCCCAGGTTTCCTTCTGTCTAAATATTCCTGTATATCATTTTCGCACAGAGCAAGCCCGGCGGGGCAGCCGTCCACGACAACGCCGATTCCTTTTCCATGGGATTCACCCCAGGTAGTTATTTGAAAATGTTTTCCATATGTTGAGCCAGCCATAAAGACCTCCTTACATTTTTGCATTTTGATTGGTAAGGGATAATCCCTTTGAACAGTAACATTATAGTAAATATCAGCAGGAATGAAAAGAAGTTTTTGCTTGTGAAAGAAAAATAAATCTGTTATACTTTGTTCGATTAGGGCAGAAAGGAATTATTTTATGTATAAATTATTAAAACAGGAAGGCCGTGCAAAGCGCGGAGAGTTTCACACAGTACATGGTACGATTCAGACCCCGGTATTTATGAATGTGGGGACGGCGGCGGCAATAAAAGGCGCAGTGTCAACCCGGGACTTACAGGAAATCGGCACGCAGGTGCAGCTTTCCAACACATACCACCTTCATGTGCGTCCGGGAGACGAAATTGTCAAGAGGCTTGGAGGGCTGCACAAATTTATGGTGTGGGACAAGCCAATTCTCACAGATTCCGGTGGGTTTCAGGTTTTTTCGCTCGCCGGGCTGCGAAAAATTAAAGAAGAGGGCGTATATTTCCATTCCCACATAGATGGGAAAAAGATTTTTATGGGGCCGGAGGAGAGCATGCAGATACAGTCCAATCTTGGCTCCACGATTGCCATGGCCTTTGACGAGTGCCCGTCAAGCGTGGCGGAACGCTCTTATGTGGAGGGGTCTGTGGCGCGTACAACCAGGTGGCTGAAACGCTGCCAGCAGGAAATGCGGCGGTTAAATGGGCTGGAGGGAACGATTAACAAACAGCAGATGTTGTTCGGTATCAACCAGGGAGCCGTTTTTGACGATATCCGCATTGACCACGCCAAGGCAATTGCGGAGCTTAACTTAGACGGCTATGCCATCGGCGGGCTCGCCGTGGGGGAGAGCCATGAAGAAATGTACCATATATTAGACGTGACGGTGCCGCATCTTCCCGTAGATAAGCCCACATACCTGATGGGCGTGGGAACGCCCGCAAATATCTTAGAGGGCGTAGAGCGCGGCGTAGACTTTTTCGACTGCGTATATCCCAGCCGTAATGGGCGGCATGGCCATGTATATACGAACTACGGCAAATTGAATCTCTTTAACCAGAAATTTGAACTTGACGAAAAGCCGATCGAGGAGGGATGCCAGTGCCCGGCGTGCAGGCATTACAGCAGGGCGTATATCCGCCATCTGCTCAAAGCGAAGGAAATGCTGGGCATGCGCCTTTGCGTGCTGCATAATCTGTATTTTTATAATACGATGATGACAGAAATCAGGGACGCCTTGGATGCGGGGAGATTTCAGTCATATAAGGAGGAGAAACTGTATCGGATGGGATAGACTTAAAATTTTATAAAATCTGGGAAAACACTTGCCCTCATGTGTCATTTTGTGTAAAATAGTATAAGCGCGTAAATTTACGCGGGTGGAATGTGAATTTTGAACAGCAAATAGAATCAGGAGGAAAGAATATGTCTGTTTTAGCAGCGAGTGCCGGAAGTATGTCGGGATTTTCACTCATCTGGATTGTAGTAATGTTAGTGGCTCTTTATTTTATGATGATTCGTCCACAGCAGAAAGAAACAAAGAGAAAGAACGCTATGCTCTCAGAGATTGCAGTAGGCGACACGATTTTGACGACAAGCGGATTTTATGGGACCATTATTGATCTTACGGAAGATACGATTATTGTAGAGTTCGGAAGCAATAAGAATTGCCGTATTCCTATGCAGAAGTCAGCCATTGCCATGGTAGAGAAGCCGGAAGATGCGGTGGAAAAAGAAGGTAAGTAAGAGTGCTCCGCAACTTGTTGCGGGGCATTTTATCCTATCTTTGACAGGATGAAATGCCTTAGATGTGCAGCTCTTTATCGTATCATTTTATGAAGGAGGAAGTTATGAATTATCAAGTTGGAGTGATTTCCGGGGATGGTATCGGGCCGGAAATTGTGAAGGAAGCCAAGAAAGTGTTAGATAAAGTAGGGGAAGCGTATGGACATTCCTTTGCCTATGATGAAATATTGATGGGCGGTGTTTCCATAGACGCCACAGGAGTACCGCTGACAGACGAGGCGATTGCGCAGGCTAAGGCGTCGGATGCTGTGCTGATGGGTTCCATTGGCGGGAATACAAGCACTTCTCCCTGGTATAAACTGCCGGCTAATTTACGTCCGGAAGCAGGCCTTTTAAAATTGCGCAAATCCTTAAATCTGTTTGCAAATCTGCGACCGGCATATTTGTATGGGGAGCTGCGTGAGGCTTGTCCATTGCGGGACGATATTATCGGGGACGGATTTGATATGATGATTATGCGCGAGCTGACCGGCGGCCTGTATTTTGGAGACAGGGTGACGGAGGAACGTGATGGCGTTACGACGGCGGTAGATACGCTTACTTACAATGAGCATGAAATACGCAGGATTGCCATACGTGGATTTGACATTGCCAGGAAGCGCAGGAAGAAAGTGACAAGCGTGGACAAGGCAAACGTACTGGATTCTTCTCGTCTCTGGCGGAAAGTAGTGGAAGAGGTGGCGAAGGATTATCCAGACGTCACGTTGGAGCATATGCTTGTGGATAACTGTGCCATGCAGTTAGTCAAAGACCCAGGGCAGTTCGACGTGATTTTGACAGAGAATATGTTTGGTGATATATTATCAGATGAAGCCAGTATGGTGACAGGTTCTATCGGAATGTTGTCGTCGGCGAGCCTCAACGATACGAAATTTGGCCTCTATGAGCCCAGCGGCGGTTCTGCGCCGGATATTGCAGGCAAGGGCATTGCCAATCCGATTGCTACGATCTTAAGCGCGGCGATGATGCTTCGTTATTCCTTTGACTTAGACCGTGAGGCAGACGCCATTGAGGAAGCGGTCAGACAGGTATTGAAGGAAAATTACCGTACGATAGACATTATGCCTCAGGAAGAGACGAAGAAAGCGCTTGTTACCCAGGTGGGCACGGAGCAGATGGGGGATTTGATTGCGGAGAGGATTTAACCATTAGAAAGCGAGGAACGAAAAGATGCAGCTGACAGGAGCACAGATTGTTATTGAATGTCTGAAAGAGCAAGGTGTGGATACTGTCTTTGGTTATCCGGGAGGAGCCATTTTAAATGTATATGATGAATTATATAAGCATAGCCATGAAATAAAGCATGTGCTGACGTCTCATGAACAGGGAGCAAGCCATGCGGCGGACGGTTATGCACGCGCGACCGGAAGGGTAGGCGTCTGTTTTGCCACCTCAGGTCCGGGGGCAACGAATCTTGTGACGGGAATTGCCACCGCCTATATGGATTCTGTGCCCATGGTGGCGATTACCTGTAATGTGGGAGTTTCCCTGTTGGGCAAAGATAGTTTTCAGGAAATTGACATCGCAGGAATCACCACACCGATTACAAAGCATAATTTTATTGTAAAGGATATTACCAAGCTGGCAGGAACCATTCGGCGGGCATTTCGCATTGCCCAGAAAGGCAGGCCGGGGCCTGTGCTCGTGGATATTCCCAAAGATGTCACTTCCAATAAGACGGAGTTTAAGCCGGTAGATGTTGAGCAGGAGCGGCAGAGCACGGAAGAAATCACAGACGAGGCAGTGGAACGTGCAGTGAAAATGATTGGCAAATCCAAGAGACCGTACCTGTTTGTCGGCGGTGGTGCAGTTATTTCAGGCGCCAGCCGTGAGTTGATGGAATTTGTAGAAAAAGTGCAGCTTCCGGTTGCAGATTCTCTGATGGGAAAGGGAGCTTTTGACGGCAACCATGAGCTCTATACCGGCATGTTGGGGATGCATGGAACGAAGACTTCTAATTACGGAGTGAGTGAATGCGATCTGTTAATTGCCGTGGGCGTACGTTTTAGCGACCGGGTTACCGGAAATGCTAAGAAATTTGCCAAGAATGCTAAAATTTTGCAGTTTGATATTGACCCGGCGGAGATTAACAAAAATATTATCACCGACGCCCATATCATTGGCGATATCAAGGATATTCTGGCACGTTTGAATCAGGAGTTAGAGCAGCAGGATCATCGCGAATGGATTGCCAGAATTATGGAATATAAGGAGAAATATCCGCTGAAATACCTGGATACCGGATTGAGCGGACCTTATATTATAGAGGAGATATACAGGCAGACCGGAGGCGACGCCATTATGGTGACGGAAGTCGGACAGCATCAGATGTGGGCGGCGCAGTATTATAAATATAAACAGCCGCGCACCCTTATTTCATCCGGTGGGCTGGGGACGATGGGGTATGGCCTTGGCGCGGCGATTGGCGCGCAGATGGCAATTCCTCATAAGCAGGTAATCAATATTGCCGGGGATGGATGTTTCCGCATGAACATGAATGAAATGGCCACGGCAGTGCGTCAGAAGCTTCCATTAATCCAGGTGGTAGTCAACAATCATGTGCTGGGAATGGTGCGCCAGTGGCAGACCTTATTTTATGAACAGCATTATTCCGCGACCGTGCTCAATGACAGCGTTGATTTTGTGAAGCTGGCGGAGGCAATGGGGGCGGAGGCTTATCGTGCAAATACGCGGGAAGAATTTGCAGAAGCCTTTGCAAAGGCGATGAACAGCGATATGCCAGTCTTGATTGATTGTATGATTGACAGCGATGATAAGGTATGGCCGATGGTAGCTCCCGGAAATGCCATTAGCGAGGCGTTTGATGAAGGAGATATTAATCATAAATAAATGTAACTTTTTAAAACAGCCAGTTGCCATATAATGGCGATAAGAGGAGGAATAATATGAGCAGAGTTTATAATTTTTCCGCAGGGCCGGCAGTCCTGCCGGAAGAAGTATTGCGCGAAGCGGCAGAAGAGATGATGGATTATAAAGGAAGCGGCATGTCCGTAATGGAGATGAGCCACCGCTCCAAAGTGTACGATGGGATAATCAAGGAGGCGGAAGCAGACCTGCGGGATTTAATGAATATTCCCGATAATTATAAGGTACTGTTTTTGCAGGGCGGGGCTTCCCAGCAGTTTGCTATGATTCCCATGAACTTAATGAAAAATAAAAAGGCGGCTTACATTGTAACCGGGCAATGGGCGAAAAAGGCTTTCCAGGAGGCTCAAAATTATGGGGAGGCAGTAAAGGCAGCTTCTTCCGAAGATGAGACATTTTCCTATATCCCGGACTGCTCAGACCTTGATATACCGGAAGATGCAGACTATGTTTATATCTGTGAGAACAATACCATATATGGAACAAAATATAAGACATTGCCCAACACGAAAGGGCATACGCTGGTAGCAGACGTGTCCTCCTGCTTCCTGTCCGAGCCGGTGGATGTGTCGAAATACGGCATTATCTATGGCGGCGTACAGAAGAACATTGGGCCGGCAGGCGTGGTAATTGTCATTATTCGTGAAGATTTGATTACGGAAGACACACTGCCCGGAACACCAACCATGCTCAAATATAAGACGCATGCGGATGCGGATTCCCTTTACAATACGCCGCCTGCTTATGGCATCTATGTCTGCGGCAAAGTATTCAAGTGGCTCAAGAAGATGGGCGGACTTGGCGTTATGAAGGAGCGCAACGAAGAGAAGGCAAAGATATTATATGATTTCTTAGATGAGAGCAGGATGTTCAAGGGAACTGTGCGCAAAGAAGACCGCTCGTTGATGAACGTGCCTTTTGTTACCGGGGATAAAGACCTTGACGCCAAATTTGTCAAAGAGGCAGAGGCAGCAGGATTTGTCAACCTCAAAGGACACAGAACTGTTGGCGGTATGCGCGCAAGCATTTACAATGCAATGCCCAGAGAAGGCGTTGAGAAACTCGTAGCGTTTATGAAGAAGTTTGAAGAGGAGAATTAAAATGTTTCAATATAATTGTTTAAATCCTATCGCCAATGTAGGGTTGGATTTATTTGGCGAAAATTACACGAAGACAGATGATATGAAGGCAGCGCAGGCAGTGTTGGTAAGGAGCGCAGCGATGCATGATTTGGAGCTTCCGGAGGGGCTTGAGGCTGTTGCTAGAGCTGGCGCCGGGGTCAATAATATCCCGCTGGAGAAATGTGCAGACCAGGGAATTGTAGTGTTTAACACACCGGGAGCCAATGCCAACGGCGTGAAAGAGCTGGTGTTTGCGGGAATGCTTCTGGCATCACGCGATATCATCGGCGGCATCAATTGGGTGCTGGAAAATAAGGACAATGAGAATGTCGGTAAGGACGCAGAGAAGGCAAAGAAAGCATTTGCAGGCTGTGAGATTTCCGGTAAGAAATTAGGAATTATCGGCCTTGGGGCGATCGGCGTCAGGGTAGCGAACGCGGCGACGAAACTTGGTATGGAGGTGTATGGTTATGATCCATTTATCTCTGTCAACGCTGCTTGGAATTTATCTAGGTATGTAAAACATATTAGCAACGTAGAAGATATTTATCGCGAATGTGATTATATTACGATTCATGTGCCGCTGTTGGACGATACCAAGAAAATGCTCAATAAAGAAGCGTTTGCGATGATGAAGGACGGTGTAGTAATTCTCAATTTTGCCAGAGATCTTCTGGTGGATGAGGAGGCTATTCTTGAGGCTATCAAAGATGGCAAGGTTAAAAAATATGTCTCTGATTTTGCAAACAGTACGACTGCCGGGCAGGAGGGCTGCATTGTGATCCCGCATTTGGGAGCTTCCACAGAGGAATCGGAGGACAATTGTGCGCAGATGGCAGTCCGGGAAGTGATGGATTATCTGGAAAACGGTAATATCCGTAATTCTGTAAATTACCCGAATTGTGATATGGGCGTCTGCTCCACGGCGGGACGTGTGGCGGTGCTTCACAAGAATGTCAAGGGCCTCATCGGTAAGTATACGGCTGTCTTAGGCAACAATAACATCAACATATCCGATATGACAAATAAGAGCCGCGGAGATTATGCATACTCTCTGTTGGATATCGACTCTCCGGTTACGGATGAAGCCGTAGAGCAGTTAAAGCAAATTGAGGGCGTCTTGAAGGTGAGAGTGATTAAATAAATCACACAAAGAGCTGCCGCAATAAGTGGGAAATATACAGTGAAGAAATGATTACAGCGGGTAAAATGCTGTTTACTGTATGTTTCATCCTTAATGCGGCAGCCCTTTTCATCTTATAAAAAAGACGATATATCTTGCTAATACTTGCTATTATAGTGTTGCAGGACAATGCTGAGGGAACGGTGTTCTTCCATCATTTTCTGGTACATGTCGTAGATAGTTGAACAAGAGGACTGCGTCTTATCAATTATTTTATCGAAAGACGTTTCCAGAGTTTTAAGTATGGTGTCATCTAAGTTCGTTACTTTGTATTTTTCCCGCAGGAAAGCTAAGAGCCGGGGGTGGTGGTGGTAAGACACATTCATCTCCATAGAGAGTGAATTGCTCATCAAGTATGACAACGCTACGACCTCCGCAGCGGGAGCAGGAGAAAAAGTGATGGGTTGCCCGTTTGTCCAACATTTCAGCAAGAGAAAAGATTCTTCAATGAGGATTAAGATTTGTTCATCTACATTGTCAGTAAGAATCTGCTTTGTAACATCTAGGGCGGGGCTGTCATACAATGCCCGCAGATAGTTGTCGTAGTCTTCAATACTGCCTGCCGGGGCAGGAAGGGAGACTTTACCGACATTATGTAACAGAGCGGCAAACCTCACGGATTCGAGCGTACTTGTGGGCATTCGCAGGGCGTCGGCAATATTATTGCTCAGATGTACTGCATAATCGGTATGCAGCGCAGTATATTCACTGCGAAAATCCAAGGAGAATGTGAGGGTACGCAGGTACTTATGCGTCTGGTCTGCCATAAGGTTGGAGTGCCGAAAGATATAGTCGGAGACTTCTTCCCGGTATTCCAAAGATTTCATTTTTTCTAAAATATGATGTTTCTCCTGCGTATTCCAAAACCAGTGAATATCGGCAGGATAGAAAATGCGTCCGCTGTATTGTTCAAGAAAAGCAGACAAATCTTCTTCCATATTCTGCACGCAGAATATATCAATCCGGTCAGCGAGGTAAATCAGCTTGGCGATATCGCGGTGATAGTTGCTGATAGGGACGGAATAGTATTGTGCGTTGCAGTTATGGTGGTACAAAACAACATCGGCATACTGCGACAGGGGAGAGAAATTCTTGAACAGAAGATAGCCGAACACAGAGTGTTCCATGGAATCATCCGTATCAAAACTCAGCATGGTATCAATCTCACTATCTTTGTATGCGCCTATGTCATGAAGAAGCCCCAGCATAAAAATATCGTGCTTTTCCTGCGGAGTATACCGCCTGGTCTCTTCCAGCATTTTCATTAAGATGTAGCCTACACGCTCACCGTGGCTGATGAGGCGTGGATCCAGATGCCGGAAAGAACGACAGATAACATCAACAACATTGATAAGTTGAGGTCTGTTCATACTTACACCTCCATTTTCAAGTAATCGGTAAAATACTATTTGCTTTTCGTACTGTAACTATACTATAATTATAGTATAGTTCAAATAAAGTGTCAATTGAGGATGAAGAATGCAGAGGTGAAAAATGCAGTTATTATGGACAAATATTTTTATTCCAATCAGCTTTTTGGCGAAAGCGGATACAGAATCTGTGACGGACAATTTAGCGGAGCTTGAAGAGCTGCAAAAAATGGCAAAACCGGGAATGCTCAAAGGATATTTGGAAGATGCTGCTCCTGTGTTGGTGGATTTTGCAGTGCGTGTATTGTTTGCGCTTATCATCTACTTTGTGGGAAAGAAATTGATTAAATGGATTCGTAAGATATTGAAGCGGGCGTTACAGCGTTCAGCTGTAGACGAGGGCGTCTGCCAGTTTCTCGATTCCGCAGCGAAAATTTTTCTGTATGTTGTTTTGGCGATGGCTGTGATTAATCAACTTGGCGTGGCAACGACTTCTATGGTGGCAGTGCTTGGTTCCGCAGGCCTTGCCGTCGGCCTTGCCTTGCAGGGCAGCCTTGCTAATTTTGCCGGCGGCGTCTTGATTTTATGGTTTAAACCATTTAAAGTCGGGGATTATATTATTGAAGATACGCATAAAAATGAAGGGACTGTCACGGAAATCCAGATTTTTTACACAAAACTTTTAACTGTGGACAACCGAACTGTGGTAATTCCCAACGGAACGCTTGCCAACTCCAGCCTAACGGATGTGACGCATCAGGATAAGCGCAGGGTGGACCTCTATGTGGGGATTTCTTATGAGGCAGATACTCAGACGGCCAAGGAAATCTTAAGTAAAATTGTGGAGGAGGAGCCTGCAAGGCTGGTGGAGGAGGAGACCATGGTGTTTGTGGATTCGTTAGAAGATAGCAGCGTCCGCCTGGGACTGCGGTTTTGGGTGGCAACCCATGATTATTGGAATGCAAGGTGGAGAGTGACCGAAGAGATAAAGATAAAATTTGATGAGAATCAAATTGAAATCCCATACAATCAGCTCACAGTATCTTTGAAAAGCAGTGGGAATTCAGAGAGATAAAATATTAGATAAGAAAAGCCCCAGGAATAAAAATGGAAAGGATTTAGGAAGATGAATTTGAACAATTGTACGGCATATGAAGTGTTAGAAGAAAAGAAACTGAACGACATCAAATCAATGGGTTACCTGCTGCGCCATAAGAAGAGCGGAGCGAGAATCAGCCTGATTTCCAACGATGATGAAAACAAGGTATTTTACATTGGGTTTCGCACCCCGTCTTTGGACAGTACCGGGGCGGCGCATATTCTGGAACATTCTGTACTCTGCGGTTCTGAAAAATTTCCGGTAAAAGACCCGTTTGTGGAGCTGGTGAAAAGTTCGCTCAACACATTTTTAAACGCTATGACTTATCCAGACAAAACGATCTATCCAGTGGCTAGCTGTAATGATAAGGATTTCCAGAATTTGATGGAGGTTTATCTGGACGCTGTTCTCTATCCCAATATCTACCGGCACAAGGAAATTTTCTGTCAGGAGGGCTGGCATTATGAGTTGGAGGATCTTGACGCGCCCCTTGCTGTCAACGGCGTAGTGTACAATGAGATGAAGGGCGCCTTTTCTTCCCCCGATGAAGTACTCAGCCGGGAGATTATGGGCGCGCTCTATCCAGAGACTTCTTATTCTTTTGAATCGGGCGGGGATCCGCAAGTAATCCCTGAACTTACGTATGAGCAGTTTTTATCTTTCCACCAGAAATATTATCATCCAAGCAATTCTTATATCTATCTTTACGGGGATATGGATATGGAGGAGAAACTGAAATGGCTGGATCGGGAATATCTCAGCAAATTTGATGCCATTGAGGTCGATTCTCAGATAAAGGAGCAGAAACCATTCGATAAAGTGCGGGAGGTGGAAATTCCCTATAACATTGCGAGCGGAGAACCCTTAGAGGACAATACTTATCTTTCCTATAATGTGAGCGCCGGAAATATTTTAGATCGAACATTGTATGTGGCGTTTGATATTCTTGATTATGCATTACTGTCCGCGCCGGGAGCACCTTTGAAGCAGGCGCTTTTAGACGCCAGGATTGGCAAAGACATTATGGCGTCCTTTGATAGTTACACCTTACAGCCGATGCTCTCGATTGTGGCAAAGAATAGTAACTTAGAACGCAAAGAAGAATTTTTAGAAATTATTCATAGGGTGCTCAAGGAGCAGGCAGAAAACGGTATCAATAAGAAGTCTCTGATGGCTGGAATTAACAGTTTTGAATTCCGCTATCGGGAGGCGGACTATGGGCAGTTTCCCAAGGGGCTTTTGTTTGGAATCAAATGTTTGGACAGCTGGCTGTATGATGACAGCAAGCCGTTTTTGCATTTGCAGGGGTTAGAAATTATTGAATTTTTGAAACAGCAGGTGGAGACCGGGTATTTTGAAGAGATTGTACAGAAATATCTGCTTAACAATACCCATGCAGCCGTAGTCGTAGCCAGGCCGGAATATGGACTGAATGCCAAAAAGGATGAAGCACTTGCTAAGAAGCTTTTGCAGTACAAAGAATCTTTAGACGCAGGGCAGCTTCAGGAGATTGTGGATTTTACACATCATCTGCGCCAATATCAGGAGGAGCCGTCTTCGGCCGAAGATATGGATAAGCTTCCGGCTCTTACAAGGCAGGACATCAAAAAAGAAGGGGAAAAGCTCTATAATCGTGAGAAATATGTAGAGGATACGCTTCTTTTATGCCATGATATCGACACGAATGGCATCGCCTATTTCAGTCTGATGTTTGATGTGACAGATTTGGCAATAGAGAAGATTCCCTATTTGGGGATTCTCAAATCTGTTCTGGGTTATGTAGACACAAAATCTTATACCTTCCCGGAACTTGCCAATGAGATTAATCTGCATACGGGAGGAATTTTCAGCAGTATCGGAATCTATCCGCATGTAGACAAAGGAAGCATTTCGCTCAAATATGAGATAAGGGTCAAAACATTGTACCATGAGATACCTAAGACAATGGAAATTGTCCGTGAAATTATTTCTGCCAGCAATTTCCGTGGGCAGGAGCGTCTTTATGAGATTATCGCCGAGCTCAAATCGCGGTTGCAGATGAATATGAGTTCCGCTGGGCATTCCGTTTCTTCCATGCGCGCCATGTCCTATTTTTCAGACAGCGCCAAATATACGGATATGACGCAAGGCGTCGAATTTTATCAGCTTGTGAAAGACATCGAGGAGCATTTTGAGGAGAAAAAAGATGGCCTCAGCCAGATATTAGAAGAACTTGTAGAAGAAATATTCTGTAAAGAGAACCTGATGTTTAGTATTGGCGCGGAAGCGCAGGGCATGGAACAAGTGGAAAAGGAAGTGGCAGGATTGAAAGAAATTCTGCATACAAAAGAAGCCAAAGAAGAACCAAAGCCGCTGGGATTAGAGAAAATGAACGAAGGTTTTCTGGACGCCTCCCAGGTGCAGTATGTGTCGCGGGCCGGGAATTTTCGCCGGGAAGGTTACCATTATACCGGAGCGCTGCGGATTTTAAAAGTGCTTCTCAGTTACGACTACCTGTGGCTGAACGTCCGTGTCAAAGGCGGCGCATACGGATGTATGAGCGGGTTTACCAGAAGCGGAGATGGTTATTTTACTTCCTACCGGGACCCGCATCTTAGCAGGACGAATGAGGTTTATGAAGGGATTCCTGCATATTTAGAGCAGTTTACGGCAGAAGAGAAAGAGATGACAAAATATATCATCGGAACTTTCAGCAGCGTGGACGCACCACTAACTCCCGCCGCAAAGACCAGCCGCAGCGCGACCGCATATCTTACCGGCGTGACGGATGAAATGTTAAAGCGGGAGCGGGCGGAGATATTAAATGCCACCGGGGAAGATATACGCGGCCTTGCCGGTATTGTGCGTGCGGTACTGAAAGAAAATGCGCTGTGCGTGATTGGCAATGAGGAGAAGATTAACCAGGAAAAAGATCTGTTCCGGGAAATTAAGAATTTATACTAAAGGAGAAACTATGGAGGCAAATTTAAAATCAGGCTTTGTCACATTGATTGGCAGGCCGAATGTGGGGAAGTCTACGCTGATGAATCGTTTGATCGGACAGAAGATAGCCATTACTTCTAAGAAGCCGCAGACTACCCGGAACCGCATTCAGACTGTGTATACCGATGAACAGAAAGGACAGATTGTCTTTCTGGATACGCCGGGCATTCACAAAGCCAAGAATAAGCTGGGAGAATATATGGTCAATGTGGCGGAGCGCACGTTGCAGGAGGTGGACGTTATTTTGTGGCTGGTGGAGCCGAGTAATTTCATCGGCGCAGGCGAGCGTCATATTTTAGAAAAACTTGCGCGCGTCAAGACGCCGGTAATCCTGATTATTAACAAGACTGACACCGTGAAGAGGGAGGATGTGCTCTCTTATATAGATACTTACCGCAAAGAGTATGATTTTGCGGAAGTCGTGCCGCTCTCTGCGCTGCGCGGAGAAAATACAGAGATTTTGCCAGACTTGATATTCAAATATCTGCCCTACGGCCCGATGTTTTATGACGAAGAGACCGTTACAGACCAGCCGGAACGGCAAATCGTGGCTGAGATTATTCGTGAGAAATCATTGCATGTTTTGGAAGAAGAAATTCCCCATGGCATCGCAGTTACAATTGAACGAATGAAGGAGCGCAGCAAAGGAGGCATCACGGATATAGATGCTACCATTGTCTGTGAGAGAGCTTCCCACAAAGGAATTATTATCGGCAAGGGCGGCAGTATGTTAAAAAAGATCGGCACGAATGCCCGTTTTGAGATTGAACGGCTTTTGGATTGTAAGGTCAACTTGAAGCTGTGGGTAAAAGTTAAGAAGGACTGGCGTGACAGTGACTTTCTGCTAAAAAATTTCGGCTATCGGGAAGATAATCAATAAGATTTAAGTATTTATTCAGAACTTCTACGTTGTAGATATGGCGGTTTAGGCGTCATACTGATAAACTACCAGATTTTTGCTAGTATAAGGGAATGTGGACAGGACACCCTAATAGAGATGAACAGAAGAACAGGGGGACGCCACATGATTGAGCAGGAATGGAAGAGATTTGCAAGCACGGGTAGTATTCAGGATTACTTAAACTATAAGAGCCATCAGGAGGCGGAGGGAATTTACGGAGATGCCACGGGCGCCATGCTGGCGGGCAGAAATTCCACAGGCAGGAGTGTGAGAGGATATGGCGCAGACCATAGTGCTGACGGGCATGGTGCTTTCAGCGGTCCCGGTAGGGGAATATGACAAGAGAATAGTGCTTCTGACGAAAGAAAGAGGCAAGGTTTCTGCATTTGCGCGCGGCGCGCGCAGGCCCAACAGCCAGCTCATCGCAGCAAGCAATCCTTTTTCTTTCGGAAAATTTGAAGCGTTTGAAGGGCGGAGTTCCTATACGGTTGTGAAAGCCGATATTTCCAATTATTTTCGGGAGCTGGCCGCAGATGTAGAGGGAGCCTATTACGGCTTTTATTTTATGGAAATTGCCGACTATTATGCCAGGGAGAACCTGGATGCGGTACATATGCTGAAACTCCTCTACCAATCGCTGCGGGCATTGGAAAGTCCCAGCCTGGATAACCGCCTCGTGCGTCGTATTTTTGAACTGAAAGCGATGGTTGTAAATGGGGAATATCCCAATGTGTTTACATGTCTGAAATGCGGCAAAGAAAAGGAGCTGAGGTATTTTCATGTAAAAAGCGGGGGGACGCTCTGTGAAGAATGCGCGGGGCAGGCAGCGCAGGCGCGGGAGCTTGGAAAATCAACGCTCTATACGCTGCAATACATTATAACTGCTAAATTAGAAAAGCTCTATACCTTTAAAGTTTCCGGCCAGGTGCTAAAGGAGCTTGCACAGATTATGGATGAATATATGCAATTTTACATAGAGAAAGAATTTCATTCGCTGCGGGTGCTGGGAGAAAACGAAGGGTTTGCATCTAGGTTCTGCTTGTGAAAGGAATAAAAATCAACGGTTGCAATAAATCTCGGAAAAGGGTATAATATGTGAGGTTTACGTTAAGATTTTGAGGAGGTTGGCATATGAAAAAAGTAATTTCAGTTAGTCTGATTTGTCTGTTGATGACCGGATTACTAAGTGCGTGCGGAAATTCTTTGACAGCAGACCGTGATACGGTGTATGTGCAGAAAAAAGGAAAGGTAATCTGCGCAGCTATTTCTGAATTTGACAAAGAATATTATGATGCGGAGGAACTCAGGAAATACATAGAAGAGAGGGTTCAGGCATATCAGGAGGAACACGGGAAAAAAAGCGTGGGGATTGAGGAGTTTACCGTAGAAGACAAGGTGGCAAAGCTTTACATGAAATATGAGGACTGTGAGAGTTACCAGGATTTCAATGAAGTAACGTTGTTTTCCGGTACCGTGCCACAGGCTTTGGCTGCTGGCTTCAATTTCAATACAGAGTTTACTGAGATTAAGGATGGCAAAGCCGCTGGAAGCATTGAAAATACTACGGTTATGGACAGTGACTGCAAAGTAGTTATTCTCAGTGAGAAGATAGATGTGAAGGTGGATGGCACCGTTCAGTATATTTCTTCTGATTATACGACAATTAAGTCCAAGGACACCGTAGCAATTGAAGTTCCCCAAGAGGCCAAAGATGGTTCAGAGATGACGTTAGTATATATTGTGTATAAATAATGAGAGTAGATTCGGTTAGATGCGTAAGGTGTTGATATAAGTCAAATGCTGTATATAATCCGTGGAAATGCGGATTGCAGAAAGAGAGAGGTAGCGTAATGGAAAAGACAATGGAAAAAATTGTAGCACTGGCAAAGGCAAGAGGATTTGTTTATCCGGGTTCCGAGATTTATGGCGGACTTGCGAACACCTGGGATTATGGGAATCTTGGTGTAGAGCTGAAAAATAATGTGAAGAAGGCTTGGTGGCAGAAATTTGTCATGGAGAATCCCTATAATGTAGGCGTGGATTGTGCGATTCTTATGAATCCTCAGACATGGGTGGCTTCCGGTCATTTAGGCGGCTTTTCTGATCCGTTGATGGATTGTAAAGAATGCCATGAGCGTTTTCGCGCGGACAAAATTATTGAAGATTTTGCAGAGGACAAGGGGATTGAGCTGGAGTCTTCCGTGGACGGATGGAGCCAGGAGGAAATGGTGGAGTTTATTGAGGAGCACCAGATTCCCTGTCCTACATGCGGGAAACATAATTTTACCGATATCCGCCAATTTAACTTAATGTTCAAGACGTTTCAGGGAGTGACAGAGGATGCGAAGAATACCGTATATCTGCGTCCGGAGACGGCACAGGGTATTTTTGTGAATTTTAAGAACGTGCAGAGGACTTCCCGTAAGAAAGTGCCTTTCGGTATTTGCCAGATTGGAAAGTCTTTCCGCAACGAAATTACGCCTGGCAATTTTACATTCCGTACCAGAGAGTTTGAGCAGATGGAGCTGGAATTTTTCTGCGCGCCTGGCACAGATTTGGAGTGGTTCCAGTATTGGAGAGGCTTCTGCCGCGATTGGCTGTTGAGCCTTGGCATGAAAGAAGAAGAACTGCGTTTACGCGACCATGATCCGGCAGAGCTGGCATTTTACAGCAAGGCGACCACAGACTTTGAATTTTTATTCCCCTTTGGCTGGGGAGAACTGTGGGGAATCGCAGACCGTACGGATTATGACCTGACACAGCATCAGAATACGTCCGGGCAGGATATGAGTTACTTTGACGATGAGAAGAAGGAAAAATATATTCCTTATGTGATTGAGCCGTCGTTGGGCGCTGACCGCGTAGTGCTTGCTTTCTTATGCGCTGCTTACGACGAGGAAAATATTGGTACTGAGGAGAAGCCGGATATGCGTACCGTGCTGCATTTCCATCCGGCATTGGCGCCGGTGAAGATTGGTGTTTTGCCACTTTCCAAGAAGCTGAACGAGGGCGCTGAGAAAATTTATGCGCAGCTGTCCAAGAAATATAATTGTGAATTCGACGATAGAGGTAATATCGGTAAACGTTATCGCAGGCAGGATGAGATCGGCACGCCGTTCTGTGTTACATATGATTTCGAGTCGGAGGATGACGGTGCGGTGACAGTGCGTGACCGTGACAGTATGGAGCAGGAGCGCATTAAGATTGAGGATTTGGACGCGTATTTTGCGGATAAGTTTGAGTTCTAATAATGGCGGCGCCAGGCTGCTGTCTCGCAAGTGCCACAAGTGCTTTTGGCAGAGAATTATTAAATCTGTGAACAGTAACAGGTTTTTATAGAAAAAAATGGAAAAACATATTGCCAAGCGGCAAAAGTGTGTTACAATGAGTGTGTGTGCTTAGGCAGACAGGGAACATTAATTATGAAAAGTTGTATAGGAGGAATTCAAATGGCAAACAAATGGGTTTATCTCTTCAAAGAAGGAAATGCGAGCATGCGTGAACTTCTTGGAGGCAAAGGCGCGAATCTTGCTGAAATGACCAGTTTAGGTCTTCCGGTACCACAGGGCTTCACAATTACGACAGAGGCTTGTACTCAGTATTATGAGGATGGACGTCAGATTAACGAGGAAATCCAGGGACAGATCAATGAGTACATTGGGAAGATGGAAGAGATTACAGGTAAGAAATTCGGAGATCATGAGAATCCGCTTTTGGTATCTGTTCGTTCCGGTGCAAGAGCTTCCATGCCTGGTATGATGGACACCATCTTGAATTTAGGTCTCAATGAGACTGTAGTAAATGTAATTGCTGAGAAATCCGGAAATCCGCGTTGGGCATGGGACTGCTACCGGAGATTTATCCAGATGTATTCCGATGTAGTTATGGAAGTAGGCAAGAAATATTTTGAAGAGCTGATTGACAAGATGAAAGCAGACAGGGGCGTTACCCAGGACGTAGATCTTACGGCAGACGATCTGAAAGAGCTGGCATCGCAGTTTAAGGCTGAATATAAAGAGAAGATTGGCGAGGACTTCCCGGACGATCCTAAGGAACAGTTGATGGGAGCCGTGAAAGCAGTATTCCGTTCCTGGGACAACCCTCGTGCCAATGTATACCGCCGCGACAACGATATCCCGTATTCCTGGGGTACTGCGGTAAACGTACAGAGTATGGCATTTGGTAATATGGGCGATGACTGCGGAACAGGAGTTGCTTTCACACGCGATCCGGCTACCGGCGAGCGTAAATTGATGGGTGAGTTCCTGACTAACGCACAGGGCGAGGACGTGGTTGCAGGTGTGCGTACCCCAATGCCGATTGCACAGATGGAAGAGAAATTCCCGGAGGCGTTTAAACAGTTCAAAGAGGTATGCGAGACCCTTGAGAACCATTATAGAGATATGCAGGATATGGAGTTTACCGTTGAGCATGAGAAGCTTTATATGTTGCAGACACGTAACGGTAAGAGAACCGCACAGGCAGCACTCAAAATCGCCTGTGATTTGGTAGACGAGGGTATGAGAAGCGAGGAAGAAGCAGTTGCTATGATTGAGCCCCGTAACTTAGACACCTTGTTGCATCCGCAGTTTGACGCGGAAGCACTGAAAGCAGCTACTCCGGCAGGAAAGGGGCTTGGTGCATCTCCGGGAGCAGCTTGCGGTAAGGTTGTATTTACAGCAGACGATGCTGTAGCATGGGCAGAAAGAGGCGAGAAGGTCGTATTGGTTCGTCTTGAGACCTCACCAGAGGATATTACCGGTATGAAGGCCGCCCAGGGAATCTTGACTGTACGCGGCGGCATGACTAGCCATGCAGCTGTTGTTGCCCGTGGTATGGGAGCTTGCTGCGTATCTGGCTGTGGTGATATTAACATGGACGAAGCCAATAAGAAATTTACGCTGGCCGGCAAAGAATATCATGAAGGAGACCCAATTTCCATTGACGGTACGACAGGTAATATTTATGATGGCTTAATCCCCACTGTTGACGCAACTATCGCTGGCGAATTTGGAAGAATTATGGGCTGGGCTGACAAATTCAGGACATTGAAGGTTCGTACCAATGCAGATACGCCGGCGGACGCGAAGAAAGCGCGTGAGTTAGGAGCAGAGGGTATTGGTCTTTGCCGTACAGAGCATATGTTCTTTGAGGAAGACAGAATCGCGGCATTCCGTGAGATGATTTGTGCAGATACCGTGGAAGAACGAGAAGAAGCATTGGCAAAAATCCTTCCTTATCAGCAGAGTGATTTCGAGAAATTGTATGAAGCTTTAGAGGGTAACCCGGTTACCATCCGTTTCCTTGACCCGCCATTGCATGAGTTTGTTCCTACAGAGGAGGCGGATATCAAGAAATTGGCATATGCCCAGGGGAAATCTGTAGAGGATATCAAAGCTCTGATTGATTCTCTGCATGAGTTCAACCCGATGATGGGACATCGTGGATGCCGTCTTGCCGTTACTTATCCCGAGATTGCTAAAATGCAGACAAGCGCAGTTATCCGCGCAGCAATAAATGTTAAGAAAGCACATGCGGATTGGGCGCTCAAGCCGGAAATTATGATTCCGTTGATTGGCGATATCAAAGAGTTAAAATTTGTGAAGAAAGTTGTTGTTGAGACTGCTGACGCAGAGATTGCCGCAGCAGGCGTAGATTTAGAGTATGAAGTGGGTACGATGATTGAGATTCCGAGAGCTGCTTTGACAGCGGATGAGATTGCTAAGGAAGCCGATTTCTTCTGCTTCGGTACGAACGACTTGACACAGATGACTTTTGGCTTCTCACGTGACGATGCAGGCAAGTTCTTAAATGCATATTATGATGCTAAGATTTTTGAGAATGATCCTTTTGCAAAGCTTGACCAGACGGGCGTGGGCAAACTGATGGAGACAGCAATCAAGTTAGGTAAGCCGGTAAATCCAGCGCTTCATGTTGGTATTTGTGGCGAGCACGGCGGAGATCCCTCTTCCGTGGAGTTCTGCCATAAGATTGGATTGGATTACGTTTCTTGTTCTCCATTCCGTGTACCAATTGCGCGCCTCGCGGCTGCGCAGGCGGCGATAAACAATGTAGGAAAGTAGATTACAAATATATGTACTTTACGGAGTATCTGATAACCAGAGCTGATGTGAATGATTTTATGGCACA
>Ga0137308_100395_pt1 | contig 76141 bp, 82 predicted proteins | sample Inofrocosms_June_FD_97181 | JGI IMG/M metagenome (GOLD analysis project Ga0137308, IMG submission 97181) | Mouse cecal microbial communities from Vienna, Austria - N-Acetylneuraminic and N-Acetylglucosamine D2O microcosms_June | ecosystem: Host-associated > Mammals > Digestive system > Large... | reverse complement strand
CATAAAAAGAGAAAGAATAAAGAGTGCAAGCCGGCAGTTTCCGTGAAATCTCCACAATATAACCTGTGAAAGAATTGTATTGCAAAATAAAAACAGGGACATTCCGATAAATAGCGCCTTAATATTTTTGTTTGTAAATATCCTCATAAAAATACCCCGTCAAATAATATTCCATTTATATCCCATACGCCTTACAGTCAAAATCATTTGCGGATCACTGGGATTGTCCTCAACTTTTGTCCGCAGTCTGCGGATATAGACATTCAGCGTATTGTTATCGATATAATTTCCTTCATTATCCCACAGGTTTTCTAAAATCTGCTCTTTGGAAAGCACTGTACCCGGATTTTGCATAAACAGACACAGCAGCTTATACTCTCCTGCCGTCAAATCCAAAAGCTCTCCATTTTTATAAACCTTTCCTTGTGTCAAAATCGCCTTGAAACCATTGGAATGAATTTCTGTTTCTGTCTGGCTAAAATCACCTGCACGCCTTAGCAGCGCATTGATCCGGGATAACAGCACTCCCAATTTAAAAGGTTTTGTAATATAGTCATCCCCACCCATATCCAATCCCATAATAATATTGACTTCCTCATCTGATGCTGTCAGAAAAATAATAGGAACTTTTGAAGTCTGGCGAACTTTTTCGCATATTTCAAAACCAGAACCGTCAGGAAGTGAAACATCTAAGATTAACAAGTCATACTTCCCCTCTGCCCAGACAGTATCCACTTCTTTTATCGTCCTTGCCACTTCCAAACCATAGCCGCCCTTGCGGAGTGCGAAGGAAAGGCCGTTAATCAGGCTTAAATCATCTTCCAGCAATAATATATTACTCATAATCCTGCTCCTTTCTTTTTCCCACCTGCCCATTCGTTGGCTTCTTTACATATACTATATCCATATCATTTTTACTCTCTTTTCCATAAGGTTGTCCTCACTTCACTGTTTTGCACAATCATCAGTATACCTTTTCGGGAGGGCCACCTCTTTGATCTTTGGCTCCAGTGGATTTAATCCCATCATCAGGTAATGGAATTGTTCTTCCGTAAGATCCGCTGCCTCCTGTGTGGTCCTTGGCCAGGAAAGGCAACCGGCTTCGAAACGCTTGTACAGGAGAAGAAAACCTGTACCCATCCACAACAACCCTTTGATCCTGTCCAGACGGCCGCCGCAAAATAAAAACAGATATTTATCACCGATGAGCATAGCAGGAGCATCCTAAGAAGCGGCTCTAAAATATCGCCCGCTATTTCCAGAGTGATCCCGTCAGGAATTGCAGGAAAATAAGTGATGCAGATTGCGCAGGATATTTCTTCGAGGTGAAATTGCTAAAGCGGGCTGCGGCGAGGCTTTTTGGCATGCATAATCGGAGAAATCGCCAAGTCAGGATGCGTCAGTTATTTTTCTACAGTTCCTATAGATGTAGTCAACCAATTAAGCTTGTTATAGAATCTTTTGCGTTTGATGAATTTAACCAATTAATTTGATTTCTAAATTCAATTTCCAAGGCAGCGAGAGGACGTTTGATTGTTTGTGCAAAAGGCTCACCATTAATATAAAATATATAATAGGCATGTCCATCAACAATATTAATGCTTAATTGCAAAAAAGGAATATTTCCATAAAATAAATTTTCATAGACAGACTGCCAAATAACTCCTTTATCAATAAAATTTTCTTCGATATTCCAGATTAGTTTTAAAAATTTAGAAATGTTTGACAAAATAGTTTGCAACATATGTTCTATTATCTCTTTATTACTATAAATCATACGATATATAAGAGTATAAAAATCCCCTGTTTCCATAGGAACAATTCTGCAAAAAAGAGGTTCTTGAAATAAATTAAAATAATGTTGTACAAAATCATCTTGATTATCTTCGAAACATCTGGCTGCTGTTAAAAAACCTTTTACTATATCAGCTTTCCAATGGGTCAAAGGATGAAATTGTTTTTCAACTGTAAAAGTAGCATTTTTTATTTTTCCTAGCTGAAAACAATCTTTTATCATACCAATGCATGTATCTTTTATGCTTTCTGTTTTTATAATAATTGGATTTAAAGCACATTCTAAATCTACTATAACAGGACCTTGTACTGTAGCAATTATATTTTCATAGTGAATATCTCCAATACCAAATAGTTTGATAAAACACATTAATACACCAAACTTTAAGAAATAGGAGTGTGCTTGTTCTTGAGTCATATTTTCTGTATGCGTTACAAACTCCATAATTCCAGTATCATCCTTTAATAACTCAATTTGATAAATAGGAATACGAAATTCTTCCTCTAAAAAATTGTTAAAATAAACTAAAGTTTGTGTTATGAGCAAATCTGTTCTCATGTAATTTCTACTTTTTTACTCCCATAATTTTCATAGGAACATCAATCTCTGCTTCATCAATGGTATAGTGTGGAACAGGCATGCCTTTTAAAACTGGATTAACATAATATTCCTGAGATAAAGCTGCACTATAAGTATCTGCAATTTTACGTGCCTGCAAAAAATCAGTTATCAGTAATCCTGCAAATTCACCAAATGTTATCATGATTTATTTCCCTTTCTTTTATTTGTTAGATATTTTTTCAATATAAGTATTTGTAGAAGATGCATCAGAAAGTAAATCTAATAAATGCTCTACACCAGCAGGCATATCATCTTGCTTTGCATGAACATGAATATTTAAAGAATAATCTCTTTTTACGGTATCTGATGTACTGCTTTTTTTCTGATTGGAAATAGAAGCGCTTAATTTAATTCCTGTTTTAAAACGAAATCCATTATAATTAGCAAATGCTTCCGTTTTTCCGCCATAGTTTAGATCAGATGATGTTTTTGTTTCTTGCACAGAATTTATTTTTACATTAAAATCAATTGTAGCATCATCTACTCTTATGTAGGGAATAGGCACCATTGTTAAAAGCGGTACTTTTAAAGAGGTAATTTGTTTTTGTTTTTCTGCTTCTTCCTGCTGAGTTTCCTTTTCAGGTATAATCATTTTTTCGTATTGAAAATCTATATATACCGGTTTTCTTTCTCCTTGTTTTCCTTCAAAGCCAACTTCATTTATAAAATTAACTGTGGTATGTGCTGCTTGACTTTGTGCTTCTACAATTGCACTTAATGCACCCCCTATAATGCTGCCTAAACTAATAGAAGAAATTTCATTACCATAATCTGCCATATTGTTTGCTCCTTTCTATCATTATCGACTTTTTCTCTCTTGCAATATTTATAAAGTAATCATTATCAGTCTTTCAACATCATTAAATTTATTCCAATAGATAATTGGCAGTAAACCATTATAAAAACAATATACCTGCGCAATCTGCATCACTTATTTTCCTACAATTCCTTATTAAATTTGTCTTAAATAATTTCCAATTATTAGTATAACATCAATTAACAAGAGCTTCAACTACAGTTTTTCCCCATTATTTTGCAATAAGCCACCACCGTACTAAAAAACGTTGCCACAATTGCAGGTGCGATGACTGCTGCCGGATTGGCGCTCCCGTACTGGCTGCGATAGGCAATAATATTCACTGGTATTAACTGCAATGACGATATATTCATCACAAGAAATGTGCACATCTCATTGCTTGCAGTCCGCGCTCCATAATTTGTCAAACTCCCCAAAGAACCAGTTGATGCTCCCTCGTCTACATATTCGCTGTTTTCACGCGCCCTCTCCAATTCCTCCAAATCGCTCATTGCCCGCAGTCCCCCTTGAGTCAAGGTAGTGACACGTACTTTGTCAAAAACATCTTATAATAATGGATTTTTCCTCTCTTTTATTGTCGAATTATACCAAAGCAAGTAAATCTATATAATAAAAGCAGGACTTCTCCTATACAAAGGTTTCCTGCTTTCTAAAATCAGCTATTCACTTGTGACCATCTACACGAGTTGCAGACTGTCTGCCAATTTCTCTACAATTTCAATCGGAAGCGCTAAATATTTTGCTATCTTATCAATAGTTAACTCGCCATCATCCAGCATACGCTTTGCTGCTTCAATCTTTTCTTCATTTACAATTTCTTCCATAATTCTGCTCATAATTTTTTGTCCCTCCTTATCTCTTTTAAAGTATCTTGCTCGATCGGCCAATTCTTTATAATTCATATTATCCGGGTCGGAACAGTTTAAGTCATACATCAATCGTCCCAATGGTGTATCGTTCTTAATTTCTCCGTTTACATATATAATATGCGCCCCGTCATCAAATATTTTTCCGTTCTCTTTAATTGTCCTATCAATATGATAAATAGGGAGATTCCCCTCTAGCACATCATTTTCTGTAATAAATATCACATATGTTTCTGGAAGCAATTCTGTATCATCTCCTGGAAGGATTGCATTGGCATCCATTAAACTGCTGTTTTTCTTCCCTTTTTTGCTCACTTGCCATAAGTCATTTACCTGTCCTTTAAAATGTTTTTAATAAAAACATCTATTCCTACATCATATCGCTCCTTGTGTCTCACAACATTCTGTATCAATACAAATGCTACACACTCTTTTTCCATATTTTTTTAAGTGCCTGTAATCCTTTTGCTTTTAACTGATACTCCTCCCATTCCTGCTCTGAAAAAGAAATATTTTCGTCCATTGATTTTTTATATTCCTGCTCTAACTCCTGCTCTCTATGAACACATTCTTTTAACAAAAGTTCTTTTTCCGTTTTTTGTTTTTCTAATTTTGTAATAAGGTAATAATTCCATTTCAAATCCGTGTCTTCTCTAAAAAATACTTAGAAAAATATTTTCTCTCAAATTCATAAAAACCTTTTTCTAAGCTTTCAGTCACAAGTAGTTTTTCTCCACTAAATCAAAATATCTGACTACATAATTATGTGAAATAGCAGTTTCTTTATCAGAGGTCTTTTTAAATTTATTTTATATCATGCCACATTTACAGTATAACATTGATTAACAGACTGTTCAACCACGTCTTTTTTCTATAGTTTAAATTTTCTTTTGATTATAATGCAATTACATATCGTGTTTCATTTTTTGCTCATACCCATATGTATCCTTATCATTGTCTTAAAAAACTAAATTTTTACACTATGTTTTCCCATTGCCTTACAATAAAACACCGCTACCACCGTACTAAAAAACGTCGCCACGATCGCGGGCGCAATCACTGCCGCCGGATTGGCACTCCCATACTGGCTGCGATACGCGATAATATTCACTGGTATGAGCTGTAGCGACGAGATATTCATCACAAGAAAAGTACACATTTCATTACTTGCCGTCCGTGTCCCGAAATCCATAAAACCGCTTGAGGTAGCTGGAGCTGTTTTTGTGTCCATATATTCCCCATTCCCGCGCTCCCGCTCCAATTCCTCCAAATCGTTCATTGCCCTAAGCCCCCCTTGAGTCAAGGTAGTGACACGTACTTTGTAAAAGTTGTTTAAAACTAGAAACTTATTATTCGGTTTTTTATAATATTTTACCAATTCAAAAAATTAATACATAAAAGCATGACATCTTCATTTCTAATATGTCATGATAACAGCTTTTAATCGTTGTTCTCTGGACTCATACATGAGGCACTTACAATTAACTTCGTAATTCACATCAATAAGAACATTCATGCCATGCTGGTCTGCGATATCCAAAACATTCGCAAATGGAATAGAACCAATCTCGACATATTTCCGAAATTTCCCTTTGAACTGTACAATCTGAATATGCCGTGTACAGTCCTCCATGTTTGTAAAAACAATCAGATTTCCATTCTCACAAAGTACCTTTTCAATCGTTGTAAGCCCTTTCTCCCTTTTGGGCGGAATAAATGTAATCACATTGTGTCTCCCCAAAATATCCTTTATGACTTCCCAGTCAGATTCTTTTCTGTGGCTTTTTCCAAGCTTCATTTTCAGTAATGAAACCTCTTCCTTCGAAATTAAATTCCACTCTAGTTTATCAGCGTCATATTTTTCAACTTTTTTCATCTCTGTGTATTCCTTATCTTTTTAGTCTAAACCTTATTAATAGAATTGACATTTATTTTAGTAATAAGGAAAGTACCTTGGGACGGGCGCCTTTCCCATATTTAAATTTTAAGGCGTGCCTGATAATCTCGGGTAAATAATACCTATCATTATCTATCCTTAAATAACCTTCCTGCTTCATAATTTTCTCTTCTCCCTGTGTGAGCTGAAATGTGTCACCAGAAAATGGTAAAATTTTATCTTCTGCTGGCGCATGTTCCAGCTTATCAAAGATTGGTCCAAGTGCTTTAATTTCATCCCTTATTTCACCAATCTTATCCGTTGAGCATTCTGATACAGCTTTTTTGATTTCTGTAGGCATTAAATACCTATCTGTATAAACAGGTTTACCTGCATTTACAGTCGCTTTTTCCAAAAATCTTATGATATCCCGCGCCTGTAATTGTCCATTAAAATCTGATAATGCCGCCAAAATCCATCTCGATGAATTTGCTTCATTGGAAGTCGGCTTTCCAAGTTTCACTCCCCATAATTTATGAAGTGTCTGGTCAATTACATCTCTTGGCGCCATTTCAAGTGGAACATCCTCCTCATAAAAATCTGATACAGCCTGACTAGTCAGCCAAGCTGCTAATCTTAATGCTTCCGTACTTGACCACTGCAATTCGACCGAACGGTAGAGTGAATGAAACTGCTCATAATTGATCGTCAGCGAGTCCCGTACCATATCCTTTCTCAAAAATATCATAAAACCCAAATTGTGATATGATATCTTCACTTCATCAATTAAATCCCTGCATAATGCTGCGACGGCATTTCTTTCATTTTGCGATAAAATCGTATGCTGAAAAATCTCTTCTAAACCATCAATTAAAAATACAACTTTAATGCACTTTTGTTTCAATTCCTCCTCAAATTCTTCTAATGATTGATATGCTTTATTAACAGCATCTAATACGACTTTTTTCCAAATTTCTTTCCACTCCAATATATCATGCTCATTTCTCATATATTCCAACAGCATGTCCTTGCTGTGTACATATACAGAATTGTTGATTTTACCTTTCAAGTTGCACTTGCTATAATTACATATAGCATTTTCTATAATTTTAGGAACCCCCCCTGCGTTGCCAGAAGCTAAGAGTGGGACAATCAGTGTACGCATATCCGCATCGGGAACTGCTGTATGCATTCCATTTTTATCCATACGCTTTATAAAGTTTTCCCAATATTGATCCCTTAATATCTCTCTGTATAAAAATGTTTTCCCTGATCCTTTGGCTCCCATGATTACTGTATTTGGAACACTGTTTTTATATTTCTTTATTAGATTCTGAATGGAGTCTGTCATTAATACTTCAAATGTACCATTTCCTTCCGCAGTAATCTGGTTTGCAGCGAAATCATGGATACATTTAATGATCTTATCACGCGATAATTTGTAATTTTGCATTTGTACTCTGCTTGGTGCTATATAACTATTTTGTACAATCTCACAAATATTTTTATAAAAATCTCTTCCATTTAAATTCTTCATTATTTTAGGAAGAGACTCCAAATGAACAAGTTCACTCGCAAAAGGAAGTACTGTCACAATATCATCCGTGATAGAAACCCTGTCATCTGTCATATATTGATCATATACAGCGACTAATTCACTAATAATATCACTGGTAGTCACACCTTCCTGCACCATTGTTAATAAGATTTCGGGTATTTTAGAATTTTCATTCAATGGTAATCCTTTGCTTAACTGGTTTAATAAAATCTCTGTTCCCTTTACTGACTGATAAGATGTTGATGTTACAAGATATTTCTTTACTCTTGGATCAAATAACAACGGCGCTGAAAATTCGCTTAATCCTGCGCGCAAATCAACTAAAACCAGTTCTGCATTTACTTTCTCACCCAATTTTGACAAAACCTCTGACAGAACATATTTCTTACTATAGCTAATGGCAAGACTCTCAGGACTTGAATACATATCCAGCAACTGCTCTATATATCTATACGTTGGCAAAACAATATGTTCCACAATGGTTTTTTCAGTTTCTATCTTAATTGATAATTCCGACATTTTATCCGAGATCAATTCAATAATTTCATCCACGTTCTCCTTTTCCTGTGTTATCTCTAAAAGATCTAAAAAACTAAATGCCGCTTCCTCCTGGTCTTTGGTCAACCATGTAATTCCCGGAGCCTCTATATCCACATCTACAACGAGAAGCTTTTTGGGATTTTTCATATCCTTTAATGAAGACCATGCCTTAACAAACGCTAATAAGGACAATGTGCGTCCTACTCCTCCCTTATATGAATGGAAAGCAATCACAGGTACTCCGGGAAGTTCTTTTTCGATCAGCGCATCATAGTATGCAGATTTTTGATATAAGACACTTTTAAAAAGCGGTGCTACCACACTTTTTTTCTCCACCTTCTTCAATCTCAAAAGTAACATTTAAATATTCATCTGTTAAATCCAACAAAATTCTATGTTTTTCGTTTTCATAATTTTTATCCAAAATCTCAGCAAATAAAATGTCAGCATCTTTTTCCGTGCCCTCTTCATTTAAATGGACAATCACCTCATCGGTATATGTTTCTATATCAACAATTACAGTTCCCCATTTATCCTTGTTTAACAATAGTTTTCTTTCTACATCTTTCCATGTATATAACAACATTGAAATCACATCCCTTCCTCGATCCAACACGCAACATTATTTAAGGTTTCTTCCATTTTTTCCTCTTTATCCTGCTGTTTTTCCTGTGTCCTGATACAATATCGGTAAAGCTGATGATAAGTTTCTGCAACGACCACATTCTTATGTACAGTGGCTAATTGCGGAAAGCTGAAATTCCCCTGTTGTCCTAACTCTTTCAATATTTTCTCCAGATTATATGATGTCAAAATATCCTTTTTATCTGCAACAAGCATACTTTAGTCCTTTCCCATTTTACTCCCTATTTTAAAGTAATTATAGCTTTTTAAAGAAAGGCCGTCAATAAAGAGATTGAATTAAGACAATGTACATCTACTATTTTCGTTCTTAGTATGTATCACTTTTGATACTTATTTTATAATCCCTTCACATATCTAAAGGCAACGTGCATTTACATTCTAGATTCCTTACCCATAACTTTACAGTAAATCACCGCCACCACCGTACTGAAAAACGTTGCCACAATTGCAGGTGCAATGACTGCCGCAGGATTTGCACTCCCATATTGACTGCGGTAAGCAATAATATTCACTGGTATCAACTGCAGCGACGAAATATTCATCACAAGAAACGTGCACATCTCATTGCTTGCAGTTCTTGCCCCACAATCTAGGAAACCATTAGCTGCTATCCCCACCTTTGCATCCATATATTCCTCGTTCCCCCGCTCCCGTTCAAGTTCCTCCAAGTCGCTCATCGCCCGCAGTCCCCCTTGAGTCTAGGTAGTGACACGTACTTTTTGAAAAATTTATAAAATCACATATTTTCCATCATTGTTAAATCATGTCAATAAATAAAGAATCCATATCATAAAAGCAGGATGTCATTTTAAAAACTCCTGCTTTCATAATCCGTTATAATATAACTTATCGGAAGTGACTTTTACTTCCAGCAAAAAACACTGAACTTGTGCCTTTAATCCGATTATAGCAAATTGTACTTGCCTCTTAATAGCAAAATCTATATTGTTTAGAAAATTTTACTATCATCTACTAAACTAAAATAATAAATGGTTCGTCATAATACGGAATCAAAGAATCATGTGTTAGAAACATAAAGCTTTCTGCTTTTGCTTGAGCCACCATAATTCTGTCAAACGGATCATTGTGGCGAGGCGCATTTTCTGTTCACGTCAATGTTTCCAATGCTGAAACATGTTTGTTTAAAATAGGCAATACAAGGTATCCGTTTTCTTCACATCCCTTTTCTAAAAGATTTCCATTCATGCGAAGTTTATCCGGATGCAACATATACTTAATTGTAATTTCCCACACAGAAGCAGTGCTATAAAATATGTCATTTGCCTTGTCAAGAATAATGTCTTTTGCCTGTTTTGGTAATTTAGGATCATTTAGCACAGCCCAAATTGCTATATGTGTGTCTATCAATACTTTCATAAATCGTTTACCCCGAACATTTCTGCAATTTCATCATTACACGCATCAATATCATAATCTGCATCAATTAAATCCTGCCCCTCTAAACTGCCAATTCTACGCACACCATTTCTAACTATATCTGATTTTTCATTATTGTTTTCATCAATTCCGCTGGGTTTCATAAACCGCTGAATCATGTCAAATAAAAACTGTAAATTATCCTCAGACAAACCATCAAGAGACTGTATCACTTGTTTCTGCAATATTGACATACTAATTACCACCTTTCCAAAATTATATAATTTTTTAAAAATTATAGTAGTGCTCAGCCATAAGAATTTTTGTATTTATAATTTTTTTCAATTCATTATCCTCCTGCAATAAGCAACCCTGAATCAATTTCTCACTTGCTCCTGTCATCTTCTTTATAATAGAATCACTTAAACCTGCCTTTAACAATTGACTGATTCCATACTTTACGGTGCTTGTAACGCTGGTAATCCCAATCAAAGCTCCCATATAATCAGGAATTCCAGAATATGATGTGACCTCTGCCCATGGTTCACCAAAACAATCTGTAAACAAAAGCTCGTCTTTATTTACAATATTCTTTTTTCGTACAAACTCTTTCATGTCTTTTAACTGTTCGGATAATTTTAGAGGTAGGCGAAGTTCAAACGCATTAATAACAATACAACTATGCAATTCGTCATAGTCATCCCATTTTACTTTTCTCAATTCACGGTAAGTAATCCCATACAGCATCATCATTTTCATTCCAATGGCTGCCATTGCTTTTCTAAAGTTCGTTGTATCTTCCCAGTCTTGTTCAACAAATTGTTCATTTGCCCAATTTAAAATTTTTTCAGCCTGACTGGATGTTAGTGGTTCCTGTTCCACAATGCCTGCTAATAGCTCAGATTTTTCAATATATGCCATCATTTGCTGCATATATGAATTTTCGCGTAATCGATTATATGAAATTTCATCATATAAGTCAGAATTCACAATATCCGTCTCTTTTCGAATGTAATTGAAGAGCTGGCCGACCACAGTTGCATACCGTTTCGCTTTTGTCTTTGTTTTATACCTCTTTACATTTTCCACATTGTAAACTAAACTCTTTAATATAAACTCAACATCTATGCCTTTCAATAAAATACGAAGCGGATCACCTGACAACGAATTCTCCCAATATTTTTCTAAATATTCACTAAAATTCCTCACATCACTCTTATAATCAGGATATTCTTTTATAAAACTATTTGTAATATCTTTATAATCCATTTCATTCCCCCTATTTTTTTACTATTATAAAATATTTTTCCCGAAATATCAATCACATTTTATGATACATAAAATATAAGTTTCAAGAGTATAATATTTGTATTTTTCTTTATTTTATCACATAAAATAATCTAATTTGTTTAAGATTTATTTATTATTATTCTATATTTAACGAATTTATATTTGGTTTCTAATATCTAAAACTTTCTTATTCACTGTTTCATAAATGCATTAAATAAATATTTTTACCAATTCATAATAAATAAAAACAAAATGTACATATTTCAAATTTTTGATTAGACTATAAGCATAGTTTCAGTCCATATCACTTATTGCCCGCAATCACCCTTGTGTCAAGTCATTGACACGAACTTTAAAAAAAATATGAAACCAAAAATTTGTTGTCATTTTTTTAAATTATGCCAACAAATAATGAGTACATTTTTAATCCCAAAAAGCAAAGAGCGTTATATTCTTTGCTTTCTATCCATAAGTTTACAATATATCACCGCCACCACCGTACTAAAAAACGTCGCCACAATCGCGGGCGCAATCACCGCTGCCGGATTCGCACTCCCATACTGACTGCGATAAGCAATAATATTCACCGGTATCAACTGCAAAGACGAAATATTCATCACAAGAAACGTACACATTTCATTACTTGCCGTCCGCGCCCCGCAATCCGCAAAACCATTTGAAGCTGCCATACCCACCTTTGCATCCATATATTCCTCATTCCCCCGCTCCCGCTCAAGTTCCTCCAAATCACTCATCGCCCTTAATCCCGCCGGCGTCGCCGCCCAGCCAAGCCCTAGTATATTCGCCACAAAGTTTGCCGACAGCGAATCCCAAGCCCTATGACCTTTGGGAATCTGAGGAAACAAGAAACGCATAAATGGCGCGATCAGCCTTGTGAGCCCTGCTATGACTCCGGCTTCTCCCGCCACTTCCATCAGCCCTGTCCAAAATGCAACAATGCCAAACATTGATATGCCAAGTGTGACCGCCTCCTTGGAGGACTGCAGCACCGCGTCTGTCACCGCCTGCATATTTCCTGTCACGACACCAAAGATAATTCCAATGATGAGCATACCGCCCCAGATGTAATTCATCATAGTTCTTAACACCCTCATATTACTCTTGATTTATCCTATGAAAAAAATCAGCAGAATATGTTATGATGCCAATCAGATCTCAGGTTTATATTGAAAATGAGTCCAATTTCCAGAATGAACATCTGCCCATACTGCATTTTTTATGATATAATAGGCTTGCTGTTTTGCACATAGGCAGGAAATTCTCCTGCTTGTATGCAGAGGCATCTTGGAAGCATGAATGAACAACAAATAAGGAAGGTTGAAAATGAGTATATTAAATGTTGAAAATCTCTCACACGGTTTTGGCGATCGGACGATATTTACAAACGTGTCCTTTCGTCTCCTAAAGGGGGAACATATCGGTCTGGTGGGTGCCAACGGCGAAGGGAAATCCACTTTTATGAACATTATTACTGGAAAGCTCATGCCAGATGAGGGCAAGGTCGAGTGGTCCAAAAATGTGCGCGTCGGCTATCTGGACCAGCACACGGTGCTAGAAAAGGGCATGTCCGTGCGGGATGTGCTCTCGTCCGCCTTTGATTTCCTGTATGAAATGGAACGGCGCATGAATGAAATCTGTGACAAGATGAGCGACGCCTCTGAGTCAGCGCTTGAGGCATACATGGAGGAGCTTGGCACAATTCAAGAACTGCTAGACCAGCACGACTTTTACATGATTGACGCCAAAGTAGAGGAAGTGGCGCGCGCGCTGGGCATTCTGGAAGTCGGTCTGGACACCGATGTGACAGACCTAAGCGGCGGACAGCGCACGAAGATTTTACTCGGAAAGCTGCTGCTCGAGAAGCCCGACATCCTGCTCCTAGACGAGCCGACAAACTATCTCGATGCAAATCACATCGAATGGCTGAAGCGCTATTTACAGGAGTATGAAAATGCGTTTATTCTGATATCGCATGACATTCCCTTCCTAAACAGCGTCATCAATATCATCTACCATATGGACAATGCCGAGCTGACGCGCTATGTCGGGGATTATGACAAGTTTCAGGAAGTCTATGCGATGAAAAAAGCGCAGCTTGAAGCTGCCTACAACAAGCAGCAGAAAGAAATTGCAGACTTAAAAGACTTTGTGGCACGCAACAAAGCGCGCGTGGCAACAAGAAATATGGCAATGTCACGCCAGAAGAAGCTTGACAAGATGGACGTGATCGAGCTTGCCTCTGAGAAACCCAAACCGGAATTTCGCTTTAAGGAGGCGCGCACAAGCGGACGGTATATTTTTACTGCCAAAAGCCTTGTGATCGGCTACGATGAAGCCCTGTCCAAACCGCTTGACATCTCGATGGAGCGCGGACAGAAAGTCGTACTCACCGGTGCAAACGGCATTGGTAAGACAACCCTGCTCAAAAGCATCTTAGGACTGATTCAGCCTTTAAACGGCGGTGTGGAATTAGGAGATTATCTGGAAATCGGATATTTTGAACAGGAGATGGACCAGTCTGTCGCCACCACCTGCATAGAGGAAATCTGGAATGAATTTCCGTCCCTCACTCAGTACGAGGTGCGCTCAGCCCTCGCCAAGTGCGGGCTGACAACCAAACACATTGAGAGCAAGGTAAAAGTGTTGAGCGGCGGCGAGCAGGCAAAGGTACGGCTGTGCAAGCTCATCAACAAGCCGACAAACATCTTGCTTTTAGATGAGCCGACAAATCATCTTGATGTCGATGCGAAAGCAGAACTAAAACGTGCGCTTCGAGAATACAAAGGCAGTATCCTGATGGTATGCCACGAACCAGAATTTTATGACGGGCTTGCCACCGATATTTGGGACTGCTCACAGTGGAGTACAAGGATTTAAAATTGATTGCAGCAACCTTTCACTTTACATTCCGGCACCATTTTATTATAATGTAGATAGATACAATCTCTAAACGACAAGAATAGATGCACAAACCTCACTCAAGATGTTCGCATCAAAAGACAAACTGTATCCATTGATTGTTTTACATTCAGAAAGGAGACCGGACTATGTGGGGCGGATTTAACTCATTCAGAGACCCAACTCGCAACGCAGTTCTTACTTCGCGCTTCATGGAGGAGGACTTAAAGCGCAATGCCGGACAAAACATTTCAAACAGGGAGCGAATGGCTGCGTATGTTGTGATCGTGTTGTTAACAGGAATGATCTGTGGTATTCTGGCACTATTTAAGTTTGGTTAGGAACTGTGATGCAATTACTTGTGACAAGTACGCCGTATAAATGTTCAGCTGCAAAGAAGAAAATCGCAGGCATAGCGGGCTATATCAAGATTTTCTGATGACGCAGATGGACATTTAGACAAGTAATTGTCATGAGTAATTTCTGAACAGTTCCTTAACTAAATCGCGACAATAAAAAGATGGATACGGCGTTTGTGCCATATCCATCTTTTTATTATCCAGTATAAAGATTCGATTCTGATGTAGTTTGATTTAAAATGTAAAGATTGCTGCTGTGAGGGGCGGCAATGGGAATGCAATGTGATAATCCCGCTTATCGCACAATCCCTTCTTCGCCTTAATCAGCTTTGGAATCTTGTTGCCGTTTCCGCCAAACTTCTCCTCATCAGAATTGAGCAGCAGCTTGTACTGTGTATTCATCGGCACACCGACCTTATATTTCGGATACTCAACCGGCGTCATATTGATAACGAAAAGCATGTGCTGTTTGCCGTCCTTGGTTCTTCTGACAAAGCTGTAGATGCTGCGCTCTGTATCATCTGCATTCATCCACTCAAAGCCCAGCCAGTCATTGTCAATCTCATAGAGGCAAGGGCTCTTTCTGTAGAGCTGCAAAAGCTCGCTCATGTAATCATGCATACCCTTGTTAAAAGGCTCCTGCAACAAGAACCAGTCAAGCTCTCTGGCCTCGCTCCACTCGCGCTCCTGTCCGAACTCCTGACCCATGAACAGCAGCTTCTTGCCCTCATGACCAAACATAAACGTATACAGATTTCTAAGGTTCGCATACTTATCGATCTCGTAACCCGGCATCTTGTTGACCATCGAACATTTCAGATGCACTACCTCATCGTGTGACAGCGGCAGAATATAGTTCTCTGAACTGTTGTAGCTCATCGCAAAAGTCAGACGATAGTGATTGTCCTTTCTAAAATATGGGTCGAGCTTCATGTACTCGCAGTAATCATGCATCCATCCCATATTCCACTTAAAGGAGAAGCCAAGTCCGCCGTCCTCAGGCTCTGCTGTCACCTTCGGCCATGCTGTCGATTCCTCAGCAATCGTCATAACACCAGGATGCGCGCCGTGGATTACAGAGTTCAGATGCTTAAAGAACTCGATCGCGTCCAGATTCTCGTGTCCGCCATACTTGTTCGGCACCCACTGGCCAGCCTGTTTGCCATAGTCTAAGTAAAGCATAGATGCCACCGCGTCCACGCGCAGACCATCAATGTGGAACTCCCGAATCCAGAACAGCGCGTTGGCAATCAGGAAATTCCTGACCTCATTTTTGCTGTAGTTAAAAATCTTGGTTCCCCAGTCTGGATGCTCACCGAGACGCTTGTCTGGATGCTCATAGAGACATGTGCCGTCAAACTCACTCAGACCGTGCGCATCTCTTGGGAAATGAGCCGGAACCCAGTCAAGAATGACACCAATGTCATTTTGATGGAGTAAGTCGATCAGATAGCGGAAGTCGTCCGGTGTGCCATATCTTGATGTCGGTGCATAGTATCCCGTCACCTGATATCCCCAAGAGCCATCAAACGGAAACTCTGCGACACCCATCAGCTCGATATGTGTATAGGGCATTTTCTTTAAGTATTCTACGATTTTGTCCGCAAATTCACGATAATTGTAGAATCCGTCTGCGGTTCCGTCAGGATGCTTCATCCATGAACCGATATGGCACTCGTAGATCGCCATTGGCTCTTTGTTCATGTCCTTCTTATCGCGGTCGGTCATCCATTTCTTGTCCGCCCATTTGAAGTGATTGAGGTCATACACACGGGAAGCTGTGCCCGGTCGCATCTCTGCATAATTTGCGTAGGGATCTGCCTTGTATAGCCGTCTGCCGTCTGCCAGCACAAGCATATATTTGTACATTTGACCTTCTTCTACATTCTCCACAAAAGCGGCATAGATGCCGCCCTCGCCAAGACGCTTCAAAGGAGTCGCACCCTCGTCCCAGCCGTTAAACTCACCAATCACATACACATCTTTTGCATTTGGCGCCCACACTGCAAAGAACACGCCTTCCTTCTCTCCTTTTTTGCAGAAATGTGCACCTAACTTCTTGTAAATCTCATAATGTGTGCCCTGTCCAAATACATACTGGTCTGCATCAGAGATAAACACTGTTGTTTCTTCATTGTTCATAAAAATCCCCCTTTCTGTTACATAAAGTCCCTTTCCTTGAGAACGATCATGTCCTCGTTGTCATACCGTCTTGCGAATAGCACATCCACAAAGTTCTTGATCTTGGATTTCTTGGATTTCCAAATTGCCTCGTCTATGATGTCCCTGACCTCATCCTTTGTCACCACATGATTTCCGCTCTGCATGTTTGCTATTCTTGTGTAAAGGGCGAGTGTACCTAACTCATCAATGGAATACTCCAATGCCAAGGCATAGTTTTTGGCGTAAGCAACCAGCGCGTTGTTATCCATCTCCATCAGGTCGATTCTGATATTAAAATAGTCTGCGATCATTGCCTGCTTTTCCAAAAGTTTTGTAATCTCTTTTTTAGTATCCTCCATAATAACGACAATTCCGAGATTTTCTTGATTGAGGTTTATCGCCATCTCGTACAGCTTCTCCTCACTCATACCATTTGCCTTCTCTATTATAATACCACCATTGTTCAATTTCTCAAAGACATCTTTGATATTTCTTTGATTGATTTTTTCCCCGGTGATCTTCGCAAGCTTTCCTGAGAAGCTCTCGTCAGATGCCTGATACTCTTTCACAAGGTTTTTCGCCATTCTGACAGTGTCGAGACCGGCGTCTCCTGTGATAATGACATTTCCAGTGTAAGCTGTGAGCGTCATATTTTCAAGGGCATGAATGATCTGCTTCTTTATTTTTTTGGTGACAGCAAAATTCTCAAACAGCGTTTGCTCGTCCGGTGTAAATTCGCGCAGCTCCTCGCGCTTTGCACCTTTTGCCTCCTTCTTGGTCGTAGCGACAATCTTCTCGGAGAGCGAGCTCAAATCCGCCGTGTTCATCTTGATTTCCTGCGTCTTTAGAGCGTCCTCCATCGCCATCTCCGCGATGCTCTGCGCATCTTCAGGGTCAAGTGCCTTCTCGTTGTACTGAAACTGCTGCCGCAGCAACTCTGCGTCCTCGCGGCGTCTGCTGTGCTTCTTGTGTGCATTAGAAGCGGACTCTGCGTAAGGCTTCTGCTCATTGTAGCCCTCTGAGTACGCGGCAGACTCCTCTGCATAAGACTTCTGCCCGCTGTAGCCCTCTGAGTACGCGGCGGACTCCTCTGCATAAGATTTTCGTGTATAGTCCTGCGGCGTATTCTCTATGTAAGCAGCTTCTCCTGTATACAACTGCTGTGTATAGTCCGGTGAGGTGTAACCTGCGGCAGAAGCTGGTATTTCCTGCGTGTATTCGCTGGCGTTATATGCTTCATTTTCCGCAGAACCTGCTGGCGCATACTGCTCGGGTGTGTATTCTGTGTTGTCTCCATAGTTCTCCGGTGCGTATCCGTCCTCCGCATACATCGCATTTTCCGCAGAATCCGGCGGCTCATATCCGTCTGTATCATAGGCTGTATTTTCAGTGTAACGCTCTGGCGCATACATCGCAGCTTGGTCATCTACTTGGGATAGGTTACTGTCATTTTCTATAGCGTCCTCTGTTGTATATGTATCTGCTTCATATGCTGCACCTTTCGTATAAGTTTCGGGTGCATACATGTCTCCTGTATACTCCGCACCCGCGGCGTCAAAATTCTGTGCGTATTCGCCTGCTTCATATGCCCCAGTATCAGAAGCCCTCTCTTGCTCGTATTCGCCAGACTCGTACAAAGCATCTTCAAAAGTTTGGTCTGGTTCATATCCATCAGTATCATACGCTGTGCCTTCGGAAGCTTGTTGTGTTTTATATCCGTCAGTATCATACGATGCGCCTTCGGGCGTTTGGTCTAGTTCATACCTGCCCGTATTATACGATACACCTTCCGAAGTTTGGTCTGGTCCATACTCACCAGTTTCATATGATTCACCTTCCGAAGTTCGGTCTAGTCCACACTCACCAGTTTCATACGATACACCTTCAGAAGCTTGGTCTGGTTCATACCTGTTCGCGTCATATGCTGCACTTTCAGAAGCTTGGTCTGATTCATGCTCACCAATTTCATACGATTCACCTTCAGAAGTTTGGTTTGGTTCATACTCACCAGTCTCATATGATACGCCTTCAGAAGTTTGGTCTGGTTCATACCCGCCAGTTTCATATGCTGCGCCCTCGGAAGCTTGGTCTGGTTCATACCCGCCAGTTTCATATGCTGCGCCTTCAAAAGCTTGTTCTGATTCATATTCTGTGCAGTTCTCCGAGGCATATGCTGCAGCTTCTGTAAGACTGTCTGCCGGATCTGTTTCGACGTCTGTATAATCTTCGTGTGCATACTCCGCAGGCGCGTCCTGTGCGTGCCCGCCAGTTTCCAGTGGATACGCTGTCTGCGCAGCAGCTTCGGCTGTGTTCTGGCTGGGATTACTCGGGACGGTTTTGCCCGTTTCCGCAGAAATATCCTTCGCCACTTCATTCTGTTCCTCTGCCTCTTTGCCAAGCTCACGCGAAATCACCCGTTCAAGCATGTCGAGATATGCCTCTCTCAGCTCTGCCTCACTCTTTACGGTTCTGGCTGGCTTTTCTGATGCGGGTGCACGCTCTTGCGTCTGCGGCGCAGCAGTCCCGCGGGAGGAATGCTCCGTCACATACTCGACATCAAAATCATCGTCCGACGCGGTGCGCTGCGGGATATCTCCCGTCACATCTGCCTCCAAAAACTGTTTTCTGGCGGCACGCTCTTTGCGTAATGCCTTATCTGCCTGACTGCTTCTGCGTGCCTCTTCCTCCTCACGCTCAAGTTCTCCTAAGATGCCGCTTTTAATAGAATTGTCAAAATTCACAAATATTTTTCCTGTCTGTGTCAGCACATGCTGTTTGATTTCTTCCTGATGCTTCTTGGCATTGTCGAGCTTCATGCGCTCCCACTCAACCAATACTTCATCAATTTTCATCGGGCCTGCCGGCCGTTTCTTTGATGCACTGTCTGTCCCGTTCATTTCCATAATGCTCTGCTCATGATATACATTTTCCTCATTGCTCTCAATCCAGCTCTGTTCATCACTCACTGATTTTTCAGTGATATCGCGCAGTTCATTCATGTCAGCGTCCGTTTTAATCAGCCGCGCATCGTCCCCGGGAACATAGACCTTTTTAATCGCCCCCGTATGCGGCTCTGGCGCCGTTTCCAACACACCTGTCACCATCTGGGCTATTCTGCCAGTCTGTGTAAAATAATTGTAAGGCCCCTCTGCCTCGTCTGGGTCCTGCTCCGCGGCAGGCTGTACAGCCCGCCTCCCGCGCTGTGCCTGCGCGTCTGCTATATTTGCAAATACACGCGTATTCCGCTCTGTAATACTCTTGATGTCCTCGCCGGAATTATATTTCTCTCGGTCCTCCGCAAACACATCCTCGTCATCGTCCGGGAACAGCTCCTTCATGCTCTCTGCGACTACCTTCTGGAGATTGATGGTGTTGTACTGGCTCATATCGTCAGACTCACCAGCGGCCGCCTTCTTATTCTCCACCAAATGCAGTCCATTGCGGTACTGTCTGGACAAAGGCGGCTCTTGGGTCTGCGGATAACTGGCACCAGGGTCACTGTCTGGATTTATCAAATTTCCATTTTCATCATAAATCTGCTCCACATAAAATGCCTCGGTATAGCCATTCTCCTGATATGGCGTATCTGGATAAGCGCTGTTTTCCTGATATGTCCCGTCATTGTAGCTCAGATTCCCATAACCGTCATCTACATACTGGTTTGGGTCATAGCTGTTGTCTGGATAGTGCTCATTTGTATAATCTGCTTGTCCATAGCCATTCTCTGTATATTGTTCCGTGCCGTATTGCGTTTGTCCATACGGATTGTCTGTGTATGCATACGGCTCTGTGCCATATTCGTTTTGTCCGGAACCACCTTGGCCTGTATACGGCTCTGTGCTGTATGCAGTTTGACCATACTCTTGATTGTCTGTATACGGTTCTTCACTGTATGCATTCTGGTCATAGCTGCTATCGCCTGCATACCGGGAATTGGCATATTCGCCTTGTGCATAAGCATTTTCTGTATAAGAGTCTGCGTCGTACCCGCTTTGTTCATAATCATTATTGGGATACTGCGCAAAGCTGTCATTCCCGCCATATGCAGTTTGGTCATAGCTGTTATTGCCTGCATACTGTTCCGCATGGTACTCTTTTGGGTCATAATTATTATCATGGTATTCGTCTTGTCCGTAGCCGTCTTGAGCATATGCCGTTTGATCATACCCGTTTGGGTCATATGGGGTTTGATTATATGCAGTTTGATCATACCCGTTTTCTGTGTATGCTTCCTGCCCATACGCAGCATTTTCATAACCGCTTCCCGCAAAATCCTGCACAGAAAAATTTTCATCATATCCGTCTGTGCCGTAATCCTGTGCGGCATAATTGTCTTGTATATCGTTTTCTATGTAATTTTCTGTTTCGTTTTCTACATTGTTATTTCTCGGATTAAAATTTACAATCTTATCGTTCGCATCATTACTTCCATAATCATAGTTTTCGCTGCTGTAATTCTCCGCTGCATTTCCCAGCATAATGTCATAGTTTTTCTGCTGGATATCGGTGAGCGGCACATGCATGGCCTTCAGCTCCATCGCCTTCATTACATAAGGCCCGTCGCCAAACCAGAGAATGATATCATCACATTCCTCCACACACTTTGTCGCCAGTCCAATCCTGTGGTAAAGATAGGCAAGCTCATACGCCCACTCTTCCTGATAATCCTTTTTCTTTAACTCCTCGAGAACCTCAATCCGCTCTTCAAGGCTTACCTCCTGCGCTTCCAGAATACGGTACCGCAGGGTATAGACTCCGCTGTCCTTGGGTGCCAGTTTTACAAACTGCTTATAGTATTCGACCGCAGATACGACATCCTCCATCTCGATTGACAGTTCGCACAGCGAATGTACCACGGAACGATTTGTCGGATAACGGTCATACGCAAGCAGCAGCATTTCCCTGCTGTCGTCATTTCTTCTGCTGACTCTATATAAAGCCGCAATCCTCAAAAGCATTGTCACACTCTTGACCCTTCGCCAGTCAATCGTGTCCGCTATTTTCACGGCCTCCGCATATTTTTCTTTATCTATTAATTTCGAAATTTCTTCAGAACGAACTTTATATTCGTATTTATCCAAGTTTCATCACCTCTGACGATGCTGCCCCCCTCATCTTTGATCCTGAGTCAAAAGCATTTATACAAGCAGGCAGTTCAACCCACTCTAAAAGTCAGTTTAGCATACCGATTTCACCCTGTCAACGCCAACACCGTCATTTTATCAGCCCCATACACCTTTTTGTCTCATCGGTTGTATCGATGTGGGGAATGCATTTCAGGAAAGCCTCATACTGCCCATTGCTGTAATACGCCCGCACTGCCGCTCTGAGCATCTCCAGTGAAATCACCTCGCACGCTGAAATTTTGGACTCTGAAAGCATTGTGTGGACTGTAATCTTCTCCGTCACATGTTTCTTTTCCTTATTAATTATGGAATACGTGCGAAAGTCTCCGTCCGGCAGATTGACGCGCGTCTCCGCAACAAACTTGTCATTCATGCCGAAAAACTGTAGAAATCCATCTGCGGACTTGAGAATCATGTACTCCTCTTCTCCGTTGACAACCGCCAGTAAAAGCCTCTCAACATTTTCATACAATACATTTTGTTCATGATACTCATTTTCAACCAGCTCTATGTCCACGATGCGCTCTGCCTGAAACGGCGTCTGGTCTGCCGTCCACACAGCCATCTGGTAAAATGAGCCGATGTCAAATTCACACCCATAGCGGAGTCGGGCGTACACTCTGTCAAGGGGATACAGCCGCTCTTCCCCCCTTTGCAGCACTGGCATCTCTCCGTTCAGCGCCCATGAAAATCCTTTTTCCGCCAAATGCTCGTTCAGCAGCGTCTCTCCGACATAACAGCCAAAGCGCTGTGTCCATTCTGCCAGCAGCGCATCCCCTTCCTCCTCGCTGCACTGATTGAGCTTCTCGTGAAAAATCTCCATGATTTCATCGAGCACCTCAATACTTTTAGCCGTGTAATCCATCTCGACCTGCTGCGCCTTCGCAAAGTCCAGAATCTGCTGTTTGATTTCCTCAAAATTCATTTGATTTCTCCTTTCAAAATCTCTTATAATCCTACGCGGTAAAGGTCTGCCTCAGCCGCAGTCCCATGTATACATCACACGCGAAAAATCGCATGCCGCAAGATCCGCTGCGCTGATAAAAAAGTTCGCAATCCCGCAGTCTCCCCACATAATTTCATCACCGCAAGTCCCTCCACTGTTTAGCTGAAAAAGCAGCACATCATACTTTCTGGTACTTCTGTCATAAGCGCGCGGGTCCCCCTGTGTGAAAAACGGATAACCGCCAATCTGCGTTCCGGGCTCTGTGCTCTGTGGACAGCGCATCGCATAAACTGCCTCACAGAGTACAGGCTCCTCCTCCAGAGCTCTCCACCATTTTGCAACATTTTCCGCTGTAACGTTGTCTCCAAAAAGCTGCTCATAACAGTCCACAGCCTCCTTAATAAAGCAGTCATCGACAAACCTCGCAGAACTTAGGCCGCATGTGGAAGCTTCGAGTAAAAACTCGCCTTTAAATGGATATTGAAACGCTTCTATATCGCTGAATTGGGGCATTTCCTCCTCAGTCAGCAGCTTCGTCTGATCTTCAAGAACAGTCTCGTGATACACGATGCGAAAACCGTTGGGATAGGTCTGGTCTACATCATCATACCCATAACTGTCATCGCCGTCATCCCCCGCAAAGATCTGTAAAATCCCTTTCTGCGGAAACCCTTCTACATGCGGCAGTGCTGAAAAATTGAGCTGTGCAAGCAGCCTGAGTGGTTTTCCTTTCGCATACCCCTCCAAAACCTTCGGATATTCCATCTCCTTTGGCAGATATGGGACGCCGCCCAGTTTGCTTGCATAGACAGAGGCGGACTGCACGCGCACTGGCGTGAGCGGAAGATACAGCGGCGGCGCACAGTGCTCATCTGCACACTGGAATAAAATGGACAGCTTCTCTAATGCCTTCTCAATGCCTGTTTGGTTGTCGCTGTTTGTTCCTGTTTCCTGTATTTTCTCTGACATAATAGCCTCCTTGTGATTTATTCCTCCAATATCCACTTTTATCATATCTATCATATCAAAAAAATACCCCTCCGTAAACGAAGTTAACTCAAAATAAATACAAACGAGCCACAGCATCGCATTTATGCGCTACTGGCGGGAAGAAGAGAATCCAGTAGAAGAACCCATTCCCGCTTCTTTTCAGATTGCCATTGAGAACAGACGCAAAGTACAGTATAATATTTCGTGGAATACTGGACATGGAGAGGAGCAAAATGATACACATAGCAATCTGTGATGATGAGAAAGATTTTGTCACACACATGACAAGCCTGTTAAATCAATACGCCGCCGAAACCGGCGAAGAAATAAAAATAACTGCATATTACGACGGCATGGAATTAATTGAAAAGTACGATACCACCCTTGATCTGATTTTCCTTGACATTCAAATGCGGCTGGTAGACGGTCTGCGAGCTGCCGAGCGCATTCGCCAGATGGACGAGAAAGTCGGCATTATCTTTTTGACTACCCTCACCCAATATGGCTTAGAGGGATATAAATATCAGGCCGCCAATTACATCATTAAGCCGATGAAGTATGTCCGGCTAAAAGCGGAAATGGATTCGTGGCTCAAGAAGCATAGGAAAGATGACAGCCCTGCTATGGTAATTTCCAACGATACAGGGAGATATAAAGTGTTTTTGAAATCGCTCCGCTATGTGGAAACCTTTCACCGCAATCTGCTCCTGCATACAGAGCAGGAAAATATTCTCTGTTACAAGAGCATGAAAGAGATGGAACAAGCGCTGCAAGGCAAAGGTTTTATCCGCTGCCACACCAGCTACATTGTAAATTTGTTTTATGTAAAGGGTGTGAATAAGCTGGAACTTGAATTGATTACTGGTGAGATTATCCCCATCAGCCAGCCGAAACGCAAAAAGTTTATGGAACGTTTGGCTGATTATTGGGGGGATATGCTGTAATGTGGCTTTATAACTTGTTAGACATCGTGGCAACAATCACGGAAGCGGCTATTTTTTATGTAATGACTTTGTGTTTCTGTAAGACTTGCCGATTTCAAAAAGTAATCAGCAGAATTATCCCGCCGGTTGTTTATGCAATGGCGGTTATTGTTATGACCTTTTTGGTGGATATAGGGGCATATCGTCTTTTTGTGTTGCTGGCGTTGCTTATAGGATTAACACTCCTATGCTATGAAGTGTCATTCCGCCGGGCGCTGATTGCCACGGAACTATCCTACCTATTAATAATACCATTTACAGAGTCCGTCGGGCTTTCCATTATAAATTTTATTTATCACGGCGATATACTGACACAAGTGAATGGAACAGCGATTATTAAATGGCAGATATATGTCTTTATCATGCTGCTAAGGTTATTGTTTTTGATAGTTACTTACTGCTTATTAAAGAATTTCAACTATGATATTCTGGCAAAAGATGCAGCGATTGTATCTATCAGTTTTCTTTTGGTTTTCAGTGTATCATTTACAAGCACTTATGGGTATTTGAATTTGAGAACGTCCGATACATCATTCTTGGATTTCATTACATCTGTGCTCTGTGTCGTTTTTATTATACAATTTTTGTATTCCAGAAATGTGTCCTACCTCCGGGAGCAGGGTCAGCGGGACAAAATGCAGATTGCCCAGCTACAACAGCAGTTTGCTTACTATCAAGAGAAAATGAAAGATGAAGAACGGGTTCGCGCCATCTACCATGACCTGAAAAACCACTTGCTTGTCATGGAAAGCAGTCAGAACACAGAAGAAACACGCCATATGGCAAAAACGCTACGCGCCCAAATTGCGGACTACGAGGACTATCTGCATACGGGAAACGAATTTCTGGACATCATTCTGAAAGATAAGGCGGCAAAGTCTCATGAAAAACAGATTGATTTTTCTGCTATGGTTGACTTTCACGGGATCGGCTTTATGGAGCCTCTGGACATCAGCACCATTTTCGGCAACGCCATTGACAACGCGATAGAGGCCAGCGAAAATCTGCCAGAGTACAAGCGTCTGATTACTGTTAAGGCCGAGCGTGTCCGCGATATGCTGCTTATCACCATAAAAAACAATATGTCGCCGGGAAACCATCTCACAGAGAAAACCACAAAGAAAGACCGCTTTTTGCATGGCTTTGGACTTCCCAACATTCGAAAGGCCGTGGAGCGATACGGCGGCCAGTGCAGCATTAAAACTGAAAATGGTATGTTCATACTGAAAATCCTAATTCCAATTCCATAATGTATAGATGCCGCTTTCCATACAAGGCGGCATCTTTTTTGTATCCGTATGTTAGATTTTGCATTGTGAATGTTAGTTTTCCCATTTGCCATTGTGCCTTTTTTTCTGAGCGATATAATGAGTTTCATTCCAGCAGGAACGAATAAGCAAGAAACGAGGTAAACACTATGAGTATTCTAAGCACCACTCATTTGACAAAACAATACGGCCAAGAACCGAATATTGTAAAAGCTCTGGATAATGTGAGCATCTCCATTGAGCAAGGGGAATTTGTTGCTATTATCGGCACATCAGGCAGTGGCAAGTCAACTCTATTAAATATGCTGGGAGGCTTAGACCGTCCTACTTCCGGCAGCGTAAGGGTGGACAAATTCGAGCTGGGCAAGCTGAAAGACGAGGATTTGACGGTATTCCGCCGCCAGCGCATCGGCTTCATTTTCCAGAACTATAATCTTGTTCCGATTCTGAACGTGTATGAAAACATCGTCATGCCCATTCAGCTTGACGGCAAAAAGCCAGATCAGAAATTTATCAAAGAGATTGCCGCGCTGCCGGGGCTGGAAAAGAAGCTTTTGCATATGCCCAACACGCTTTCCGGCGGCCAGCAGCAGCGGGCAGCCATTGCGAGGGCATTAGCCAGCAAACCAGCCATTATCCTTGCTGACGAGCCGACTGGAAATCTGGACAGTAAGACCAGCGATGAAGTGATTGAACTTCTAAAAGTCACCAGCCAGAAATTCCATCAGACCATTGTAATGATTACCCACAACCCAGAAATCGCAGCACAGGCAGACCGCACCATTCACATTGAAGATGGACGAATTGCGGAGTAAGGCGGTGATACCATGAAAGAACAGAAATCAATCATACGCACATTGACAAACCGCAGCTTCAAGGCAAATAAAACGCGCAATTTGATTGCCGTCTTTGCCATCGTCTTAACAACACTCATGTTTACATCTCTGTTTGTTCTGTCGCAGAGCATGGTTGAAACGATACGGAACATGAATCTCCAGCAGGCCGGATATAACAGCCATTTGAGTTCCGGCACCATGACGAACGCCGCTGTGGAGAAAATCATTGCCCATGAAGCTGTCCGCGACTACGGGAAAAGCACGATCATCGGCATAGCTGAAAATAAAGAATTGACCGGGCGGCAAGTGGAAATCCGCTATGCCGATGAAAATTATGCCCGTTCCAGCTTTTCCTATCCCACAACAGGAACCATGCCGGTACAGGTACGGGAGATCGCTTTGGACACCATCACCCTTGATAAGCTGGGGCTGCCTTATGAATTGGGACAGGAAATCACCGTTAAATGGCGCAAGGACTTAACTTCTGATGAATACACCACCAGCACCTTTGTCCTCTCCGGCTATTGGGACGGTAATTTTGCTGCTATGGCAAGTATGGCATGGGTCTCCGAAGCCTTTGTTCAAAGCCAGTGTGCAGGTACCGTCCAAGAAGCGCAGCTTGCAAACGGGCAGGTTTTGGGAACCGTGATGCTCCACCTTGATCTTTACAGTGACAGCAATCTGGAAGGAGCGGCGGAGCAGATTTTAGCCGACACTGGCCTGTCAGATGTGTCCTTTTCTCCCAATGTGGCTTATGATGCCACCATGAACCAGAATATTATCCGTGAAGTGCTGCCGATGGCAATTTGCATGATACTGGCATTTGCCAGCGGGTATCTGATTATCTATAACATTTTCCAGATTTCCGTTGCCAATGATATCCGCTTTTATGGCAGGCTGAAAACTTTGGGAACGACCAAAAGGCAGCTAAAGAAGATGATTTACGGGCAGGCCAACCGTCTGTCGCTAATTGGTATTCCGATCGGGCTAGTGATTGGGTATCTGCTGGGTGCTGTGTTGGTACCGGTAATGATAACCGGGACAATGGGAAAAGCAAAGGCAGCAGTCAATCCTTATATCTTCATTGGCTCTGCGATGTTTGCCTATCTGACCGTCCTGATCTCCTGCATGAAACCCGCTAAAATCGCTGGCAAAGTTTCTCCGATGGAAGCCCTGCACTACACCGATACAGGAACCGCCAGCAAACGGAAAATCAAGAAAAGCACCGGCGGCGCAAGTATGCCGAAAATGGCGCTGGCAAACTTAGGCCGGAACAAGAAGCGCACCATTACGGTGATCTGCTCCCTGACGCTGGGGCTTGTGCTGCTTTCCTGCGTCTATGCGAAAAATGCCAGCTTTGATATCGATAAATACCTGAGCCAGACGGTTATCAGTGATTTTGAGGTGGAGGACAGCTCGATTTCTTCCGCCTTTGAAACCTATAACCCCTACGGCACCACCATTTCCCCAAAGCTGGTACAGAACATTGAGGGGCTTTCCGGGCTAGAGACCACAGGACGCTTGTATTCGCAGGTATTTACCCACCAGATCGGAACTTCTGCCCTTGAAAATATCCAAACCTATTATCATGCTGACAACCGGTTGGCATACATGGAAGCAACGGACGCAGAGCTGGCCAAAGCCTACCATGATATGATTGAGAATGGTGAGTGTGTTTCCATTCTGTACGGCGTTGACGGCCTGATACTGGACACCTTTGCACAAGATGCCCGAATATTAGATGGCACCTTTGACAAAGACAAATTCCTGTCCGGTGGCTATGTCGTGATGGAGGCAGCCACCGGCGCGGAGGACAGCGGGAAAGAAACACAGCCGACGTATTCCGTTGGGGATATCGTAGAACTGAATGAACGACAATATGAAGTGATGGCGATTGTAGCAGATATACCCACGGTCACTGAGGGCGTCAATAGCAGTACACAGGATTTCCTTTCGTTTTATCTTCCGGCAGATATATTCCGAAAGATGTACCCGGACAACACCCCGCGGAAGATGTTCTTTGATGTAGCCGAGGAATACCAGCCGCAGGCGGAAGAAATGCTGATTGACTACCGCGACAACGTGGATAAATCCTTGAACTATACTGCAAAATCCACTTTAATTGAACATTATCAGGAACAGACACGGGCCAATACGGTCATGGGTTTTGCTATCAGCTTGATCATTGCCTTTATCGGCATTTTGAACTTTATCAATTCCATGCTGACAGCGATTGTTTCCCGGCAGAAAGAATTTGCCATGATACAGAGTATCGGCATGACAAAGCGGCAGCTTCGCTGTATGTTGATTGACGAGGGTCTTTGCTATGCGGTGAGTACCTTAGCTGCCTCCTATCTTTTGGGAACATTGGGCGTAGCAATCGGTATCCGCGCAATGGTGTCCGGCGACTGGACAGCAACGTTCCACTTTACCCTTATGCCGCTTGTGATCTGCACACCGATTTTGATTATCTTTGCAATTCTGATTCCGTATATTTGTTTCAAGAATTTGGAAAAGCAAAGTATTGTGGAACGATTAAGAGCGACAGACTAAAGCGCTGTCGCCCCGCACTACCATTCAGAAAAGGGGAGTTCCTATGTGTTTTCCATTTTCATTGCTCAGCTCATACTTATATCCTGTTTCATGCAAAGCGACCACTGGCACATCACATGCTATATGAATCCCAACCTGTACAGATGTCCCTGCATCGCTTACCATCTGAAATAAAGTTGATTTTCCCGTCGCACTATCCCCTCTTATCAGCGTAAACTTCCTGTTGATCGTAATTTTAAACTGAATATCTCTTTTATTCTGTACTAAAATGTCATGCTGTGTCTCCATAACAGATACTCCTTCTCAAATTCTCTGGCATTGTGACAAATGGCTCCGTCACGCACAATGTACATATCAAACTCTAAGCTGCCAAAATTCATCGGATATGCCAGATAAATTTCAAAATCCTTTTTTCTGCTCAGCTCTGCCAGCAGCGCCGCACAGTTGTCACCGCAACTGTTGGCATTGCTAATCACAGTATTATCTGCGTTCATCGTAATCAATGCCTTCGCCCCGCTGCTGATTTCGCGGATTGTAATCGGTCCCAACACCGGACTTTGTACCAATCCCTCTGAGACCAGCTTCGAGCTGTCAATCTCCCGAATCACTCTCTTCGCCCAATCATCGAGCCATGCCTCTGTATAAGAATTATTAAAATATTTTGAGGTGGAAATAATATCCTTATCATTTAATTCAAAATATACTTTTACCATCTGATTGACTCCTTCAATAATTCACTTTTATCATATCTATCATATCAAAGAAATACTCCTTCGTAAACGGAGTTATCTCAAAATAAATACAAACGCGCCACAGCATCGCATTTATGCGGTACTGGCGGGAAGAATGGAATTGATGATGTGTCACGAAACCAATCAATCTATATCACACGCGGGCAAAGACAGCAAGACAGGCAACAAAATAATGCGCAACTGTCATTTGCTTTTTAGCACTTAGCAAATTCTTTATTCTTATTCCCATATACCTTATAATGGCAATAGGGAGGGTGATTTATATGAATATAAATATTATATCGAAATACTTACAGTTTTTGCGTAAAAGTCATAACTACACACAAGATGATCTATCAAAAGAATTAGGTCTATCAAGGCAGGCAGTATCAAAATGGGAAACAGGAACGACTATTCCCGACTTAGAAGTTTTATTGAGAATTTCTAAATTATATGGCATCACGATAAATGACATATTAGAACCAAAGATACAGCAACAGCGGATAACTGATTTTGAGCAGATTTCAACAATTTCTGAAAAGGAATTGAAAGAAGTGTTAGAACAATTTGACACGAATTTGCTTGTAACAGCTTTAATGGGGGCATCTCCTGAAACAAATAGTTTTTGTGAGAGATTGTTTCCCGATATAGATTTTGAAGTGACAAGAAAAAATATAGGCAGAATTAGGATAGAAACCGTTGAGGATATGCAGAACCAAATAATAGCTATGATAAATTTACAGGCGATCAACAAGGAAATTTAATGCCGTGACTCATATCCAGATGAGAAATGCCGTATTTCAGGCATTTCTCAGTGTGAGATATCGTACTTCTCACACGAACGGTACTTCGTTTATCAAAATATTATGCTGTCACATCAAAACCTTCCTGCGGGCTTTCTGTTGGTACGTTTTCTGAGCCTGTCATTGGAACGCCTCTCTTGGCATTTCCCCATGCTTCATTATAAATCGTACACATCTTTGTCTGTCTGGCCGCCTCTGCATTTGTGGTGTACATCGTCCACCCATTATTTGAATAGGTTGCTACCATTTCCCCATTGTTATCATAAAATTCAATATAGTCACTCTCCCCCGAGGGCAGCTTCTGATATTTTACTTTTCCCTCAAGCAGCGTTTGTATCAAATCTATCGGTTTGAGCACTTTTTGATTGTTTCTTGAAACAGCCTTTAAGCCAGAACTGATAATTCCCTTGCGGTCTGGAGACACCTCTGACGTATAGCGTTTCATCAGGCGGCGAAAGCCTTCCGACTGATTCTGGAATTGTCCTTTGGCAAAATCCTGATATGCCTGCTCTGCAATCTGTTGTTTGTACGCTGATTCGCTTGTGCTGCTTTTCTTTTTAGAGTACACATACTCGTCATGAAAATCAGGCAGAGGAATCCCTCCGATACTGCCTGTTCCAGAAAAATTGCTGCACTGTAAGGAACCATTTGATAAATGAATCTGCATTTGCACCCACTCCCTTTCTTTCATCCGTTTCATTTCATCATTCTATTTCATATATCGTCTGTCAGCGCAATTTATTAATAGGAATTATAATAACCTTTTTCGTTTGCTGCTGTTTTGACTGCACGAAAATCACCCCGCGCTAGGGATTCATTTATTTTCCTGTGATACGAATGCTTGCATATCTCGCTATTCTGTGCTAGAGTGAATTTGAAAATTATCGCTTTTAAAAGGAGAAACACGCCGATGTTTTGGAATGCAAAAAGCGGCTCGGTAAACTTATCGGATACCACGATGGACTATGTGACGTTTGGCACAGGAACGCAGGTGCTCGTTATGATTCCCGGGCTTGGAGATGGCTTGACCACGGTAAAAGGAATGGCTGCTGCAATGGCATATACCTACAGAATCTATGCAAAAGTTTATAAGGTCTATGTTTTCAGCCGCAAAAATAATCTGGAAATGTATCAAGACTTGAATCAAATATACACGACAAGAGAGATGGCAGATGACCTTGCCTTTGCGCTCAACGCACTTGGCATTGGCAGCGCAAAAGTTCTGGGCGTTTCACAGGGCGGTATGATTGCGCAGTATCTCGCAATCGGCCACCCGTCACTTGTGGACAGGCTTGTGCTGGCTGTCACGCTATCGCGCCAAAATGCAACAGTACAGAATGTGCTTTCGGGCTGGCTTGAATTGGCTAGACAGGGGGATTACAAAGCGCTGATGATTGATATTGCCGAAAAGTCCTATTCTGATGTGTATTTGAAAAAATACCGCCGCCTCTACCCAATCCTCAGTAAAATAGGAAAGCCAAAGGATTTTCGGCGCTTTCTCACACAGGCGGACGCGTGCGCCAGCCATAATGCCTATGCGCTGCTAGACCGCATTTTGTGCCCTACGCTGGTCATTGGCGGCAGCTGCGACAAAATTGTCAGTGCAGCCGCCTCAGTCGAACTCGCTGAACAGATCAGAAACTGTGAATTATATCTCTACGAAGGACTCGGCCATGCCGCCTATGAGGAGGCGCCCGATTTCAACAGCCGCGTGATGCAGTTTCTAATGTAGCGGAAAATAGCGTACTCCCCGGGCGTCCGTATGCAATCGAATGGGCAAAAGTCATAAAAAATTACAAATGCCCCATAACAAGTTCATTATTCCTGTCATTTGATCTCTCGTGCCACTCTTGGCAGCTCCAATACCATCTCTTTTACCCCAAATATACACCCACAGGTATCAGGATAATCCTCCGCTTGAAACCGAATCAGATGGTATCCCTGCTCTACATGAAATTTCATGTTAATTTGTCTTGCTTCTTCTCCTTCAATAAGTTCTACGGCTTGGCGGGCCGTGTCTGTTGTCCATGCAAAAACAGCGGAAGCAAAAAATACATCATGGAAAATAATTTCAAGGTTAGGCTGCCCGCTGAAATCCAAACAGCCAATAATCCTCATAACATATTTCGAATATTCGGCAATCTCAAAATCCATCCATAACTGCTCACTCAAATAGTCGTTGATTTGGTGTACTACTATTTTTATTTCCTGCTCTGTCATCTTTACCTCCATATCTGGTGTGTTTCTTCCAGCGTATTCTCTGACTGCCTATCATCTTATTCATGAAACTATCCATATCGGGGAGCACTTTTTCGATATGATCAGAAACCAAAAAGTATCCCCGGAATTGCTGACAGGGATACTTTTTCTTGCCAATTCTACGGCAGAACTTTGCTGTCTGCTTTCATCAGGCGCTTGTTCTGCGCCTGAGTTTGGCGCTGTAGTATTGTATTCATTGGCGGCGTGTTGTTTGGTCTGCCGGCTGGCTTGTGTATCACGTTTTATCCATTGTTTAAAAGATTTTTTAATCCGATGTTAATCCGATGTAAAGATGAATCTCCGCATTCTCCATGTTGTCGTCCTGATACTCCTCAAAGTCACATTGAAAGGTTCTTGGCAAGTCCAGCCGCCATATTTCCTGCCAAGCCGCCGCGACAGCCTGCACCATATCCCCGTGAACAACAAACTTCGCATAGCGTCCTGCGGGGATTTTGCAGACGGTGTACCCTCCTGTCTGCGGTACACTGTTGGTCTCACAGGCGGTTATGACGGTGTACTCTGATTTTTCATCGCCTTCATATTCGGTGTAAATGCCCAGCGCCTTTTGATTTTTCTTGTCTGGTACCGCCGCATAAATGCCCTCACTGTAAAAGCGGTTCCACAATCCTCCGATGACTGCCCCCATCTCAGGTGACGCATTGTTTGTCCGCGCGGCGATGCCGACCGCGATTTTTTCCTCCAATGTTACAATTTCATAATCCATACTCATGACCTGCCTTTCATTTGATAATACAATGTTCTAAACAAATGTGTACTGCCTCATACATCGTTGTGGCTGCATAGTCTGTCATGCACTCTGTACATGGCAGATTTCATTTGTCTTACACAGAGTTTAGCAGGTCATACGTGACAACTGAATGTCATGTTTGTGAATAATTTTGCTGTATTGCCTCCGCAAACGCCAAAATGTCCTGCCGAAGCTCAGCAGGTTCGATCAGCTCTGCGTCCTTGCCAAAGGAGATCAGCCAGCAGATGATAGCGTTTTTATCTGCAAAACCGTGGGTGAACAGCAAGCTCCCGTCAGGCTGCTGTACGAAGCTTTCGGGGCCAAATTCATCTACGAGGCGCCACCGAAACTGCGGCTGGATAATTGCTTTTACCTGATATAAAGAAGGATATATATTCTTCTGCGAAAAATCGGGCGGCGGCGCTGTCCGCTTTTTAAAAGGTTCTCCGGTCCGCAATGCTACCATGCGGTTGAGTTTAAAGAGGCGAAAGTCGCGGCGCAGGGTACACCAGCCCCACACATACCAGCCTGCCCACTGAAATATCAGATAATATGGCTCAATGACCCGGCTGGACTCTCCTGTCGGTGCAAAGTAGGTGAACGAAACTGTCTGTGTAGTGCGGATTGCGCCGTGGAGCAGCTCGATTTTGGGCGACAGGGTTTCCTTGTAATGCGAGGACAGATTTATCAAGATGTGGTGGTCTCCCGATAACATGTTCGATGCCCCAGCAGACAATTTCTCCATCAATTGCGCGTAGCGACTGGTGCCGCTCACGCTGTCGAGACTGCGCAGCCCTGCCAAAATTGCCTGCATATCCGATGTGCTCAGCAGCGTTTTGTCTATTTTATAATTTTCCATAATAGAAATGCCGCCGTTTTGCCCCTGCACTGTCACAATCGGAATCCCCGCCATGCACAGCGCGTCAATATCCCTGATGATGGTGCGGCGCGATACCTCGAATTTTGCTCTCCATTTCGTCTCCTATATTTTGTGAATTTGGCTATTCCTTCTGGATTCCTGACTCAGATAGTACAGTAGCGTTTTTAAATACACGCCAGCATCTGCGCAGGATTTTGTGCTGTTTTTACTTTGTCGTATGCCTGAACGATCATGCCCTCCTCATCTATCAGGTACGTTGTCCGCACCACCCCCATGCTGACCTTCCCATAATTTTTCTTCTCGTGCCATACATCGTATGCCTGTATGCAAGAAAGATCTGGGTCGGACAATAGCGTAAAGGGAAGATTGTTTTTTTCCTCAAATTTCTTGTGTGACGCCACACTGTCCTTGCTCACGCCAAGTATGACTGCGCCTTTTTCCTGAAACTGTGGATAGAGTTCTGCAAATCCACATGCCTGCGTGGTACAGCCCGGCGTGTTGTCCTTTGGGTAAAAATACAGGATTACTTTTTTTCCTTTGTATTCCTCCAGCGTGTGTACTTGTCCATTCTGGTCTGAGAGTGAAAAATTTGGTGCTTTCGTCCCTGTCTGTAACATATTTTAAATTCTCCTTTCGATAAAAATTGCGTGTTGTTTTCTGTCATCACGTTCCAAACGGGCAGACAGCCATACAAAGCCCACAGGCATTTTTTCTTCCATGTGTTTTCAAATAAATGCTTCTCTTTTCGTTGCACAACCTGTAATCTATTATTTCACTTCGGAATGCATCTATATTCCACTGCACACCATGCAGTGCATGATATGGACAAATCTCAACACACTTTTTACAATTTTCTGGACAATTGCTCATTAAGATTTTGTTCCCATACTCAAACTGCTCATTGATTAAGATTGCAGACAGCCTTACCCGCGGTCCATATTTTTCTGTGATAACGACATCATTTTTCCCAATCCAGCCTAAGCCGGCATTCACTGCCGCAAACTTAAAGGAAAAGGGGGCTTCCAAGTCTGCCTCATTGCTTTGCGCCACAGGCGGAATATCATATTTTACTTGATACTCATCAAGCACCTGTATCAACTGTGCTCCTATTTTCTCCACTACTTTTTTGGCATCTTGTATGCCCTTTTCAAATTTTTCTTCTGTATAGGTTTCGATTGTCAGCAGTTCCCCATAAGGAACGGCAAATACCAAAGCTGATTGATACGCGCCGGCATATGCGCTGTACGCAATATCTGTAAATCCATAAATCACTTCAGGATATTCTAAAAATATGCTGCGAATGTGCTTTTCAACCATAAATCCCCCGCCTCACCTGTCAATACATCTTGCGTCTTTCAACACATGTTTCATGTGTTGTCTGCCTCAGATCCAATCTTCATTTTGTATAAAATTGTATTCGTCCTCCATGAGCATTTGCAGATACGCGTCAAAGCTCTCTGCAATCACGACAAGTTCATCTGGGTCGTGCAGGTATCGGACAATCTGCCCTTTTCTGCCCTCGGGCGCGGGTGAAAAATCTATAAACAACTGCGATGTGCCGCCGTTATTCATGCAGTCAGAAAAGTGCAGCCAGCACATCTGATCCGCGTCCTCTATAATTTTTTCATCTACTTGGACTTCTTCTGCATAGTTTCTGTTAATATAATCTTTTAGCCAGCCCGCGTCCTCTTTGTCTGTCATTTCCCGGGCAGACAAGAGATAATATGGATATTCTTCGATATCCGAACCAAGAAAATAGATTCCATACTTTTCTCCGTCATATTCCCGCCAATAGGTCCCGTCCACTATATTTAAAAGCTGAATCAGGCTTTCGGGGATATCGGGGTATAATTTTTGCAGTGCTTCAAGGTCGATCTTGTCTGCACCATGCATGACGGCTGCAAACGCGTCCCACTCCTCCCCAATTTCATTGTCGTGATATGCTTTTTTCAAGCCTTGTATGTATTCTTGTGCGATGTTCATAAGATTTGTTCCTTTCTATTTTTTCTCCTATAACTTTTTATGATACTACGCTTCAACCATCATTAGAATCCCCTAAAACACGCTTCGATTGCATCTGCCAAATGTCTGGTCTATACTCAGTATTTCAGATGATCATTTGTAACACTATAGGAAATGATTCAATGGAGGTGATTATGGATATCGGAAAACAAATCAAAACGCTGCGTCTCGCCAAAGGGGTGACGCAGGAAGAACTGGCGGCGTATCTGGGCGTATCTTTTCAGGCAGTCTCAAAGTGGGAAACGGAATCGAGTACCCCTGACATAGCACTGCTGCCAAATATTGCAGTATTTTTTGGAATTACAATTGACGAGCTGTTCCAGCTTCCGAATGAGGCGGAGTTTGAGCGAATCGAGAATATGTTCTGGCACGAGCGGCAAATTAGCGCAGAAACATTCAGCCACTGTGTGCGCTTCCTAGAGGGCATCGTGCAAAATAACCCCAAAAATATCAGGGCGCTTGTCTGTCTGGCACGCCTCTATAACCACCGCGCCAAGGCCGACCATGAGACAGCAAGCGGCTATGCCAAGACTGTCCTTTTGCTAAATCCAGACGAAAAAGCGGGCTGGACAGCTTTTCTGCGGGTGAAGCTGTTCCTTATATTGAACGGCTTCGCGCGGCGGCAAATACGTATCAGTATGCGCTTTATATGGGGGACGTGATGTTTCAAAAAGGAATGCTGCAAGAAGCCCTAGACTATTGGAATGCTGCGGTGGCGCGTGCGCCGCAAACTTGGCAGGCATATCTTCGCAGGGGAAACCGTTTCCAAAAACTCGGCAGATACGAAGAAGCACTGGCAGACTATGAACAATGCTTTCTAATTCAGGATTCCCCACGGCTCACCGACGGGCTGCACTCTATGGCGCAGCTCCATGAGATACTAGAGGACTCCCCCGCCGCAATCCATGACCGGGAGCGCATTATCAACTGTCTGAAAGAAGAATACCACACCACCTCCGGCGAGGGCATCAACAGCCAGCTTCGGGAGATTGAGCGTCTAAAAGCGCTGATTTCATAGCCGGCAAAAATTCCTTCTCATACGGCAGCAGCTCTGCGAGATATCCCCGCTCAGAAAGCATCTGCTCGATTTCGTCCAGCACCGCCTCACTGTCTGCGCTGACCGTGTGAAAATGATATCCTGAGGTCACATTCAAAAGCGGTGTTGATTTACCAGAACGGAGATTCTCCACGAATATATGCACATCTCTGCGGCATTTGATATGCAATGCCGCAGTCATTTTGCCATAAGCCCTGTGATTGACCATCACGTCCAGCACCGTTCCGCCAAAGTCCACAATCGCATTCAGCTCGTCCTCCACTTCATCGTTGGTGTGATGCACTTTAAAAGTCCGCACATGCTCTTGCTGGCGCACATTTTCCAGATAATATCCTTTTGGCGTCGATCGGATTGGATATCCCTCTGTCCGCAAAAGCGCGATATCCTGCACGACAACCTGACGGCTCACCCCTGTTTTTTTACCCAAACGATTGCCAGAGACTGGAGTCTGTGACTGCTGCATCATTGTCAAAAGTATTTTTCTCCGCTCAGCTCCGGTCAGTTCCTTCTCCATATGTCCTCCCTCTGCGCTGCTTCACATTACACGGTTCTAAGGTGCTTCATGCTGATATCCAGAATCGGTGCGGAATGTGTCAGCGCGCCGCTCGAGATATAATCCACGCCAAGCTGTGTAATGGTATTTATATTTTCCTTGGTCACATTCCCTGAGCATTCTGTCTCAGCCCTGCCATTGATGAGCTGGATTGCCTCTGCCATCTGCTTAGGGGTCATATTGTCGAGCATGATAATGTCCGCCCCGGCCTCAACTGCCTCCCGCACCATATCAAGGTTTTCTGTCTCCACTTCAATCTTTCGGACAAACGGCGCATATGCCCTTGCCGCCTGCACTGCCTGCGTCACACCGCCCGCCGCGTCAATATGGTTATCCTTTAACAAAACGCCGTCTGAAAGGTTATAGCGGTGGTTTGCACCGCCTCCGACACGCACAGCATATTTTTCAAAAACACGCATACCGGGCGTCGTCTTTCTGGTGTCAAGAAGCGTCGTTTTCGTTCCCTCTAAAAGTCTGGCCACGCTGCGCGTATAGGTCGCTATGCCGCTCATGCGCTGCAAGTAATTCAGCGCGGTGCGCTCGCCGGAAAGCAGCACGCGGATATCGCCTGTGACCACCGCAAGGACTTCGCCTTTTTTCACCTCGTCACCGTCCTTGACATGGCATGTCACCTGCGTGTCTGAATCGAGGAGTGTAAATACCCGCTCAAACACCATCAGCCCTGCGATGATGCCGTCCTCCTTGCAGATTAACTGTACTTCACCCTTTTTGTATTCTGGCATGACTGCATTGGTGGAGACATCTTCGCTGTTGATGTCCTCCTCCAGCGCCATTTTAATATACTTGTCAGCAACAAGCTGCATTGTAATTGGATTCATAGTCCGTCCTCTCTTTCATAATCTTTTCAGCGGCGCGCTTTGCAAAAACCAAGCTCTCTAACAGGCTGTTGCTGGCAAGGCGGTTTTTCCCGTGGACACCGTTGCAGCTCGTCTCTCCCACTGCGTACAGATGCGCCATTGTCGTCTGGGAATCACGGTCCACATGCACACCGCCCATAAAATAGTGCTGCGCCGGAACAATCGGTATCGGCTCCTTGAGCAGATCATAGCCCTCCTCGAGACACCGACTGTAGATATTGGGAAAATGTGCTCTCACAATAGTTTCCGGAACATGTTCAAACGAGAGAAACTCATGCGCTACCCCTTCCTTCTCCATTTCTTTTAAAATTGCCTCTGTCACCACATCGCGCGGAAGCAGCTCATCGACAAACCGTTCTCCCTTGTGGTTTAAAATAACAGCCCCCTCTCCCCGCGCAGACTCCGAGATCAGAAAGCTTCTGCCCGGCTTCGTGCTGTAGAGACAGGTAGGATGAATCTGCACATAATCCATGTGCTCGAGCGCCACATGATGCTCCTTTGCAATGCGGCAGGCGTCTCCCGTGAGCAGAGAAAAATTGGTGGAATGGCGGTAAAGCCCCCCGATGCCGCCTGTCGCCATCACGGTATCCGGCGCGTAAATCTCCAACAGTTTCCCGTCCTTAGACACCGCCTTAATTCCGACACACGTGTCATTTTCTTCGATAATGTCTGTCATCGCTGTGTACTCTAAGATAGTCACATTGTCAAGTTTCTGTACATGTGACAGCAGTGTCGTCGTGATTTCCTCCCCTGTGATATCCTTGTGGAAACAAATCCGCGGTTTTGAGTGCGCCCCTTCCCGTGTGTAGGCAAGGCTTCCGTCCTCATTTTTCTCAAAACGGACACCCAGTGCGAGCAAATGCGTGATGATGCCGCGGCTGGCATGAATCATAATCTCCACGCTTTCCACACGGTTCTCATAGTGTCCTGCACGCATGGTATCCTCAAAGTATGCATCAAAATCATTTTCATCACGCAGCACACAAATGCCCCCCTGCGCCAGCATCGAATCACAGCTTGCGAGATCTTCCTTTGACAGCATGAGAATCTTTCTGTCATGCGGCAGCGACAATGCTGTGTAAAGTCCTGCAACGCCGCACCCTGCAATGACCACATCATAGTACAGTTTCCTTGTCATCTTCTATATTCCATACCCTTCCCGCTATTTTGCCAGCTCAAGCATTCTTGTCAGTGTCTGCTTCGCCGCCTCGTCAGCCTGTCCATTGTCCATGCAAACCTCATTGCCGCCGTGTTTCATTACCTCAATAATCTTGTCCAGCGTAATGCGCTTCATATCAGTGCAGACAGGCTCTGTCTCCGGAAAGAAGAACACCGCATCTCTTCGCGCCTGCTGTAATGCATACTGCACGCCCGACTCTGTGCCAATGATAAACTCCCTGTCCGGACTCTCCTTTGCAAATTGTATGATGCCGCTGGTGGAGCCAATGTAATCTGCCAGCGCCAAGACTTCCTGGCTGCACTCCGGATGTACCAGCACGCGCGCAGACGGATGCTGTTCCTTTAGTTTCTGAAGCTCTGCTGCCCGCATGTTCTCGTGAATCGGACAATATCCCTCATTCAGAACAAAGTGTTTCTCAGGGACCTGTTCCGCCACATAATGCGCAAGGTTTCTGTCCGGAATAAAAAGAATATTCTGATTTGGCAGATTCCTGACGATCTGAACCGCGTTTGCAGAGGTCACGCAAACATCGGACCAAGACTTAATCTCCGCTGTCGAATTGATATAGCAGACTACTGCCAAATCCTCATACTGCGCGCGCGCCTTCTCTATGGTTTCTTTTACCACCATATGCGCCATCGGACAGTCTGCCTCTGCATCGGGCATCAGCACCGTTTTAGACGGATTGAGCAGCTTGGCGCTCTCCCCCATAAAGGATACACCGCAGAAAACAATCGTGCGCTGCGGCAGCCCGACAGCCTTTTTGCTCAGAAAATAAGAATCCCCTACGTAATCTGCAATCTCCTGTACCTCAGGGCGGACATAGTAATGTGCCAGTATCACTGCGTCCTTTTCGTCCTTCAACTTTTGTATCTCTTCCTGTTTTGTCATGCCAAACCTCCCTGCTCATCATTTGCTTTTTGCAGTATAGCACATATCTTTACTGCTGACAAGACACCTGTGATGACAAATAGGAGATATTTTATTTTCTGTTGACTTCACTGGGTTAGATTGGTAAAATAGTATCAATTCAATACGATTTCATACGAAAGGTAAGGTGTAAACTATGCAATACAAGACAAGCGGAACCTGTTCTCAGCTCATTGACCTTGAAATTGAGGGCGATGTTATCCAGTCAGTAGCCTTCACAGGAGGCTGCAATGGAAATCTCAAAGGAATCTCAGCGCTGGTCGCTGGAATGAAACTCGACGAAGCGATTTCCAAACTCAAAGGAATCCAATGCGGACACAAAACTACGTCCTGCCCCGACCAGCTTGCACGCGCATTAGAGCAGTATCAGGCAGAGCATGCAGATTGAAAAATATGGTAATGCTTCAATTCAATGGAAAATGTAAATTTTTTGAATATACTATCATTGAATATACTATCATAAAGAAAATCGGGAGGCTTTTAGATTATGAAACGCATCGTCTTTACCGGCGGCGGTTCCGCCGGCCATGTGACTCCAAACATCGCACTTTTTCCCAGACTCAGAAACATGGGCTACGATATACATTATATTGGCTCGTACGATGGTATCGAGAAAAAACTGATTGAGGATTACCGCATTCCCTATTATGGAATATCCACAGGCAAACTCCGGCGGTATTTTGACATCAAAAATTTCAGTGATCCTTTCCGTGTGATCAAGGGCTTTACCGAGGCTCGAAAAATACTAAAAACACTAAAACCAGACATTGTGTTCAGCAAAGGGGGCTTTGTGAGTGTGCCTGTCGTCCGCGCTGCGGCGATGCTCAAAATTCCCTGTATCATTCACGAGTCCGATATGACGCCGGGACTTGCCAACAGTATGTGCATTCCTGTCGCCAAAAAGGTCTGCTGCAACTTCCCTGAGACGCTGCAAAATCTGCCTGCCGAGAAAGCGCTCCTCACAGGGTCTCCCATTCGAAACGAACTCACAAAGGGCAATAAAGACAAAGGGCTTGAACTATGCGGCTTCCACGCTGCAAAGCCTGTCATTATGGTCATCGGAGGCAGTCTGGGTGCCGCTGGCGTCAACAAACTGGTCCGTGAAGCACTGCCCTCACTGCTGGAAGATTTCCAGATTGTCCATATCTGCGGCAAGGAAAAAATAGACAACCTGCTTCTAAAAACCAAGGGCTACAAACAATTTGAGTTTGTAAAGGAAGAACTCAAAGATCTGTTCGCGATGGCGGACATTGTGATCTCGCGCGCCGGCGCCAATGCCATCTGTGAACTGCTGGCACTGCGCAAGCCAAATCTTCTGATTCCGCTGCCTGCCCACGCAAGCCGCGGCGACCAGATTCTGAATGCGAAAAGCTTTGAAGCACAGGGATTTTCCATGGTAGCTGACGAGGATTACCTCACCGCAGTGACTTTGACGGAAAAGGTACATGAACTGTTCTTCACAAGGCAATCCTATATTGATGCCATGCAGAACAGTAAAATTAGGGACTGCACTGAAACCATCACTGCATTGATAGAAAATACTGTAAATGCAAAAAACGAGTAGGAGGATTCCTGCTCGTTTTTAAGTCAAAGATTCTTCTATATTCAAAACAAATCTGCCATCTGTTCATACTTGTAATCATACGCCCGCAGAAACACCTTCCGCGTCAGTACATCTGTATTGACCATATACATCGTATAACACAGATAATACTGGCCATCAAAGTTCTGTTTACGATAATTGTATTTCAACAGCCCGGACTCACCTTTTTTTAAGATAAATGCCGTCTCGTTCAGCACATTGGGCTCTCCTGCAAGCTTTGAGCCATGCTTCATAAAATCCTCATTACCGCCGCGGCGTCTCGGCTTCCCGATTCCTTGGTCGAACCATTTGATGCGATAGCAGCCGTCCGCTTCCTCAACAATCCTGATGCATGGCAGCAGAAGCCTTTTTTCTAGTCCCAGATTATCATAGAAATAACCTTTTCTTCTATCCTTACAACTGTCAAGTGCTGTGGAGGGCTTATTTTTCTTTTTTTTCTCCCGCTGCGCCGCAAAATCGTAATTTGAAAAAATCTGGCTGCCCACTTGTTCGCAATCACACTCTTTCAGAAAAATGCCCTCTCCCAAAAGAGGTACCTCCTCCTCGATTTGGACAGGCTTGCAGTACTGTTCGCGCAAGACAGCACCCTCTGGCGTGCGGTTTTCCTTGGTCCATGTCATACGAATCTTCAAAACTGCCAGCATTGTCCACCTCCCAAACTGGGAAACCGTTTCTCACTCTGCAATCAGCTCACGCACCGCGTCCATCTCCTCCGCCGTCATGCCGCAGGGTTTCATCACAAGCTGCTGTTTATCATCATGATATCTGGGGATCAGATGTATATGAAAATGAAAGACCGTCTGCCCGGCAATTTCATGATTGTTCTGAATCACGTTAAACCCATCGCAGCCTAGCTTTTCAGTCATGACTGCTACCATCTTTTTTGCAAGCGGCAGGGCTTTTGCGGCTGTGCTGTCGTCCAGCTCATACAGATTTTTATAATGGTTCTTTGGCATAAGCAATGCATGTCCCTTCGTGACGGGATTCAGGTCTAAAATCACCCGGAAAGCGTCGTCCTCATACAGCGTCCTCGACGGAATCTCGCCGTTTGCTATTTTGCAAAAAATACAGTTCTCATCTCTCATGTTCTTCTCCTCCATTTTACGCTTTCTGCGTTGTAAATACATACAGTAAATCAAGCATTCGAAGCACCTTGAAATCGCCCTTCATTTTCATGTCACCGGACATAAATGCTTTCTGAAACGTCATTCGTCCCTGCACGATATCCTCCATAATCGCAGAGGAAACCTGCATCTCGACATCAAAAGCCGCCACGTCACCATAATAACACTCCATCTCTGTGCCGTTTACATTGAGTATCAATGGCAGCCGCGCCTCCGGCATACAGAATTTATAGACCGCGCTAAAGCCTGCCTGCGGATAAAAATGCTCTTTCAGCTCTTGCAAGAACATGGTGCTGTCAGGCTCCCTCACGTTCATCAGGTCCTTAAACATGCTCGCAAGCTCTTGTATGTCCTCTTTTTGCTTCTGCACATACAGATCATCGCTCGCAAGCTCTGACAACTGTTCTGCTTCCTGCGGTGTCAGGTTCAGGCTCTGCGTAAAGGTAATCTTCTGCTTTACCGCCTGATTGCTGTTTGGGAAAACCGGCAGCTTTTGATTAATAGAGCGGTACATGTCCTCTGTGCGTTTCTCAACCACCCGCGCATAGCCCGGGTTTTGTTCGAGTTCTGACACGTCCGCCACATAGCCGCAGATGCCCGTAACCGGACGCCCGCCAAGAATCTCCCACGCCTCTGTGAGAACCTTCTCCGCGTCGTGCTCTCCGTAAGTCGTCGCCATCACAACCGGGCACATGTACATGCTGCCAATCTTTTCCTTGTCGCCGTACAGCCAGCACGAATCCAAGAACTGCTGCATATATCCGCCGATTCCATACCACTCCACCGTCGTCGCCAGAATCACACCGTCTGCGTCTTTTAACGTCTGCGGCAATGTGACAATATTATTTTTAAACTCATACAGGTCGTAGCGCTCTACATTGACATTGAGTTCACGCAGCACTTCCTGTATCTTGTTTAACACATATAATGTCGGGTCCCCGATCAGCCCCCTGCCTCCATAATAAATATTAATCTTCACCTTTTATATCCTCCTGTATTTACGATATTGATGACCGCCATAATCATTATCCCGCACAATAGTCCGCCCACATGGGCTGCATTGTCAACTCCCGCTGCCCGCGAGCCGGAATATATCATATACACCACTGCAAAAATAATCCTTCCCACTGAAACGCTCTCATAGGCGCCCTGCATCTGTCTGCCCCTCTGGTCTAAAATCTCCACTGTCCCCTGACTGTGTGACCGCCGCTTCAAATCGCGCGCCACAACAAGGATAAACAATGCGCCGACCAGTCCAAAGATCGCGCCGCTCGCACCGACAGCATCATAGATTTTTCCTGTCAGCACCGCATAAAGTATCGAAAAAATACTTCCGCCAAACCCAGACAACAGATACACGATACTAAAGGAAATATGTCCAGTCACCTGCTCGACCATCTGCCCTAGTCCGAACAGAAAGATCATGTTGCTGACAAGATGCTCTATGTCTGCATGCAGGAAAACCGAAGTCAAAAATCTGTAGTATTCGTGCGCCACAAGAATCTTCTCTGCATTCATACTACCAATAGTATACACCACTTCACCCATTTGTGTACAGAAAATGTAACCAACAATATTTAATACGAGGAGTCCTAACGTCACGCAGTAGCTGCGCCAGTCCGACACCTTTTGTTCCTCCATTTGCTCACCTCTTTGTATGAGAAGTATAACGCAAGTAAGAGGCTGTTGTCAAATGTCACGAATCAGATTCACCATCTCGATCGCACCCACTGCACAGTCATAGCCCTTGTTTCCAGCTTTTGTGCCAGCGCGCTCAATCGCCTGCTCGATGTTCTCTGTCGTGAGCACGCCAAACATGACCGGAATCCCGCTCTCAAGCGACACAGAAGCAATCCCCTTGGAAACCTCATTGCACACATAATCATAATGGCTGGTTGAGCCGCGGATAACTGCTCCTAGACAAATCACCGCATCATACTTTCCGCTTTTTGCCATCTTAGCGGCGATCAGCGGAATCTCAAAAGCTCCCGGAACCCACGCCACATGAATGTCCTCCTCCCGCACGTCATGTCTTATAAGCCCGTCCATCGCGCCGCCGAGCAGCTTTGATGTGATAAATTCGTTAAAACGCGCTGCCACAATGCCAATTTTTATCCCGTCTGATACTAATTTTCCCTCAAATGTTTTCATGTACAATCCCTTTCTTTTTTTGCAGTAAATTATTTAAATTCAAAATATATCGTTTAATACTGTAACATATGTCCCATGCGCTTCTGCTTTGTTTTCAGATAAAATAAATCGTGCGCTGTAGCCTCCATCTGAATAGGCACACGCGCTGTAATCTCAAGCCCAAATCCCGATAGCTGGTACACTTTATCCGGATTGTTGGTCAGCAGGCGGAGGCTCTGCACCCCAAGCTCACGCAAAATCTGTGCACCAATATAGTACTCCCGCTCGTCCCCTGCAAATCCCAATGCCAAATTCGCCTCTAGTGTGTCCATGCCCTGCTCTTGCAGTTCATAGGCGCGCAGCTTGTTAATCAGCCCGATGCCCCGCCCCTCCTGACGCATGTAGAGCAGAATGCCCCGTCCTTCCCGCTCAATCTGTGTCATGGCGGCGGCAAACTGCTGTCCGCAGTCACAGCGCAGCGAACCAAAGGTATCCCCTGTCAGACACTCAGAATGGACGCGGCACAAGATATCCTTTCCATCGCCAAGCTCTCCTTTGACCAAGGCGACATGATGTTCACCATTGAGCCGGTTCACAAAGCCATATGCCCTGAAATCACCATATTTTGTGGGCATTTTGACAACTGCCTGCCGGTCTACCAGCTTCTCATGGCATTTGCGGTAGTCCTGCAAATCACGTATGGTAATAAAAGGCATATCCCACTGTTTTGCAAGCGCCATCAGTTCCGGGGTGCGCATCATCGTCCCGTCCTCACGCATAATCTCGCAGCACAAGCCGCACTCCTTTAAGCCCGCCAGGCGGCACAGGTCAACCGTCGCCTCCGTGTGGCCGCTGCGCTCTAACACGCCGTTTCGCTTCGCCAGCAGGGGAAACATATGCCCCGGTCTGCGAAAATCTTCAGGCTTTGCGTCCTCCGCCACACAATGACGCGCTGTGACAGACCGCTCAGCGGCGGAGATGCCCGTCGTGGTCGCCACATGGTCAATGGAAACCGTAAACGCCGTCTCATGATTGTCCGTATTGTACTGCACCATCTGGGGAATCTTTAGCTTTTGAACATATTCCTCAGACATCGGCATACAGATCAGCCCCTTGCCGTAAGTCGCCATAAAATTAATGTTTTCGGTGGTGGCATACTCTGCTGCGCAGATAAAATCTCCTTCGTTCTCTCGGTCGGGGTCATCTGTGACCATGATGATCCTGCCCTTTTGAAGTGCACAGAGTGCCTCCTCCACAGTGTGAAACTGTGCCATTTTTTCACCCTCCCATTCCTAAAGTCATATCTTAAAATCCATGTTCTGTTAAAAACGCCCTTGTGATCGCGCTCTTTTTTTGCGGTGTGGTGCGCATCAGCTTCTCGATATACTTTCCAACCACATCTGTCTCCACATTGACCAGATCGCCCTCCCTGCGCTCGTGCAGGACTGTCTGGCGCACTGTATGTGGTATGGCAGAGATGGAAAAATTTTTGGAGGTGACATCTGCCACTGTGAGGCTGATGCCGTCCAGCGCGACAGACCCCTTCTCCACAACATAGCGCAGAACCCCGCAGTCCGCCTCAACCGTATACCAGACCGCGGTATCATCACGGCGGATTCGCGTAATCCTGCCCACACCATCGACATGCCCCGCAACGATATGCCCGCCAAACCGTCCATCAGCCGGCATCGCCCGCTCTAAATTCACACGGCTTCCGCACACCAGTTTTGCCAGCGCAGAGCGGTCTAACGTCTCATGCATGACATCTGCCTTGAAGCTGTCTGAAAAAAGTTCCGTAACCGTGAGGCATACACCATTGACCGCAATGCTGTCGCCCGTCTTGGTGCCCTCCAAGACGGTTTTGGCTTGGATTTTGAGCACTGCGGAATGCTGCCCTCTCTGAAGCATTGCCACCGTTCCAATCTCCTCAATGATTCCGGTAAACATCATTGACCACCTCACTCTCTATCAAAAAATCCTCCCCAAGTCTGGTGACAGTGCTGTTTTTCAGATAAAAAGCATCGGACGGCGACGGTACGCCCGCGCCCTCAACCGGTGTTCTGGCAGTTTCCCCGCCAAATAGTTTTGGCGCAATATATGCCTGTACCCGCTGCACAATCCCGCTCTGTAGTGCTGCCCAGTTCAGCGTGCCGCCGCCCTCGAGCAAAATACTGTCAATCTGCTCATCTCCCAGCCGCTCCATCAACTGCTGCAAATCCACATGCCCATCTTTTTCATCGACCACCACAATCCGGCAGCCCGCATTCTCATAGGCAAGATGTCTGTCCCGCGCATCACAGCAGGTCGCAAGGATTGTCGGCACTTGTCTGGCGTCCGTCACCACCTGCGCGGCAAGCGGTGTGCGCAGTCTGGTGTCACAGACAATGCGGATTGGACTCTTGCTGTCTGGCAGACGGCAGGTAAGCATGGGGTCATCTGCCAGAATCGTTCCCACCCCTGCCATGATTGCCGTATAGCGGTGGCGCTGCCTCTGGACATGGCTGCGCGCCTCCTCCCCTGTAATCCACTTAGAAAGCCCTGTGCAGGCGGCAATTTTTCCGTCCATTGTCATCGCGTATTTCATCACCACAAAAGGTCGCTTCGTCTGGATATAATGAAAAAAGACTTCATTTAACTGCTCACACTCCTCGCGCAGCACCTCCTCTGTCACCTCGATGCCGTGCGCCCGCAAAATCTCAATCCCTTTTCCGGCGACAAGCGGATTAGGGTCTGACGAACCAACCACCACGCGCTGAATCCCAGACGCTAAGATTGCATCTGTACAGGGGGGCTGCTTCCCATAATGACAGCATGGCTCTAGCGTCACGTACATCACTGCGCCCTGCGGCGGCTCCGTACATGCTGCAAGCGCATTGCGCTCTGCGTGCGGACTGCCATACCGCTCATGCCACCCCTGTCCAATGATTCTTTCATTCTTTACAATGACAGCGCCCACCATAGGATTTGGCGCGGTCCAGCCGCCCCCCTTCCCGGCAAGCTGCAACGCCAGACGCATATATGCCCTGTCATTCATATCATCACCTCCTAAAAACCAAAAAGGATGCGGGCAGCTTCTGCTGCTTATTTCCTCTCCGCGTCCGTGCGCATAAAAAAACCCTGAATGACACGTCATCCAGAGCTGCTTTTACATTTCAGATTCGATATAATTTCAGAACTGATGTTCTGTTTATTGTATACCAATCTCCTGATCTTCTTTCATCCAGACTATACTGTCGGCTTCGGAGTTTCACCGAATCATGCCCGCTGACAAATCAGCAGCCGGCTCGTGGGCTGTACCACCGGTAGGGAATCACACCCTGCCCTGAAGACGCTGTTATGCTGTTTACATCAACTACTATACCATAAAATAATTTGCGAGGCAAGAGTTTCAGAAAAAATGTAACCAATCGCCCCGCTCTATTGTATACTTAGTGAAAGGTCTTTCTAAATCAATACAAAAGGAGCACTCATGAGACAACCTGTACAGGAACTGGCAGCGTCCTATCAGGGCAGCCTCTTTGCCGCCGCATTCAATGTATGCAGGAATGCGCAGGACGCAGAGGATGTTGTTCAGGATACGTTTGTCCAGTATTACACAAGCAAAAAAGAATTTGAGAGCGAGCAGCACATCCGCGCATGGCTGATGCGTGTGGCGGTCAACAAGGCAAAAAATATCAACCGAACTTTCTGGCGGCGAAATAAAATCTCTATAGAGGACTATATGGAAACACTCGTCTTTGAGACGCCAGCGGCGGAGACACTGTTTGAAACGGTCATGCAGCTTCCCGATAAATACCGCATCGTCATTCACTTATATTATTATGAGGAGTATGCGGTTCGGGAAATCGCACAGATCTTAAAATTAAGCGAAAGCAATGTTAAAATCAGGCTGTCGCGCGGACGTGCTATGCTCAAAGAGACATTGAAGGAGGAATGGGATGATGACAAATAAAGAACGGTATCAACAGGCGTTTTCGGCACTTCCGTCCTCCCGGCAATTTCATTTGGAGGTAGAGGAAATGGCGATGATTCAGAAAAAGCATCAAAAAAATATGGCAATTGCGGCGGCTGTCGCATGTGCAGTCCTGATTGGCGCTGGCGGAACTGCCTACGCCGCAGATCTCGGCGGCATTCAGACGAAAGTGAGCTTATGGCTTAACGGAAAACAGGTGGAGGCCGTTGGGACGCCAGATGAGAACGGACACAGTTTTATGTTTACTTATCATGGCGAGGACGGCGCCGAGAGTATTGGCTATGGCGGCATCAGCATTGACGAAGATGGCAATGAAAAATGGCTGAGCGATGACGAGCTTGTCGCACAAATCAACGAGTCAGCCAGCGTTGAAAAAGACAAGGAGGGCAGAGTCTGGGCATACTATTACGACCAAAAAACAGAGATTACAGACTTGTTTGACGAAAATAATGTCTGCACAATCACCATGACCCATGAGGGTAAAACGATTCGGTTAGAAATTACGGATAACGGCGAGGGCGGCTATTCTTTTACACAGTCTGATGTGTCTGAGGACGCTGAGACGGCTTCCACCTCCATAACGTTCACAACGAAAACAGGCATTTATACGCCGGAGAATTAATCCGGAAATTGAATGCCCCATCCAAGTGTACTAATCATTTGTAATTTAAAGTAACTGACGCTTTTTACCATAATTAACAGACGGTCAGTACACTTGGGACATAGCGCGCAATCCGCATCCCTTATTTTCTATATGCACACAAATCTCCCAACCTAAACATAATTTCGCGGCAACTCCTTATAAGGTGCAGCTCGAACGCAAACCTTCGCACCAAATTTCATCAATTCACTATACAAAATTTGATTCCAGCCAGTCTTCCCCTGCTTGAATGCCATGCGCCACACAGACCAAAATGCAGCGAAAACAGTACAACTTTTTTTGATGACACTGCACGACGCCAAAACAAATGCTGTTAAGATAGCGCATAGCAAAAAATAACTGCAATGGAAATTAAATCCATATTAAAAATAGTATTGACTTTTATTGCAAACAATTATATGATGTGTTTATCAATACAATAAACACATCATATAATTATAATCAGAAAGGAAGTGCAGCAAATGGATTATGATAAGATTACCTTAGCGGAACTTAAAAAAGGATACCAGTACGACCCAGAACAAGACCACTATATTTGCAATTATTGTGAACAGCATTTTAACGCCAAACAGATTTTTCCGATTGACAATCAGTTCTACACTGCGGAATATGCCGTAAACAAACATATTTGTACAGAGCACAAGGGTACCTTGTACCAGCTTGTCTCCTCCCATGCGAAGTACAATACGCTGACACAGAACCAGCGGGAACTTATGCTGCTCTTTGCCTCGGGAGAATCAGATAAGAACATTGCAAAGAAGCTGGGCATCACAGAATCCACTGTCCGCCGCCAGCGTTTTACCTTTCGGGAGAAGGCAAAGCAGGCAAAGTACTACCTGGCGCTCTATGAACAGGCATTCGAGTGCAAAGGAACGCCGGAAAATACCATCATTCCCATACACAGCCACGCAAGCTATGTGGACGACCGCTATCTGATTACAGAACGGGAGCGCAATCATATCCTCGAAACCACCTTCAGCAGTTTTGAACCTTTGGTTTTAAAGAATTTTTCTGCCAAAGAAAAGAAAAAAGTCGTGATTCTCACCAAAATTGCGGAGCAGTTCGAAACAGGGAAATCGTACACTGAAAAAGAAGTGAATCAAATCCTCAGACCAATCTATGAGGATTATACAACGCTTCGGCGTTACCTCATTATGTACGGCTTTATGGAACGCGCCAAAGACGGCTCGTCGTACTGGATGACAGAATAAGATCACGCACTGCCTGTTTCCCCATTTCCTTCGCTGCCGTCAAAATTTTCCTCCTCTGCCGCCGTGCGTCCTCCCGGAAGAAGAAGTATGTGTCCTCGAACCGCCATGGCTCGCGCTGCTCTCCTTCTGCCGCACTTTTCTGTCTATATGGGAATACAGAAATAAATCTCTCGATTCCGTGACATGCATACTTCCGCGTTTCACATACGCGGCAGCCGCCGGCTGGGAACGCACCGACTTCATGCTGCAGCGCATTGCCAGTGTGATAATACCTGCGGCAAACAAGCCAGCCAATAATGACCCGCCCAGATTCACGCCAGCCTGAAAAGGCATCTTGGGAAGCGCGCCGATGTCATAAGGAACATCCGTTCTTGCCTGCGTAATAAACTGGTCGCAAAGGCGCGCAAAACAGGTAAATGCTTCCTCATAGCTGCCCTCGCCCAGAGCGGGCAGAAACTGGTCTGACAGATAATCCATGCCCGCATCTGTAAACACTGTAATCCCATAACCAGACGTGGAAATCCACCAGTCTCTGTCCTCCATACTCACAAGAAGCAGCACGCCGTCTCTGCCAGTGCCAAAACCATAGCCGTTCTCATCATAAAAATCATCTGCATATGCCCTCGGTGTCTTTCCATCAAGTGTGTCTGCCGTGACAACGACGACATCGAGCCGCTGCCTGTCACTAATCTCATTCAAAAGTGCCAAAACCCTGCTCTCCTCAGAGGAGGTCAAAAGCCCTGCCCTATCCACAAGCCTTGCGGTATTTTCCTCGTCCGCAAATACCACCATAGGAAAAGAAAGGCAGCAAAGCAGCATGAAAAGCAGCACAGAAATTCTTTTTTTCATGAACAAATACCTCCCTATAACAGCCACATCAGATAGCTGATGCCAAATGCCGCCGCACTGATGATGCCCCACAAACCAAACAGCCACCCTGCAAAGGCGCCGTTGTCCACCGGCAAATCGCCAACCAGCTTTCCAGTCTGTCCATTCATGGCAAAAGTATATTTCGTGCCCTTCCATGTCGTGTTTAAAATCCATACTGGATATAGCGCGTAGTGCACTTTTCCATTGTGAAGCTGCACATTTGTGGATTCAGGAAGAACTGTGACGTATCCCTGAACGGTTTCACGAAAACTGTCCTGCGTGCTCTTTTTGACCCGCTCGTTTGCCCGCTCAATGCTCTGCTGCGCATCTACATCATACTTATCTGCCAGATATCCTGCCAAATAGGCAGTTTGGAAGTCCACCGCCTCAGAGAAGTCAAAAGGTTCAATAGATTCCATCAAATCGTCAGGCATTTGAGACGATCCATCGACAGGAACACGCTCAAATCCGATGCTTCCAGCCCGCATCACGGCATAGTAGCTGGTCTGTGTATAATGATAATTGCTGTCGCTCCATCTCCGCACACGCGTCGTCCTGTACCGGAGCTTCGCCTCCGCCTTTGCGTCAAAGAGCCAGAACGGCACATAGACGCCCTTTATTTCATCTATGTGGTTCTGGTTTTTAAACACCTTTGGCAGAAAAGGCTTGTTTTTGTAGTGTCTGTTCAGTGCGTCCTTTGCCGCTTTTTTGTCCAGTTTAAAAGGAATCACATAATCCGGCCTGAGCGCACCGGCAAACTGTCCCATCATGACGACGGGATTCCCGCAGTAAGGGCAGGAGGTCGCAGCGGTATTTTCATCGCCGATGATTTCACCGCCGCAGGATTTGCACAGATAGGTTCTAAGCCCCTCCGTCTCCCCCGCCTGCCATTCGGGCGCCGCGGACACCTCCCAGTCCATCTGGTCTGGCTGCTCGTTTTTTAGTTCTCTGTCATATCCTGCCAGCGCCTCCATCTCAAATTCGGTGTCGCAATACGGGCACTTCATTTTCTGTATCGAGCTGTCAAAGGTAATCGCGCCCCCGCAGCAGGGGCACTTGTATTCCTGTAATTGTGCCATCCCTGTTATCTCCTGTCGTTCTCGTCAAAGAGGTCTCCGCATTCCGGACAGAATTTGGGCGGATGCGCAGGGTCCTCCGGCTCCCAGCCGCACTTGTCACAGCGGTAGACCGGCGTGCCCTCCGGCTTCTTTGCACCACAATTTTGACAGAATTTCCCTTTATTGACTGTGCCGCACGCGCAGGTCCAGCCGTCATTTGCGGGCTTTGGCGCGCCGCACTCCGGGCAGAATTTCCCTGTGGACACCGCGCCGCATGTGCAGGTCCAGCCGCCTGCAGGCGCAGCGGACGGGGCCGGTGATGCTGCCTGCTGCTGCCCCATCGCAAACAGGTTCTGTGCGTTCATGCCGCCTGCGTTCATCGCCATGCCCATTCCCACGAAGCCATTCATTGCCCCCGCAGCATTTCCGGCTGCCGTTCTCATGGCATCAGCCTGCGCGCCAGCCAGCGTGGCACCCGCCATATTCGGATTCTGTAATACCGCAGTGCGCTGAAGCTGCTTGATCATCTCCGCGTCCTCTGGCGGCAGCGATACAGACCCCAGCGCGATGCTGACCACCTTGAGACCGCGCAGCTTGCCCCACTTGGTAGAGAGCGCAAAATTCATGGCCTCCTCCAGCTCCGTGTTGTGCGAGACAATCTGGTTCGGGCGCAGCTCCAACTCGGACAGCCTGCCAAATGCGGGTTGCAAGGCACTGATAAACTCTGTTTTTAGCTGCTTCTCTATCTCATCTCTCGTGTATGCCTGCTCTATATTGCCACAGACCTTCGTGTAAAATAAAAGCGGGTCCGCAATCATATAAGAATACACGCCTGAACAGCGTATGGAGACGTCCACGTCAAGGCCAAGCCTTGAATCCACCACGCGGAATGGAATTGGGTTGGGCGTGCCAAACTTGTTGTCCATAATCTCCTTGACATTAAAATAATAGACGCGCTGGTCTTTTCCTGTGTCACCGCCATATGTAAAACGTTTCCCGACCGCGCGGAAGGTATCGGCAATGCTTTTTCCGAGATTTCCTGAAAATATACTTGGCTCTGTCGAGGAATCATAGGTAAACTGTCCCGGTTCTGCGCAGACCTCGACGATTTTCCCCTGCTCCACGATTATCATACACTGTCCGTCCGCCACCACAATTCCCGAACCGTTGGAGATGATATTGTCATTTCCCTTTGTGTTGGAGGAACGGCTGTTGATGCGTTTCTGACCCTTCACGACCAGTACATCCTGCTCCAAGGCATCACAATAGAAAAATTCCTTCCACTGGTCAGCCAGCGTTCCACCGACAGCCCCCATTGCTGCTTTGATAAGTCCCATAGTAATACTCCTTTCTACTTTTGCCTATGAATGGCTCTATATATCAGTATACAGTAAATCTACATTTTTTCAACTAAAAATCCTCCTCCCTCCAATACGCAGAATACAGAGCGAATCATTTATTGACACAAAAACCCCCTCGCTCTCCACACAGAGCAAGGGGATTAAATTATGCCTTCTTACTTTCTTTCACCTTCGCAAATATCGCTTGCAGCAGAATGAAGAAGCACAAAAGTATCGCCGTTATAATATTCGCCCATGAACTGACGAGTTTTCCGTTTGATTTCACCAGTGTAGAAATCGTACCATTAATCAGCACACCGACCAGTGAGCCGAGCACATTCCCCACACCGCCTGTCAGCAGTGTGCCGCCGATTACCGAAGATGAGATTGCGTCCATCTCCAAACCTGACGCCTGTGTGGTGGTGCCGCACATGGTATTCAGACAGTAGCAGATGCCGCCGATGGAAGTCAGCAGACTGCACAGCGTATAGGTTAAAAGCTTTGTTTTCTTGACGTTGAGACCCATCAATGTCGCGGACACCTGATTGCCGCCCACCGCGTAGATGCTTCTGCCAAACTTGGTATATTTGAGCATCAGGAAAACGGCAACGATGACCAAGAGCGCCACGAGCACTGTCGGACGGATAAAAGGTGTCTGATAAATGCCCTTTTTATTCGTATAGCCGCCAAATGGAATACTAATCTTTGTGTTGGAGATTGCCGTGAAGATCTTATCTGAGACAATGCTGACCTGATCCTTGCAGATCACCGCCGTCATACCTCTGGCAAAGAACATACCCGCCATCGTCACGATAAACGGCTGAATCTCAAGATACGCCACACAGTACCCCTGCACCAGTCCGAAGACTGCGCCAATCACCAATACCAGTATCATCAGCACCGGGCTGCTCATGCCCCATTGCTCCATGCCGACTGCGAGAAACATACAGTCCATCGCAATCAGTGAACCGACAGAGATGTCGATACCGCCCGTCAGCATCACGCAGGTCATGCCGGCTGCGACGGCAATCAGTCCTGCATTGTTAATCAGCACATTCAAAAAGGTCTGAAGATGCGTAAAGCCTTTGTCTGCATAGATGATGCAGCCGCCAGCATACATGACAACGAACAGGATTACAGTGATTGCCAGTAAAATATTATTGCCTCTTAGCTTTAATTTTTTCATTCCTATGCCGCCTCCTTTGCTCCTGCCTTCTTAGCGGACAGTTTTTTGAAATAATCCTTGACAGGCTGCGACTGGATTACAACGATTAAAATGACCACGATTGCCTTGAACACAGGCGCCTGCGCAGAGGAAACACCCAGCGCGTACAGTGTCGTCGTAATCGCCTGAATCGTGTAGGCACCGATGATGGAGCCTGCCAGATTAAACTTGCCGCCGCCAAGGCTGTTGCCGCCAAGCGCCACTGCAAGAATTGCGTCCAGCTCCATGTTCAGACCGATGTTGTTTGTATCCGCGGAATAAATTCTACATGTTGCAACCAACCCGGCGATACCTGCACACAGACCGCAGATCACGTAACACAAGAGAATAATCTTTGCCGAATTAAAACCGGAAATTCTCGAAGCCTTTTTGTTGATACCAACACTCTGTATGTATGTCCCAAGCGCTGTCGATTTCAACACGATAGACGCAACCGCGACACAGACCGCCGCAATCAGAATCGGCGTTGGAATAATACCGCAGTACGCGCCGAAAAACTGGAAAGACGGAACGCGCACATACACGATATTGCTGTTGCAAAGAAGCAGTCCGATTGCCCTGCCCGCAGACCAGAGAATCAGCGTGGCAACCATCGGCTGAATGTTCATATATGCCACCAAAAAGCCGTTGAACAGACCGCAGACACAAGCGATTGCAATACCTGCGAACATGCCAGCCCAGAGCGGAACCGCGTACTCGCTCACGTTGGTCACACCGTAGCCGGCAAGCAGCATACAGCACAGACCGCCGGAGAGACTCATCACCGAGCCGACGGAAATATCCGTACCTGCTGACGCTGATACCACCAGCGTCATGCCGATTGCCAGAATCGCTACCTCGCTGCCGCGGTTTAGCACGTCAATCAGACGCCCGTATAAAATACCATTGTTAATACTGATCGAAAAGAAGCCAAACGGCGGGTTCCCGCTCGCGATATCATAAATCACGTTGATCATCATGACTAAAAGCATACTGAAAATCGGCAGGAACAGCTTCATTTTTGTTAATTTTTTAATATTATCCATTATTTTCCACCTCCTGCGATCGCTTTCATGACACCTTCCTGCGTCAAGTCGTCACCGCTGATTTCCCCGACTTTGGCACCGTCTCTGAGCACCGCCATACGGTTGCAGGTTCGAAGCATCTCTTCTATTTCAGAGGAAATAAACATCACGCTCTTTCCCTCGTCCGCCAGTTTGAGCACCAGCTTTTGAATCTCAGTTTTCGTACCGATATCAATACCGCGGGTCGGCTCATCTAAGATCAGGAAATCCGGGTTCGTCGCAAGCCATCTAGCCAGAATCGCTTTCTGCTGGTTTCCGCCCGAAAGCTGTTTGATTAACGTCTCCCTGCTCGCTGTCTTGATTTGCAGCATCTCGATAAATTTATCTGCGATCTCAATCTGCTTTGACATCGGTATTTTCTTGAAAATGCCCTGTTTTGCCTGCATCGCGAGAATAATATTTTCGCGGACAGACAAGTCGCCGATAATGCCCTCCGCCTTTCTGTCGTCCGGCAAAAGTCCCATGCCAAGGTTCATGGCGTCAATCGGATTTTTAATCGACACTTCTTTTCCTTTGACCTTTAGTGTCCCTGTCTGTGCCCTGTCTGCGCCGTAGATTGCGCGCGCCAGCTCGCTTCTGCCGCTTCCGAGCAGCCCAGTCAGACCGATGACTTCGCCCTTATGAATCTCCAAGTCAAACGGCTTGATGGTTCCTGCGTGGCTTAATCCCTTCGCGTCTATGACAAGCGGCTCTTTTGACTTGTCACCGCTGCCCTCCTGCTTGATGCTGGCAAGATCGTCAAAATCCTTTCCCATCATGGCGGCAACCAGCTTGACGCGGGGCAGCTCGTCGATGGTGTACTCTCCTACAAGTGTACCGTTTCGAAGCACTGTAATGCCGTCGCAGACCTCGTATACCTGTTCGAGAAAGTGTGTCACAAACATAATGCCAACACCTTTTTCGCGCAGCCTTCTCATCATGACAAAGAGCTTTGCCACCTCGTTATCGTCCAGCGAGGAGGTCGGCTCATCGAGAATCAGCACCTTACAGTCCATATCCACTGCGCGGGCAATCGCGATCATCTGCTGTAACGCAAGCGAGTACTCCTCCAAATTCTGCGTCACATCCACATCCAAATCCAAATCCTTCATCAGCTTTGCAGCCATCTCATTCATTTTCCTTCTGTTGACTGTGTGGAACTTGGTCATTGGCTCTCTGCCGATAAATAAATTCTCTGCCACAGATAAATTCGGACACAGGTTGACCTCCTGATACACTGTAGAAATTCCCTTGCGCTGCGCATCGAGCGTATCTCTATTGACAACGGGACCGCTGATGCCGTCGAGATGAATCTCTCCGGCTTCAAATTTATTCACCCCGGTAAGGCACTTGATTAATGTGGATTTTCCGGCGCCGTTCTCCCCCATGAGTGCGCGAATCTCGCCTTTTCTGAGATTAAAATCCACATTTTGCAGCGCCTTAACACCGGGGAAGGTCATACAGATTCCTTTTGCACTCAAAACAATATTACTATCCATACCGCCATCTCCTCTCCAGAGTTTTTGTAAAAAAGCAGACACCGTACCTTTGCCAAACATTGCGCAGTCATAGGGTGTCTGACAGCTAGAAAAAACGAGCATGTTTGAAAAATCATTCTGGCAGTGCGCATCACAGCATTGTACGTTCGTTGGTATCATGTCACAAAGCCAAACGCACATCTGGCAGAACGCCTTTTGCAAACATGCTCTTGCAGTGCCAAATGTGTGAGGGGAGAAAAATATGCTCTCCCCTCTGCCACCACATCATATCGTTCATTTATATAGACAAATTAATATGCACGGCCGTCCAATACTTCCTGGCTCATCGTTACCGCATAGTTGCTTGTGATGCCCGGTGCGACAAACGCTTCATCGACAACGAGTGTCCATGCGTCCACTGCCTCACCTGCCTGTAATTTCTGGATAACTTCTGCCGCAAAGCCAGCCTGCAAAGGATTGCACTCTACATTACAGGTAATCTTTCCATCGAGTGTATACTGAAGTCCGTCATGTGTCGCGTCGAAGGAGATGATTGTCACATCGCCGTCAACACCATATGTAATGCCTGCTGCGTCCATCGCGTCCATTGCGCCGTATGCCTCGTTGTCGTTCTGGCACACTACAACGTTGAAATCGCTGTAAGACTTGATGAAGGACTCCATAACCTCCTGTCCGCCTGCCTGTGTGAAGTCACCGGACTGGGAGTCAAGTACTTTCCAGTTTGCGTTCTGTGAAACGATGTTGTTGAAGCCTTCTGTACGTCCAAGTGTCGCAGATGCGCCCACAGAGCCTTCAATCACAAGAATGTTTGCATCCTCGCCGTTTAAGTACTCAGCAAGCCAGTTTCCTGCCGCCTCGCCCTCGGCTACCATGTCGCAGCCAAGCGCTGTTGTGTAGAGTGAAGGATCTGCATCCACTGCACGGTCTACGATTAATACAGGAATGCCCGCATCCTTTGCCTCCTGAAGAACGGTGTCCCATCCTGCGGACTGAATCGGTGCGATACAGATATAGTCTAACTCCTGCTCGATAAATCCACGAACAGTTTCAATCTGGACTGCGTGGTCATTGTCGCAGTCTACAAAGGATAATTCATAGCCGTTTGCCGCGCTGAAAGTATCCTGATAATTCTTAGTGTTTGCTGCACGCCAGTCAGACTCATGACCAACCTGTGCAAAGCCTACGCTGATCACTTCGCCGTCCGCTGCCGGTGCGGGTGCTTCACTCTCTGCCTCGCTCTCTGCAGGTGCGGGCGCTTCACTCTCTGCCGGTTCTGGTGCGGGTGCTGGCTCTGATTCCGCTGGTGCGGGCGCCGGATTTGCCGCCGGTGCATCGGAACCTGAGTTTCCGCAAGCCGTAAGGCTGGCAACTGTCATTGCTGCAACGAGTAACGATACTACTTTTTTCTTCATTTTTGTTTCCTCCCTAAATCATGTTTGTCAGAAACCTGTTTCGTCCCTGCACAATAATTTTAACGCAGAATTATTCGTGAATCAACTATATTTTGTGCATCTTATATAATTTCGTGCAAGTAAACAATACAAATTTATACACTTTTAATGTATTTACAGTATAAATTTTTCAAATGATGGTGAAAATTTTACGATTTTGTTCAAAATCTTATGATTTTGGCATCAATATAGGCTGTTTTTGACAAATTCTGCCCCCTAAATCCAGAAAAATATCTCATAAATTTGAACAAATTATAAAGAAACTTTGAATATTTTAAGCAATGTGTGAATGAAATGGGAAAATTTTAACTTTTTTTCTTTTTATTTGAAGAAGAAATTTTCTGATCGGATATGTTATATTGAAATTTTTCCAAAACGCGGACAGGCAAGGGATAGATTTTCCCCTGCCTGTCTGGTGGCTGCTACATCTCACTGTCCAAGACGTTCTCATATTTATTTGATACGCTATAAACGCTTTCCTTTATATCAGTTTGTACGAGGCCGCAAGCTGCCTGAGCTGCTCTGCAATATATTGAACCGGGCCTTTGTGCCCGCCAAGCGCCGCTGCTGCCGTCATGAGCTCATCATAAACTGCCTGAATGCGATATGCCCCCAATAGTCTGCATATCCTGCACAGTCCCGCGATATGGCTGTACTGTTTTTTCGCGTGTAGTCTGCGGCTTCCTTTGCCTGAACAATCAGCGCGTTCAGCTCGCGCAGCATCTCATCTGTCACTTTTGAATACATCATAACACATCTCTCCTTCGGCACGGCTGGAGACGATACCGCACAGTGGTATTTCCGGTATTCTGCCGGTGTGACACCCATATATGCCCGGAAACTGCGCGTGAAGCCCTCGTGGGTATCATAGCCGTATTTCAGCGCGATTTCAAGAATGGTGGTCTCCTTGTGCGGCAAGCTCTTGTGCGGCAAGCGCCAGCCTGCGCCTAGTACAGCATTGCATTAATTCCGAAGTAATAGGTGTCTGGATTTTGTGTCAGGACAAGGCGGAGGAAGGAGGCGTAGCGGTGGCTACGGTGACTGACGACAACGCAGTACTGGCGCAAAAGGCAGGCGCATATTACTCGATTATTAATGCAGTGCTGTACTAGCTACATACCGCATAACGCTGTCGCCCACTGTCTCCCGAAAGAGCCGCCGGTAATGATATTTCGACAGATACAATGCCTCTGCGAGATTTTCAATCGTCAGCTTCTCCTGAAGTCTCTCCTCAATCATGGCAAGAGATTGAAATACCGGATTTTCATAGTTCATGTACGATACCTCCCCTTTTGCTATAGGTTCCCGGAATATCGTTGTGCCTGAGAGTGCAGCAAGCTTCCGAGAGGCTATTGATTTTTCTTTACGAGAACAGGATAACGCAGACTGTGCTTTATTTCTTGACTGAAAATGCGGTGTTATGGCGTGCCAGCATCACACCACAGTGCAATTTCCTTTATAAGTTCCAGCGGAAGCGGCTTATTATAAGGAAACTGGATTGCACCCTTGCTGGTCTTATACGCCTGCAGCTTGTCCGCAAACGCTTCCACCGCCGCAGGGCCGGGATACAGTCCAATGTGCTTTTTAAAGGCGGCAAACTGTATCAAATTGCGCTTTTTCCAGTACGTCGGCATACTCCATGACAATTTCTGTACGGCATCTGGCAGCGCGGAACGAACCGTATCATGAATCTGATTCAGATAGGACTGTGCCTCCTCTGGCTGCCGGCGGATATATTCCTCAATCGTACTTGGAACCTCGCTGCCGTCACGCAGTATTTTTTCCATCACCTTTCCTTTTGCCAGTTCGTCGATCAGCTTATCCAGATATCGTATTTCCTGCATGAGCGGCTCGGCAATCTCCTCCACACGCACGCCGCAGACGCTCCCCTTTATTTGCTTCCTGTTGGGGTTTAACCGCGGCGCATTCCTAAAAAAATCTCCATATGTGACCTGCTTCTGTACAGCGTCCTCAATCGCTTCGGCTGTATAGCCAGTCAGCCATGATATGATCTGGTCTGCTTCCTCTTTTGTCCGCCCCTTCTTCTCCGCCTTGGAAACAAGCAGCGGATAAACCTTGCCAAACTGCATGGCGTATACTTTTTCATTGTCCATTTGACATTCTCCTTTTCGTATTTTTATACTGCTCCTATTATACAGCATTTTGCCGGTCTAAGAAAGAGAGGGATTTTGATTCTGAGCTGCAAAGCAAAAAATAATGCAAACCGTAACGTCCTATTGACAATCCGCCGTAAAAAGAGTATGATAAATTTATAAACTACTGTAGTCGTGTGAAAGGAGAGACAGCAATGGACATAAAACTATTTGATTCCGAATTAAAAGTGATGAGCGTGCTTTGGCGGGAGGGCGACGCCACCGCAAAGCATATATCAGACGTTCTAAAAGAAGAAACCGGCTGGAACATGAACACTACGTATACGCTGATAAAACGGTGTATCAAAAAAGGCGCCATTGCGCGCTCCGAACCACATTTTATGTGTCATGCCCTGATTCCGCAAGAAGCAGTGCAAGATGCCGAAACAGATGAACTCATCAACAAAATTTATGACGGCTCCGTGGATAAACTGTTTGCTGCCCTGCTGAGCCGCAAAAAATTATCTGCCCAGCAGATTGAGAAACTAAAACAGATTGTCAAGGATTTGGAGTGAGGTGAGATGTATGAATCTATTAGAAATGAGCCTTGCCGGGGCTGTCTTAATTATTGCAGTCCTGATACTTCGGTCAATATTTATCAACCGCCTTCCCAAGAAAACGTTTGTCATTTTGTGGGAATTAGTGCTGATACGGCTGTTGCTGCCGTTTACGCTTCCTTCTATATTTAGCGTCTATACACTTCTAAACCGCAGCATGTCCCCCTCCTTGTTGGAGAACCCCCAGACCGTTCACACGGTCCCTGCCATCGCACCCACAGGCTTTGCCACCCTGCAAGCATTAGCTCAGCCACCCGCAGCTCGCCCTTCTGTCTCCCTCTGGTCCGTAATCTGGTGTGTCGGTATGGTACTGTGTGCGTGCTTTTTTGTCATAACGTATCTGCGCTGCCGGGTTGAATTTCAGACTGCTCTGCCTGTCGAAAATACGGATATAACGCAATGCCTGCAAAAGCAGCCTCTAAAGCGCAAACTCTCCATACGCCAGTCAGACAGAATATCCACACCGCTGACTTATGGCATTCTGCGCCCTGTGATTTTATTGCCCAAAAATACAGATTGGGAGAATGTTCATGAGCTGCACTATATTCTCTCCCATGAATGTGTGCACATAAAACGTTTTGACGCGATCACAAAACTCATTGCAGCATTTGCTCTATGCATTCACTGGTTCAATCCTATTGTGTGGGCAATGTACCTCTATTTTAACCGCGATATAGAGCTGTCCTGCGACGAGCGTGTGATCAGACTGTTTGGTGAAAAATCAAAATCCACTTACTCTCACATGCTGATTCGCATGGAGGCTAAGAAAAGCGGGCTGCTGCCATTGATCAGCACTTTTTGCAAAAATGCGTCCGAAGAACGGATTACAGCGATTATGACCACCAGGCGGACTAGCCCTGTCATGGTTGCAGCCTCCTGCCTGATTGTTTTTGCCACCGCCAGTCTGTTCGCGACCTCTGCCGCAGCCGCAGATGACAGCCGTCAAGACATGCCTGTTGCCGCAGCCGCAGATGACAGCCGCCAAAACATACCTGCTGCCAGCAGTCCTATGTCCATCACCCACGAAAGTGCCGATATTCTCTATTATGATGATGGCTCTCCTTATATACACGATATCCTGACCAACAATACAGACCAAACTATCACGGAAACACAATATTGTATGCTCGCCTACGACCAAAATGGTGCGCCCTTAAAACTCCGGTGGAATTTCCTTGACAGCAGCGCACAGAGCAGCTTTGAAAACATTGTCCAGTCAAGTGAAAATATTCTCCCCGGCGAGACAGAACAATACCGCGGCGGCTGGTCTCTCTACAATGGCGGGAAAACGGAAGATTCCCCCAAAGCCGATGACGGTGCAAATCAAGCCGCCTATATACTGGTTTGTTTAAAACAAGTGACCTTTGAGGATCATACCGTCTGGAAAAACCCAGACTATGAAAACTGGCTTGACACCTATGCCGGGAAAGAAACCCGCGCATCAGAACTGCTCGGTTATTATCCGCATGAATATCAAATTTCACTTGGAAAATAGTGCTTTTCATGCGCTGGAATTAGCTCTGGACAGTTTACGTTTCTGTCCTACAAATGAAAACACCAGCCCGCCGATCGCCTCCATGCTGCTGTTCATTTGTAGGACAAACACCAAAAACAAAATAAAAAACACCATCCCCGAAGCCTACGCTTCAAAAATAGTGCTTTCAGTGCACCGCCAGGGGCTCGAACCCTGGACACCCTGATTAAGAATTTTGGGCACTACATAATGATAAATATAGTGTCCTACAAAATGCTTATGCTGCTGATATATCTGAAAAAATTTGTCTTACAAAGTATCTTGCAATTCAAGACTGCATATGCTATAATTGCCGTAGGCAAAAGCTAGTATTGTAGTTCTGACACTGCAAACGAAAACCCCAAGGGCAACGAACACTTGGGGTTTTCTATTCCATTTAAGAGCTGGCTTATTACTCAGGCTTATTACCGCTAGACATCTTGTCAAGCCATTTGCAAAGATAGTAGGCAACTATTTTTGCCATAACAGATGTAATAAAAGCTAGTATTTCTGACACTGGCTCACCCCCTTCCTGAAACCAGGTATAGGGCGGTAACATTTATAATAATAATAGAATTGTCAAAAATTGTCAATTTCAATTGAAATCTGATACCAGATATGATATTATAAAACCAATCAATCTCTATAAGGATATGAGGCAGTGGAGCCATGCGCAGGCAATGAAGCTGTTTTGTATCCTTATTTTATTTATGTATTCTTTTATACGCATAATCTAAATCCTTCTGTTTCGTATAAGATTTGTGTGCCTTGGTCAAATTATTGTAAAAACCTAAATATACTGCAAGGATATCTGATACATTTTTCTGATTAAATCCATCACCATATTCAATTCTATAATATGTTCTGTAGACATACATGCATTCATGGATAATTAATGCCAATAAATCAGTAGATGTCGTTTCTGGATTATCTGTTATGAATATATTTACAGGTTGCTCTTTGATATATGTTGAATGTTCACTGATTCCATTTTGCGGCTGAATATACTTTATATTCGGAATCGGTCCCTGATACCCTGTATATTCCAACAAGTTAATGACAATATTTTTTGTATTAATCTCGTTATATGGATTTCTCATAAATGCATCATAATACATGGAATTGGGTTGAAACTGAGATCTTGGAAATTGGATTCTAGCCTTTGTATGTAACACGATTCGATCAATATCATTCCAGTCATTATCTTTATAGCCTATAAGTCTTGCTGGTATATGAATTAAAGCATCAAAGAATTTCATTATAGCTTTAAATATCCAGAGTATTAACTTTATTATACCGACAATTAACAGAATCGTAATCGTGGAGACTATGATTCTACTTAAATCCAATTCTATTTTCATTTCCATTTCTCCTCTCACGTTTATCAATATGCTTATTTCTTACGTTCTACTTCCTTCCAGCAGGCATTAAAAAATTCTGCTTGCCTTTCTTGTGGTGTCATTTTAGCCAGATCTTTTGCGTTTCTTTTTCATTTCTTTTATAAGATTAAAGATGACTTTCGTCTGAAAACCAATGATATAAATGTACTAAAGCTGCGCAAATATTTCAAATTGAAATACGATTACATGGCTGACGGTTCAGATGCTGGTTCCTGTGACTTTTATTTGAAAGAGCTTGACCGCAGACTGATTCTGCGTCCTGTGACATTTTCACGGTTTTACAGCATATGCCTAAGCTATCCAGAATATTTTGATATCTTCCTTGCCTCTGTGGTCCCCAAAGCCGCCGATGGCGGTGAGTCTGTAACCTGTGAGTGTATCGTTCAACTCCGTTCCTATATGCTGTGGCAGTATGGCGTCCGTGATAGTTTTGAGAACAGTTACCAGTACATTAAGGCAATCGTGCATTTCTTTGGGCTAGAAATTGATTATGTACAGGAAAACCGGGTTGATTACTGCTGGCATACGAACTACCTGAATAATCCCGAGAAATTTTTTGCACCAGACAGCTTTTACAAAATGCGTGTTGACCGCTTCAAAAATGCAACGTATGTCACAAATAAAGTTGGAACCGAAGATTATGAGATTGATTATGTCGCACTTGGCAAACGTTCGGACAAAGTGTTTATTCGAATATATCTAAAAACACGTGAGGTAATCGAGCAAAATTACAAGCCTTGGTTTTTTCAAATATGGGAAATGTACGGAATGATCAGCAAATATGATAAATATGTGTACGAAAAGTGTTATGAAAGGCGAAGCTGGTTCTACCGCTTCCGTGCCCGCCTTGAATTTTATGCAGAACACGGCACAGACCCAGAATATCTTGAAAAAATCTATAAAATATTAAATGGTAATATAACGATTAGTGAAGATGAGCTGATCACACTTGCCGACAAACTGACACCTAAAATCAACCTGATTGTCAATGTAGAATATCAGACAATGCGCAGGCACAGTAAAAGTTATACATTGATTCCCTTCAAGGACTATTCAAATCATGGGGAAACTGCCCGCGTCTATCAATACTTTGACAATCGAAAGCTTATCATTGACTACCTTACTGATAAAGTATTCCGCATGGTTGAAAAAACAGGTAATGAACGGAAAGCCCGCCGCCCGCTCTGTAAGTTCTGGAAAGCACTGTGCAGTACAAAGTGTATTGATATGCGTATGACACCAGCGGAAGCAAGACTTGTCCGTAACTATAACCGCAGGCTGAATATTGATTCTATGAAAAAACGCGTCCTTGGGTCCGCGATCACCCTTGGCATATATACCCGTGGTCTAAACGATGACAGCCCTTTACAAGATGCTTTTGATGCACTCATGCGTTTTAATGACAACGATATTTTTCATGCTGCCCAATACAAAGTCAAAAAACTCCGCCAGTTTAATCCCGAAGAACTAGCAGATATCTATCAATGTGAACTTCAGCAATACAAACTTGTTGATGTCAATGATTTTACGCTGCTGAATGAAGAAACTGGTGAAATTATCGAATACAGTTCTCTTACTGACTTGCAAAATGGAGGTGGACAGAATGACGATAAAGCAAATCTATAATATGTTTTTACACTGTCGGTCGGTCTACTGCTCTTCTGAAACACTGCGTTCCTATGAAGGACATTTAAAAATCTTCTTCGATTATTTGGAAACTGTTGGTGGCAAAAACATAGATGAGCTTTCTTTTCTGGATTTTGGTAATACACCGCTGTACAGTGACTTTATTATTTATTTGAGAAAAAAAGAAGTTAAGAATGTAACGATTCGAAGCTACTGCCGTATTACCAAGGCATTTCTTCGATACTGTTACCAGAATGATCTATGTATTGATTATTTAAAAGGTGTTCGGCTTCCTCCTGATGACTCACATCCAAAGATTGTATTATATGCCGATGAGGTAAAAAAGATAGATCTCTGCTTCGACATGCAAACCAAAAAGGGAAGGCGCAACTATTGTATCTTTCATTTGATGCTTGATTGTGGGCTGCGTTCACAGGAAGTCCGTCATCTGCGCTATGAAAACATTGATCAGGAGAGAAATATCATACATATCCTTGACAGCAAGGGCTGTAAAAGTCGCATTACATTGATTCCTGACTTTTTGATTCAGGAAATAGAGAACTATGTACGCCTGTATGCAAGAGAACCGTCTAGTTTTCTGTTCCTGTCATTGCGAACTAATAAGCCAATGACCAGAAATTCTCTCAAGGGACTCTTTACAAAATTAAAAAAAGAATCTGGAATCAGCCGCCTTCACGCGCATCTGCTGCGTCACACCTTCGCGACCAGCTACCTGATCGGCGGCGGCAACTTAGAATTTCTGCGCGTATTTATGGGACACAGCGATTATAATGCAACGAAGATCTACAGCCAGCTCGCTGCAGAAGGCAAGATGCTGGGCGTCAAGATTTACCAGCTTGACCCTTTTTTCTTCGAAAAAGGATATTAAAATTACTGATTTTAGACCCTCTGATTTTTAGTTAGGGGGTCTAAATACGTTTCTATCCTACAAATGAAAACAACAGCCCCCCGATCGCCTCCATGCTGCTGTTCATTTGTAGGACAAACACGCCAAAAACAAAATAAAAAACACCATCCCCGAAGCCTACGCTTCAAAAATAGTGCTTTCAGTGCACCGCCAGGGGCTCGAACCCTGGACACCCTGATTAAGAGTCAGGTGCTCTACCAACTGAGCTAGCGGTGCATTTATCAAGTATTTACTTGCTGTTCTCTGTGTTGTCCACTGAACAATAAATACTATATCACCATATTTATAAACTGTCAACACTTTTTTTACAATTTATGAATTATTTTTTGGATTTTTTTAGAAGTATATTTCAATGGAATTTCTTTACACAGCAAATTAAGCACGCTATAATAAAATCAACGCATCAATCCGATGCAGCAACTTTTATTAATAAGGAACTGCAGAAATATCCTGCGCAAGTTGTATCGCTTATTTTCCTACAGTTCCTAAGGAAACAGCTATGAAAAACAGAAGGAATTATTTAAAAGCACGTAAAAAGCAATTTAAATGGTCGCAGCTTGGCTATGTCTCAAAAGACGCCCTCTGTCCACTCTGCGGCGCCAACACACTGGTACAAATCGACAAGTATGATTCGTGGGCTTGTCCCTCCTGCGGAGAATGGCTGGACGAAGCCTGCGGTGATCCAGAGTGTCCATATTGCAGCCTGCGGCCGCAGACCGCTTTTGAGGCATATGCTCTTGCTGATGTTGAGGCAGGCAGCGCCGGCTTAAAAAAGCGCTGGCGGTGCGACAACTACCAGCACAAGACAAATGGCAGGAAAAGACATGAGCAGCGCAGAAAGGCTGTGCAGGACTCACGCTCTTTTTAGGCACAGGGCTGGTGCACCAGTGCCATACCCATCGCAAGGCTGTCCGCAATCGGATTTGCCCACGGTATGCCATTTGCGCCAGCCGCCGCATCCATAAAGAACATAAAGGAAATATCCAGCCCGCCTTTACGCAGTAATGACAGGATCATCGGTTTCGTCTTTTGCCCGATAGCCTGAAAAACAGATATAATCATCATCATTACAGAAACTGCCGGGCAAGTAATACAGATAATCCTAAGAAAATGCTGACCGTATGCAACCGTCTCTTTATCGCCAGTAAATCCTTTTAGGAATTGTAGGAAAAAGAAAATTCGTATGCTTCCTGAATAAGGGGCTTTAACTGTTCAAAAATCTGCTCAGACGAGTTAAGGACACTTATTTTCCTACAATTCATTCCCCATCCAGGCATAAACCGGGTGGGGAATGACAATATCCTAAGCAGTGTGATCACAATCCATATCCACGACACCGCCTGCTGCCAGACGCGCCGGAATTGTAGCATACATCTTTTGGAATGTGCTTATGTTACCGGATTATTGTAGCACAAATCAGGGAATATTTCCGCGTTTCCCTGATGCGCTCCCAATGATGCACGCTGTAGTTTTCAGAGATGATTGGCTGTGCCGCCTGTCCCACAGCATAGGTAAAGCATTGGACAAGACCGGAGATCTGGACAATAACCCCAAATACCGCCAGCGCATCTGAACCCAGATAATTCATAATCTGACGGTTAAACAGCATCGCTATAATCCCCATCGCTATTTCTGAAACGAAGGTAGAGCAGCCATTGAACACCAGCTCCTTTGTCTTATGAATACAGTCATGTACACGGGACAGCCTGAGTGCATTTTTCCTGCTGAAGAAATGGGAGACCATAACCGCAATCGTCAGTGTCACGCCAATCGCAGTCGCAAGACCTGCGCCAAATATCCCCATGTCCAGCCCAAACACAAAATACAGATCTCCGAAAATATTAAAGCATCCGCCGCACAGAGTCGCAAAGGCCGCAAACCCCGGCGCATTATCGTTTGTCAGGTAAGCGGCGAGCATTTGCGTGAACGGATATGCCGGAATCACAAACTGAATCGGGCGAAGATATGTCTTTGCCAATGGCAGAAGAATATCATCCGCACCAAACAGACGGAGCAGCTGGTCATCAAAAACAGTGAGTCCGATCCAGCAGACTACCGCTATGGCCGAAGTAAAACTCAAGGACAAGGTAAAGCAAGCGTTTGCCTCGTCGGTCTTTCCCTGTGCCTTGTAATATGTATATTTGACAGAACCTCCGCTGCCGGTCAAAATCCCCAGACTGTACAAAATTGTCCAGATTGGCGCTACAATAGACAATGCCGCCGTACCCTGCGGGCCCTGATACTGGCCAACTACAGCAACGTCCACCAGCCCGTATATACAGGAGATCATGGAACCTCCAAAGGCTACGCCAAGATACTTAAAATAGTGTTTTTTAATACTTCCCTGCGTTAAATTCTTTTCCATAATAACTCCTATCTGAACTTACTCATTCGCTGGGACAGGCTGTCTGAGTATTTCGCAAGTAATTTCATTGCAAGTTCTCTTTCCGAGGCATCCATATCCTCAAAGGCTGCAATTTCTTCAGCAAGAACCAGATCAACCGTTTTTCTGGAAAACGCTTCGCCTTTTTCTGTCAGCGTGACATACTTATGACGTCTGCCGTTGTAATCCCCAACTTCAATTAAGCCGTCTTCCACCATCTTTTTCAAGGCAGAATGAACTGTCTGCTTTGGCTGGTATATAAAACTGCAGATATCTTTTTGGGTGACTTTTTCTTCCGACTGGCGTATGAAATACAATATCCAAAATGCACAATCAGATAAGCCAAAAGACTTGGCGACACCCCGGTAGATTTCCTCATATCCATTGATGGTTGCATTGAATGTAACAAGAACTTCTTTTGCCGTATACATAGATTTTTCCTCCTTTCAGTCCGAAAACAGACATATTTTATCTTATTTTTCTCAACTTTTCAAGAGAATTCACAAAAAAATAACATTTACCCGTGGAATTTCCTCCCACAGGCGATGTGCTGTCTCATCATCCTGAGTTCTGTTGTCAGATATGTTTGGAAAATAAAAAAACACTCCACATTCCCGTGAAGTGCAATCTGTTTAGGAATTGCAGGAAAATAAGTGTTGCTGATTGCGCAGGATATTTCTTCGAGGTGAAACTGCTAATACAATTGTCAAAAAACGTAGGCGCAGCGGGCTGCAGCGAGGCTTTTTGGCATGCATAATCGGAGAAAGAGCCAAGTCAGGATGCGTCAGTTATTTTTCTATAATTCCTGATATTCATAATTTTACAGTTCCTTATTACACTGGTACTATACTATAGTACAAAGAATATTCCCGACAATATTTGTTAGCCTGATGGAGATGCCTGATGATAAATCCGTCAAAAGGCATGTCCAAAATTATAACCCAGGCAGAATTGTTTCAATCTGATTTTGCACAGATTGCTAAATTTCCGGCAAAGTCGTATAATCAAAAAGAACAGATTGAATACCTGTGAACAGTAAACATACCGTAGTACACACCAAGGATACCTTATATACCCTGTCAGCCATCACGGAGATCTCCGCTATCTGACAATCAACGAAACAAGAAATGAGAAGCCAGCGATGTGTGAAGTTGCAGAAGCTATATTTCAAATACGCTGCAATGAACGGAACGGCTCCCGCAAAAAAAGGAGGCACAAATTGCCTTTCTAATGGAACAGTTGAAGCAAAAACCAGACTTTTAAGCACACGGAGCGGATAGGAAATCTGCCGCTAACGCTGCACACGAGCAGGCGAAAAGCTTTCCCCTGCTCGTTTACACACGGACGCGGATAGGCGTTTCCCCTATTCGTTTAAATGATGCCGCCGTTTTTGATGCAGTGTTTTAGCTGTACCTGTCTTTTGCGCTGCGTTTCTTTCCAGTAAAGTGCCATATGGAAACATCAGTTGTCCGCCTCCGCCGGAAAAACGATAGTTGGCAATATTGCCATCTTTGTCAAGCGCAATGCTAAACGAATCAATTGTGCGCGGTACAGTGTCCTGCTGCATAGCAAGTGCTGTTATTTTGCAAAAAATATCCTGTGCAAGTTCGGTGTTACCATCTAACTTTTCCTCCAGCTCTGGCGGAACTATCACAGCATACTTGCCGCGCGCGGCGTTTAATCTTGCCTGTACACGGGCGTCCGTCATGGACGGCTCCTGTGCTGACGGCTTCCAGTCCAGCACCGATGTGTCCGCCTTCTCCGCATAAAATCTCTCGAAAGGGTAGTCGTTTCGCTGCCACAGGGCAGCGTCTATTTTAGAGGTATCCATCACCTGATATTTGATGTCTGGATACTGTGCTGACAGCAATGCTGCCAAGCCTTCCCCCTTGATACTTGCTGCGAGAACATGCTGAAAACTAGGAGATGCGGCCTGTGCAAATCCGCTGTTGATACCGTTCACATGCTTGAGGGCTGCGTTGTTTACACTGTTATATCCGAAACTGCCAGTACCTAAGCTGCCTGTACCTAAATAGCCAGTACTCAAATAACCAGTCCCCAAATAGCCTGTACCTAAATAGCCAGCGCCTAGAGAACCAGTACCCAGACTATTATAGCCAAATCCTCCATACACACCATAAAGCCCTCCCAATCCAAAAATATTCACTGTTTGATCACTCCTTTTCTTCGTTCTTATTTGGCGCAGAAGAAACCATGACCGACAACGTAAATGTCTCCTTCTCTACGATGCAGTCCACGCCGCCGTCATAGTTTGCTGCACAATTTCTGATATTTTTTAGTCCAATTCCATGCACCTCCTTGTCCTCTTTCGTTGTTATGGGAAAACCGCTGTCCTTATCCAACAGTATTGCACCATCAAAGCTGTTCTCGATTTCAATGAAAAACATATTTTTTACACAAAAAGACCTGATTGTAATGAAAAGCCTGGTCTCTGGCTTCTGCCTGTGCAGGCGCACGCACGCCTCAATGGCGTTGTCCAGCCCATTATTTAAAATAATTCCAAGATCATAAGCTTTAAGCCTAGCGGAAGCCGGCACTGCAAAGGCTTCGGCATTCAGACAAATTGTATCAAGCATTTTGCGGGCGTAGCTGAATTTGGTATGGATAATGGCGTCACTCACCGCATTGCCTGTGTGAATTTGGTTGTCAAGCTGCCCGACAGCGTGACATATATCTTCAAAATAACACCAAATTTCCTGTTCTTTTTCATTCTCCGTATCCGCCGCGGGAAATTTTTGAAGCATTAGCTGGCGCAAAACCAGCAGGTGATTTTTAATATCATGCCTGACAGAACGCATTGTGCGATACATCTGCTCCGTTTCGGCGATAAAAGCCCGCATCTGTATCATCTGGTTTTCCAGCACGATTTTCTCTGCCCGCGCGCGCTGAATCGCTGCCATCTCCTGACAGCTCTGGAAGCTGAACACAATTGCCAGCATCAGTACAATCGCAATCACGGGTATCGCAAAATATGAGACAGGGTATCGTTTGTACAATAAAACCTGTCTGCCCTCCTCAATGGTAATCATCATCATGCGCAGCAACAAATCAAGCAGCAGTCCCGTCACTGCCGGCAGAAGATAAATGGCTGCCTCCCTGTTCAGGCGCTCTGGCTCCCAGCAGCAAAAACTCTTGACGATTTTCCTGATAAATAAAATAAGTACCGTGCATTGCAGCAGCCACACAACGACAACACTGCACAATCCTGCTAGTTCCGCGTACTGTACAAACTCCGTCATCTGTAGTTTCCCCTCTAAAAATGCATGTTCCAACTGCGACAGCTTTCTTTGCCCAAGCAAATTCAGACTAAATCCTGTCCAAATTGAAAGCTGTCGCAGCGACAGAAACTGAATGACCAGAAAAAGCTTTAACAGCCATTTTCCCTGATACCAGCACAGGCAAAACAGATACAATACAATAGAACACAGCAGTGTTTTTCCAATCTTGAAGCGCCCGCTCTGCACAATGTCCATAATCGTGAACTGAGGTTTTCTATTGACGCGCGAAAACAGCAGATCTGCCATCATTTCAGTCACAATCCATACACTTCCCGCCAGCCACTTATTGCATTTCATAGATTGATATCTGGAAACAGAACGCTTGGGCAGCATAAATCCCTCAAACAAATACTGCACACTATATCCCTGTGCCGCATAGAACAAGCATTTGAAAATATTCATCATCATATTATACACTGCCATGCACCCCGTTTCTAAGATACCGCATGTAGGTCTTGACAAATGCAGCATATTTTTCCTTCGCCAGATAGATTGTCTCTCCATTAGCCAGCGTAATGCTGTCCCTGCTGTACGCCTCGATATAAGCCATATTGACCAGATATCCTCTATGACAGCGGTAAAATGCGGCGCCAAGCTCTTGTTCTATGGGAAGCATGGCGGCATAGATTTCAAGAACCTTTTTGTCCGTGTGAAACACTAATTTTTTAGCTTTGTTCTCGATATAATAAATATGGTTCTTTTGTATGGTGACACTGTTTTTCCCTGATTTGACCACCAGCATCTCCTCTGCCGCTTTTTGGTGTTTCTGTACTTCTTTGACCGCCCGCACTAAAACCTCCGAAAATTTCTGCTCCTCGAACGGTTTGACCAGATAGTGAAATGCTGCTACGTCAAATGCTTCAAAGACATATTCCTTGACTGCCGTTATAAATATCAATACCGCCTTGTCATCAACTGCCCGAATTGCTTTCGCAGTCTCAATTCCGTTGATGCCCGCCATTTGAATATCAAGAAAAATGATATCGAACTGTCTGGCCGGAATATACTTGGTGCCCTTTATCGCGGACAATAACGCCTCTCCGGTGCAAAATGTTGACAAGTCTGCATTCAAACCTTCTGTTTTCAAGTTTATTGATTTTAATTTTTCATTTTGTTCTTCATTTTGTGTGTGCTTCATTTTTGGTATAACTAGCTGAGTGTTTGCTATTGTATTGTTAATCATATTTTGAAGCATCTCTAATATGATTTTGTCATCATCACAGACTGCAATGTTCATTCTCTATTTCTCCTTACAAGCAAAAAACTGCTGATATAAACCTGTTTCTGTTTATATCGGCAGTCTTTTCTGTTTTTTTGTATCAATGGAACGAAACCTGTAATAATTGGAACGAAATCGTATTATACTTTCCAGTAAGACCGCAAAAGTTCCTCAGCCTCCTCTGCATTTGTGCCAAATTCCTCCATAATGTATTGTCTGGCTGTCTCATAGGGTATGCCCAGTTTCTGATAAGTATGGATTACCCCTATCTTCTTGCCTTCTTCTCTTCCTTCCTCTCGTCCTTCT